>JAEEGI010000629.1_pt1 | contig 100635 bp, 93 predicted proteins | sample 8958751 | NCBI WGS metagenome assembly JAEEGI01 (sample SAMN16246545, study PRJNA631951) | gut metagenome | biome: gut microbiome; feature: rumen; material: KS-attached | host: Bos | place: Iran: Karaj | collected 2018-10
GAGTCCTACATCGTCCACCATTCCCCCCTGACCCTGAAAAGGGCCAGGGGTTCTTGCTTTTTGTGGCAAAAAGTCTCGTTTTTCCTTGAAAAACCGGCAAAATCGCAACTTTTTGATAGAAAACAGAATTCAGGCTATCACTGCGCAATCCGGTGTTTTCCCTTCAAAACCCAGTTTTATACCCATTTTTAAGGGAAAATATTCATTTCTAATATGGGTACGGCGTCTCCTCGCAATGGGTACGTTATACCCCTGCGGGGAGGGGCTGTGCAGTGATCCCAGTGATGACGATCTGCTCCGGCGCAGCCTCCGTATCTGCCTTTGTGGGTTGGTTTGCCTGGGCGTTGACCTCCTGGATGAAGCTCTCCAGCTTGACGGCACTCTGCTGGCGCATCTTCTGGCTGACGTGACCGTAGATGTCCAGCGTGAAGGTCGCAGTGGCGTGGCCGAGGTTTTCCTGGAGGGTCTTGATGTCCACTCCGCTTTCCAGACAGACCACCGCGTAGGTGTGCCGAAGATCGTGGACCCGGGCCTCCGGCGCGCCGATCTTCGCCGCCAGCCGCTTGAAGCAGTCGTAGACGGTCCTGTAGGACAGATACCCGCCGAAGGGGCCGGTGAATACCAGGCCGGTTTCGGTCCACTTGTCCCCCAGGAGGCTCCGCAGCTCGTCCTGTCTCGCCCGCTGCTTTCGGAAGAGCTCGGCAACGCTGGGCGCCATGGGAATGATGCGGCTTTTGTCGTTTTTCGGCGGGACGATCTTCGTGACGCCGCCCTTGGTGTTCTCCTTGTGCAGCTGCTGCTTGACCAGAATCGTGCCGCTTGCGTAGTCCACACAATCCCAAGGAAGTCCCAGAAGCTCCCCTTCCCGCATCCCGGTGAACAGGGCGATCTGGTAGAGGTATTCGTGGGGATGGCCGGGCAGCAGCTTCAACAGTTCTGCGATCTGCTGGGAGGTCAGCGGGTGGATTTCCTTCTTGACGATCCGGGGCAGAATGCAGCCGTCCGTGGGATTCATCCGAAGCAGTCCGATCTTCACGGCCTGCTGCAGGGCGCGGTGGAAGATGCCGTGGACGTTCTTGACGGATTTCGCGCTGATGGGGCTTCGGTCGGGGTCCGTCGGCTGGACCAGCTCGTTGTAAAACTTTTGCACCATGGGGCTCGTCAGCTTGTCCAGCCGGACGGTGCCGACGTGGGGAACGATATAGAGCCGGATCGACTGGCGGTAGAGCAGGGCGGTGGAATCCTTGACGCCGAGGAGGTAGTCCTTCGACCAGGTTTCCAGCCACTGGGCGACGGTCTGATTGCTGGGCGGGACGTAGGTTCCGGCGTCGCGCTCTGCGAGCGCCTTGGTCAGCTTCTCCTGGACGATCTTACAGGTGGGTCCGGTGATGGTGCGCTGGATCACTTTTCCGGTTTTGGGATCTCGCCCGTCGGAAAACCGGGCTTCCCAATAGGTTCGCACCGAGCCGTCCTTGCGCTCGACGCTTTTCTGGCGGACGCTGCCGCTTCCGTAGGTGCGTTTCTTTCTGCGTGGCATAATGATAAATACTCCTTTCTTTTCCACACAGAACGTATCTGTCCATATTATACGATCTGTGTGAGGCTGTGTCAACTTTCGGCGCGTTATGTAAACAAAAAGTTCACAAACGCCCGGTTGCTAAAAATGTGGGGATGAAGTGAAAAACATCCGTACATGCGTACATGTGTACGACCCGGAGGATGCTGTCTGTTTTCCGAGTGAATACCCGGGGAAAATGCCTCGGCTGGGTTTGTGTACGGTTGTACGCATGTACGGATAAAATGAAGTTGCTCCTGACTTTTTTCAGAGCTTGCCTCTGCGCTCCAGGAGCTGTTCCACCTTCTCCGTGGGCTCGATGCCGATATAGCCCCGGACGCGGCACTTGTCCTTGGTGTAGACGTTGTTGCTGTATCGGATGCCATACTGCGTCTGATTCTCGTTCAGATACCGACTGAAGCTGTTGGACGTCAGCGGGTTCAGCGCGTTGTCCTCGCACCACAGCTTGTACACCGCGTAGAGCTCTTTTGTGCTCGCCTCCGCCTCTGAGAAGAAGGTAATGTACCCCTTCGACTGCATGAAGTCCACGACGTTGTTCCCTTCCGAGACTGCTGCCGCCATATTGGCCTTCGTCTGCTGGCTGATCGTAAATCGATAGTTGTTCTGAATCAGTCGCTGCAGGCCATAGAAGCACCAGAGGAAAATGCCTTCCTTTTCTGCGGTCAGCTTCTCGGAGAGATCGGGATCATCGATACGGTTCGGGTCCCGCTTCTTCACGGTCAGGATGATCTGCCTGCGGAAGAATCCGTAACTGCGGTCATACAGCGCTTTGATGGTCCCATTGCCGAAGCCCAGGAATCGGACGTAGAGCTCGCCCTGGTAACTCTGCTTGCTCTTCTTTTCCAGGTCCAGCGGAAGCTCAGCGGTGATGATGAGTTTGATATAATCGGTACCGGGCAAAGCCTCCATCTTCATGTCGTCGTCCACCATGACCAGCTGATGCTCCAGATCGGCACGTGCGAAGCGGTTGGTCTCCACCTTGGCCAGGTTGCCGTTGACCATGTTGTCCCCGAAAAGTGCCCGCATAACAACGCCGACGCGAGACTTTCCCTCGCCGCCCTGGCCGATCAGCATCAGCATTTTCTGCGCCTTGGTGGTCGGGATCAGGCAGTAGCCCATGAATTCCTGGAGGGTGTAAATGTCCTCCGTCTCCAAAAGCTGATCCAAAAAAATGATCCACTGCGGCGGCATATCGGCGTTGGGATCATAACGGACCGGGAGACGGTTGCGGCAGTATTCTTTCTTTTCTGCGAAAGTTCCGTCAAGGAACAGCGTCCCGTTGGCGACGTGGATGCGGTCTGTGTGTACCGGAAGGTCCGGCTGATAGGCTTCTACCCGCAGGACGTTCATCAGACTATCCACCCGGCGGGAGAGGCTGGTCTTGACCCAAGGAGAGAGCATTTCGTAGATCTGTTTGCTGAGGGCGGCTTCGTCCGTGATGCGACCGTCCACAGTGAAGAAGCTTCCCTTTACGCAGATCATGGGATGCTCTGACAGGAACTCCCGGCAAAAGGCGACTTCGTTGATCTTCTTGCCGTCGTACCAATCCGGAAAGTCCGTCTCTGCCCGGTTGGACGGGAGCTTTTTCTGTTCAGCCATTTGCCTTTCCTCGCTTCGCTTTCTCGCGGGTGTGGATGCCTTTTGCTTTTCCGGCTTCCCGGATTGCCTGCCTGCGTTCCTCAGAATACGGCGCGGTCAGCTTGAAGCCGCAGCGGTGCTTGTCGATCTCCACGCTCATGCGGCCTTCGTCAATTTCGGTGATGCGGCAGAGCTCAGGATACTGCTCCGCGAACTTGCGAAGCCGGTGCTTGAGATCGGTGTTGTGGGTTGTGATTTCCATCATGGGATCAGCCTCATTAAAGTAGGCTTGGGTAAACTTTTCTTGTTTTTTCATAATTGGTTCCTCCTGAAAAATTGATGGTTTTTTGGTCCTCTGCGTCCGGGTCAAGACCTGGAAAAAGAGGCCGATTTTTCGACAGAAGCAGCCCCAATGACCCGTTGTATCACCGGGACTGCTTCTGTTGGGAAATTTGCGTTTTTGCCGGGTGAACACAGGATTATCGGGCATCCTGACCGGGCGTGGAACGAGCTGCCCGTTTGGCAACCTTTTGCGTCGCTTTTTCAGCGGCTTTGCGCTCCCGTTCGGCGCGCTCTCTGGCGACAGCCCGACCAATCAGCCCTGTTACTGTGGTTGGTCCAAGCTCTCGCTTCACCCGATCATAATCCTGCAGCTCTGTTTTGAGTGTTTCGTTTTCATCTCTGGCCTTCTCCCAGCGCTGCTTGTAGATGTCACGGTCATGGGAAACGGATTCAAATTTGCGCTGCAAGGCTTGGAAGTCCCGGCGCAGCTCCTGGAGCTTGTGATACAGGGACAGCGCCACCTTCCAGAGCTTTTTCAGAATCGGCATGGCCTTCTCCTCGCGGTAATGCGTTCCGCGCTCGATGACGCTTGCCTCCGGGAGCAGGGCCTCCGGCTTGCCGAGATGCTTTTCGATAAAGGCTTCCGCATCCTTCACCCGGGGCGTCAGTTCGTTCAGCCGATCCTGAGCAGCGCTGACCTCCAACGTGGCATCTTGCAACTCTCCTTCGGCCTGTGCCTTCAATTCCTCCAGGCCGAGAATGTCCAGTTCCTTTTCATGGGATTCGGCCTGCAGTGCGGCAAGCCGCTTCTGCTCCTGTTCCACCTTGAACTGCGTGACGGTCAGATGCTCCTCGGTGCTGCCGTGCTCGCCGCGCTGAACGTCGGTGTAGCCGGCGGCGACCATGTGATTATAAAAATCGTCCTGGAGCACAGAGTAGGACGGTCGGATCACCTTGTTGCCCTTGGCGTCAAACAGGGGCTGACCGTTCTCGTCCACTGCCTGCTTGGAATCCCATTTCTTGGTGCGGGCGACCTGCGGAATGATTTCTTTCACCTTGCCCACCAGGGACTTGTCCTTGCAGCGTTTAGTCCAGAGCACTTCCTTGTCCACCACAGGAACGTAGACCACGTGCATGTGGTAATGGTAAACGTCCTTGCCCAGCTTTTCGGACATACCGCGGTTCCGCTCGTCCGCGTGCATGACGGCTGAGACGATATACTGCTCCCCGCCGACGATTTGAATCGCCGCCTGGTAGGCGTCGGCGTAGAACTGTTTTGCGAATTCGTAGCCGCCGTGGTTGTAGAAGTAAGCGGAGTTGACGTCGAAGATTAGCTCGCAGAGCTTGGTGGAGTTGGGCTTCATGCCCCAGGTGGAAATGACGCCGGCCTGTTCCAGCGCATCGAAGGTTTCCTCATAGGTGCCAACCGGCGATTTGAAATGCACGTTCATAGGCGTGCGCTCGGGGACGATATCCGGGTTGGAGTACGATTCCTTTTGCCGTTCGTTGTGGGCGTAGGCGCTTTGTGGCGTCGCCTTTTTGTCCAGGCGCAGATCGCGGTTTCGGGCAAAGGTGCGATCCACGCCGTCGTTTCTTGCCATTGGTTTGTCACCTCTTTCGTTTTGCTTTTTCGCGTTTTTCAGTTTTGTCCGGACAGACGAAAGCCAGTTTTTGAGGACGAGGCCCCATCGGAGCACACTTCTGCGGAAGTGTATTAACCCACTATGGTACTTTCATCCAGAGGCTGCAAAGTACCGTGGGCTCTCCGAGGGGGATGCGGCCTCTGCGGAGGCCTACACCGGAGACATGATGCTTTTTCGCATCACATCCCCGGCGCGGGCAGCCTGGATTTGCGGCTGCCCTGTGTGGGAAAACCACACCGTGGTCTTCCCGCAGCCTCCCTCGGAAGCACAGCCTCCTTCGTCCGGGCGTGGGGGTTGCGTGAGAAATGCGTTTTGGTCCGAGCCCTGTTTTTCAAAAATCTCAAAACATGGGCTTGCCATTTCTCACGAAATCGGCTATACTGTGTGCAGGGTAAAAAGAAAAGCGACTGTTTCCCGCCTGTTGCAGCAGGCGATTTGGAAGCAGTCGTTTTTTATTGCAAGCTGGAAACAGTATCCGTGTTCTGCTCCATCCATGCAAGCAGCTTGTCCTTCGCAACCAGCAGACGTGAAGCAATGTGCAGGGTCGGGAAGTCTTCCCGATGCAAAAGCTGATACGCACCGGCGCGGGAAATGCCCAGAAAGTCCTTCAGCTCTTTCACGCTCAGGACGCTGGGAAGATCCTCGTAGCTCTTATACATAGCGATCTCCTCTTTCTTTCAGATTTGGCCTTTTTGCTTTCCGGCGCAGCCGGCCATATGCTGCGCTGTCTGTCATGCCGTTTCCTTTTCGGCATCCTGCAGGCGATTGAGCCGTTCTTCCAGTTGGTCGATCTTGCCGTCGGCCAGCAACAGGTCCACGGCCTTGACCCGCTGCTCCAGGGTGCCGACGATCAACAGATCCGTCAAATAGTCAATCGTTTCGATCATCTGGCAGGCCTCCACGTAGCGGTCATCCGGTTCAGCGTCAGGATCGTTCGGAGCATATTCCTCCCGCCAGCGTGTCAGCAGACGCAGATATGCGCAGAGCACCCGTTGGCAGCGGAGCTGATCCTCCCGGAAGATTGTCAGCTCATCTCTGGCCGGCTGGTGAACAATCTCAACGTTTGTGTCCACGCCAAAATCGTCTGCCAGCTTGCAGGCTGCGTCGTAGGGCGGGATTGCAAAAAGCTCTGCAACCAAGTCGATCACGTCCCCGTGCTTGCCGCAGCCGAAGCAGTAGAAGTGATCCTCATACAGCTTCATACTGGGCGTGCGGTCCTCGTGGAACGGGCAGCGGACCATGCCGCTATAATTCACCTCCAATCCGTATCGTTCTGCCGCCGCCCGCACCGGCACCGCCGCTTTCACGGCCTCAAAAATGCTTGCCATCTTCATCACCTCCTTTCCGTCAAACAAACTGCCCCGAAAAAGTGAGAGCAGTTATTTAATAAAACGAAAATCCGGCGAACAGCCCGTTTGAGGCCTTCGCCGGATTGTTCTTATATGTCCCATTTATTGGACATATCATTTTGTAGAATGAGAGCATGGAGCAGTATCTCCCGAAAAGTGAGAGCAGTTATTTAAATAAACGGATTTCAACAGAAGGAGGGCAATCATGCGTCTGCAGCGTTATCACATTTATCAGATTTCGGCGCGGACCCTGCTGGCCGGCGCAGCAAAAACGGAAACCGGCTTCCGCTTCTATTTCGATATGGAAGCCGCCTCCAACGCCCACGCCATCTGGCAAACGACCCAAAGCGACTGCGGGATGTATCGGCAGCTTCTGCTGGCCCTGCACGGAGACCGGCCGCCGCGGCTGGAGCTTGTGTCGGACGAGCTCCAGGAGGCAATGATCTATCTGGACTTCTCCGGCGTCTTTGACCGTCGCCCGGTGGGTTGGATCAAGGAACTCCAGGACCGGGCTGAATGGCTCTTCCGGCCGGAGGGCATCCTGGTGGATTTCGGAAAAGAAACCCACCGCTTTGTGGCCTTTGAGCGCTCGGCCAGCATGAGCCGCGAGAACAAGCTGTCCTTTCTCCGGGCGGATCTCTTCGCGCCAATGTGGGAGCGGATCACCCTGGGCATGGAGCTCCGGCAGTGCCAGCTCTCCAAGCTCTACGCCTACAACGGTCTGCTGTTCAGCGACGGAAAGCGGATCGGGGAAAGCTCCGGTGGATTCCGGATGGACGCCGACCACGTTGTGATTGTGGACAATCCCCGCAGCATCGTGAAGGACGTCGCCATCGTCACCGTGAAGGATGACGGCACCGAGCATCCCATGCGCCTTTACTCCCGGGTGGAGCAAACCGCAGATATTGAGGTTCTGGAATATGACGGCGAGGGCTTGATCTCCAAGGAGCTCGGAGACGTGCTGAGCAGTGACGCAGCCCTGGAATCGGGGCATTTTTCCTTCCAGATTCGCCTGCCCTATATCAAGGGCGTGGTCCACGCAGTGGACTTCCACGCTCTGTTTGCGGAGCTCGGCGTTACGGAGATTACCGATCTGTTCGGCGTGCGGCATACCGTGGAACAGGTGGACGTGATTTTGACCCGAAGCATGTGCAAGGGCCTGGGCTGGATGAAGGAGAACGGGCTGAGCTGGCCGGAGTACCTGAACCGATGCCGCCGGTACGGGCACAGCCTTTTCGTCACCGGCATGGATCACCGCAGCCGCGACGGTCTGACCGAGTTGAATTACCAGCTTCTGAACACCGCCGCCATTACCGCGGAGGAATACCGTCCCGCGGAGCTATCTTTTGGTTGGGAAGCCTCGCCGGAGGAAGCGGAGGGGGTCTGGCTGACCAAGGCAACCGAGGCGGCCTATTACAATGCGGTGGCAAACGAGGCCTGGCAGTTGGATTACTTCACCGCAACGCTTTCCGATCCCGAAGTGCGTTTCGGAGACCCGCGCCGGCAGCGGGCCGAGTTGCTGCGGAAGAACCCTGCGTTTCTGAAAGAGCGTATCTTCCAGAAAGAACTTGCGCAGCAGGCGCAAGCAGTCCGCGAGAAGTTCGGCCTGGGCAAGCTCATGATCAGCGGGGACTCCCGGTATCTCTCCGACGATCTGATGCGGCTGCTGGCCGCCATCGTCCAGCCTGCCTCCGAGGCTGCGTATCAGACCCTGCTCCGGGAATGCCTGTCCGGTGCAGTGCTTTACGCACCTCAGCCCAGCTTCTCCATGCAGCCCCGGCTGACCATTCTCCGCAATCCCCACATCTCCCGGAATGAGGAGGCGCTGGCGACGCCGTTGGAGAACGTTGGGCCGCTGCGGGAGAAATACCTGTCGCACCTGTACTACGTCGCCATGGTGGACAGCCGCAGCCTGATCCCGGACCGGCTGGGCGGTGCGGACTACGACGGCGACACCGTCCACGTTTACGCCGATCCGATTTTGAACGAGTGCGTCCGGCGCAACTACCGCGGCGGCCTGGAAAACGAGAACAATCTGCCGCTGCTCAAGATTCCCGCGGCAGAACCGCTTTTGGCAGACGCGCAGGATTGGAAAGCCCGGTTTGAAACCGTGAAAAGCACCTTCTCCTCCCGGGTCGGCCAGATCTCCAACGCCGCCCTGCGGCGCAGCATCCTGGCCTATAACGAGCACACGCCCGATTGGGACCGGGAGCGCTACCGCAGAGAGACGGAGATCCTGACCATCCTCACCGGCCTGGAAATCGACTCGGCCAAAACCGGCGTGAAGCCCGATCTCACAGAGTATCTTTCCGACCAAAAGGACGTTCGCAGCAGCTTTTTGGAGTTCAAGCGGATCATTGGAGACCCGGACAAGCACGAATGGTACGAGGACTCCAAGGCCAAACGCCTGCGAAGCTATTTTCAGATTCGGGATTGGGACAAAATTACCGCTAATTTGGAGCGGACGCCCTGGTATGCCCGGGAGCTGGGCCGCCAGACGCGGGGGCCGAAGGCCGTTCCAGCAGAGAGCGCGGAACTGTTCGCCTTTGCGGCAGATCCCGGCTGGCAGGAAAAGATCGACCCCGCTGTACTGGAAAAGGTGAAGGGGATCATTGCGGACTATGAGGAGGCTAAGAGCCGCTGCGAGAAATACCGCCGCGGCACACCATCCGACAACTGCCAGAAGGATATCCGACGCATTCTGTTTTCCCGGAACCAGGAGGAGCTTTACACCGTGGAGGAACTGTTCCGGGCCTTTGACCGGTATCATTCCTTTCAGATCCGGGACGCTCTGGCAAAGCTGCGGGAATCCCAATGGCAGTTCACGCCGCCGGAGGAGCGGACCCTGGTGCTCTATGAGATCCTGGGCCGGCCGCCCTATGACTATATCGAACTGCTCTGCGACTTCCGCTGCAGCGGATACCGGATTCTCGGAGATATCCTGGAGGATCTGGATACCCGGTACACTCGCATGGAGCAGCAGAAGAACAGCGGTTTGAAGAAGGGCGACAGCCCGCTGATGAAGCGGCTGCTTTCCGACGCCTTCGGCGCAAGTGATTATCAGGAGCGGCTGCGGCGCAATTGCTTCCACGCCATCACCCCGACAAGGCTTGTCTTTCATGGGGAGGAGGCTGAGAAGCAGAATGCGTACCGGCTTGAACCGGAGCAAATCGTCCAATGCGCGGAGCTGCTGGGCAAGCGCGATTTCATCCTGGACGTCCTCCCGGGCAGCGCATTGTCCCTGGCGGTGGACCGGACCGCAAAACCTGAATCCAAAAAGAAATGGTGGTGGCAGCGTGTTAAACGAGATTGAAGAATTCCGGGCCTATACGACATTCCCGGCGTACAAGGCTGACCGGAAGAACGATACGTCCTACATGGGGCATTTCACGTTCCCAATGCTTTTGGGATTTTATGGATTTCAACGAATCTTGACGATTCTCGCCCGTGGTTTCCTCTTTGAAGACGGCGGCAATGGCTATGACCGGATCGACTACGCCCGCAGGGCGCTTCTGGCCTGGTGCAGCGTCGGCACCGGACGGACGCAGACGCAAAAAAAGACCCCGAATCAAACCGATTCGGGGAATCAGACGAACTATGCGGTTTACCACGCAGAGTTCCCGGACCTGGTAAACGAAGCCGGTGACGGCTGGCTGATCCGCCACGTGGAGAATATCGTCCGATTTGTGGAGGCGCATCCGAACAAGGTGCGGAAGGAAGCGATAGAAAACGCAGCTTCGCTCAAGAAGGGCTTTCACAAATTCTGGACCGGCAAGGTGGACCACCTGCAGGCAGTACCCTTTTCGGAGAACACCGACGGCAAATGGGGTCTGCGGATCGAGGACGCCCTGGCCGACGCCCTGGTGCTTGGTCCCCTGAAAAACCGGGATTTCGATCTCCCAGAACCCGTGACCCGCCGCCTCACCGAGCAAACCCCGAAGGGCGTCCCGCCGGAGGTGTCCGTTCTGCTCTACAAGTATTACATGGTGCAGTGTGATCTCAGCAGTCCGGTAGACGGAAGCTGCGACACCCTATCAGGGGACTTGCTGGCAGCCCCGGAATTCCCGGATGCGGAATCTCTTCCCTTCATCGTGCTGCCGGAGCAAAACGTCAACACCTGCTTCGGCAACACCGCATTCAGCCAAAAGTGGGTCTACGCCCTCACCGGGCCAATCATAGAACGCAAAACCGCCGACGGAGTGTGCAAGTATCGGATTACCAAGGCATTGATGGAATGATATTTCATTCCTCAAAATAACGTCACAAAAAGGAGTGTGTTTCCAATGAAGAAGAATCCGGAAGGAACCCTTGTGGTAGAACTCAACCACAGAGGAATCCCAGATGAAGAGTTGAAGCCAGAGGCCTTTAGCGAGCATCAGCTGGCCGTATTGGCCTCGCTGAATCCAGCTGATCAGGACAAGATTCGCAAAGGCTATCCGATCACGGTTGTGGACATGGAATCTCAAGCCACATTGGCCGACTTTAATATGAAAAACATAAGGCCAGACAAGTGGCAGATGGAGTCCCTGGCACGCGCGTTGCTGCCCCAGATCCAGAAATTCTATAAAGATCCGGAGAACGTGAAAAAGGCAGCTGCATGGGCTGAGGAACGGAAAAAGAAGCAAAAGCCTGGCCGGAAGTAATAAAAGCACTCCCAATCCAATGACGATACCGGCATAAGATTGGGAGTGCTTTTGTGGCTGCTGTGTTGAAAACAGCCTTATTCAGAAAAAGCCCGCTGTTGCTCCAATAACGTGTCAATCATGCGGGAGACGGCATTGAGGGTAGCAGGGCTGCATTTCGCCAGCTTGGCGGCGATGTCCCGGTTGATGATGGCCTCCTTCGGCGCGTAGGGCGTATCCAGGAGGAAGAAGTCGGTGCTCTCGCCCAAGGCCAGCGACAGCCGCAGCAGCATCGACAGCGACAGCTTGCACTGTGCCGTTTCAATGTGGCTCAAATAGTTGTTGGAGCAGCCCACAGCCTCTGCAAGCTGAGCCTGGGTCAGCCCCTTCTCCAGCCGGAGCCTTCGCACCCGCTGTCCGATTTTCTCATAATCAACTTCCATCGGCATATCGCGCACCGTCCTGTCTGACTTTTTGTATATTGTAGCCTTTTGGGGCGGAACGATAAACCAACTATAAATCCATATTGCTATCATAGTTAAAATCTGCTATCATAAAAATTGCAAATTGCCATGATAGATAGAAAGGACGATGCAATATGGATTACAAAAAAGACCTCCTTCTCCGTTCTGCCGCCCGGCTCTATAGCCTCGGCATCGAAGTCGAATCCGCCCGCGAGCAGCTCCGCAAGCTGGTAGAAAAGGGCGTTCCCTACGATTCCCCCGAAATGAGAAAAGCCCTGGAGGAATTCCAGGAGTTGGATCGCCAATGGAAAACGCTGGAACAGGAGCATTTACAACTCCGTGCTGAGATTGCAGACGAGTCAAAAACGGCAGAATGAGCATTGACTTTTGTGCTTGCTTATCATATAATAACAAGCGTAAATGTCAATTATGAGAGAGGGGGCGACCGCATGAATCACACGCAGCAAATCCTTGATCTGGCCAAGCAGAATAACGGCGTCGTGACTGCCGCTATGATTGGTGAGGCCGGCCTTTCCCGCGGCGTTCTGAAATATCTTGCTGATCTCGGAAAACTGGAAAAAACCGCACGGGGCATTTATATCCTTCCGGACGCCTGGGAGGATGAGTTTGTATCGCTGCAGGAGCGATTCAAACGCGGGATCTTCTCCCTGGAGACCGCCCTGTTTCTCTGGAATTTGACCGATCGCACCCCAGCGAAATACCATATGACCTTCCCCGGCACCTACAACCTCTCAAAGCCGAAAGCCGAAGGAATCCTGTGCAGCGGCGCAAAAGAGCTGTATTACAGCCTTGGTATTACGAAAGCGCAAACACCTGCCGGAAACACTGTCGTAGTCTACGACGCCGAGCGGACGCTCTGTGACGTGCTGCGGTCAAGAAACCGTGTGGACGTCGGGATCGTAACCGACGCGTTCAAACGCTATGCCGCACAGAAAGAGAAGAACATCCCGCGGCTGTCACAATACGCAAAAACGCTGAAGGTCGAGGAAAAACTCAGATCATATCTGGAGGTACTGCTGTGAAAAACGCGATGCAGCTGAAGGCCGTTGTGAAAAAGATTGCAAAAGAGAAAAAGATTTCCGCCCAGCTGGTCCTCCAGAACTATATGCTGGAGCGCTTCCTGGAACGGGTTTGTGTCTCTCGGTTCAAGGACAATTTCATTTTGAAGGGCGGATTCCTGATTGCATCCATGGTTGGCCTTGATTCCAGAGCGACTATGGACATGGACGCTACCATGAAAGGCTACCCCGTCACGGAGGAGACGATCCAGCGGATGATCGAAGAGGTGGCGGCGATCCCCATCGAAGATGATGTCACCTTTACCTTGAAGGGCATCGGACCGATCCGCGAGGGAGACGAGTACACGGGCTACCGGGTGGCGCTTACGGCGGATTATGCCCCGCTGGCTGTCCCGCTGAAGCTGGATATCACGACGGGAGATAAGATCACGCCCCGTGAGGTGGAGTTTCAGTACAAGCTGATGATGGAGGATCGGTATATCCAAGTGATGGCATACAACCTTGCGACGATCCTGGCGGAGAAGCTGGAAACGGTCGTCTCCCGCGGCGATCAGAACACCCGCCCGAGAGACTATTACGATATTTACATTCTGCGCAAGCTGCGGGCAGACAACCTCGATATACCGACGCTCCGGCAGGCCCTTGATGCGACAACGCAAAAACGCGGCACAACGGAAACGGTGAAGCAATATCGCAGTATTATGGAGATTGTCAAGCACAGCGACGTGATGAACCGCCAATGGAGCAACTACAGCAAAGATTTCGATTACGCCGCCGAGATTGCATTTGCGGAAACCTGCGATGCAGTGGTCCAGCTCATGGACGAGCTTTTTGCGTCGCAGCCTGAATGATTGGAAGGATAGATTTCTTCCGATAACACCATCATCGAACTCAGCCGCGAGGCCAGTGCTTCCATCATCGTTCCCAAATGCGCCGACGACTATGGCGTTCACCATACTCCCGACGGCCGCGAACTGATCCGCATCCAGGCTTTTGCATTCCTGTATTTGATTGGAAACGCGGAAAAGCATGGATATGAGGTAAAGAGGTATTCCGCCAATTAAGTATCTCTCTTGTTTGCATCTATGATTCTTGATGGTGCTTATTCAAACAAAATAGCAGAAAGGAACGTACAAAATGAGCAAGAAAAAGAGAAAATGTCCTCTATGTCTTAAAGTAATGGGAGCGATACTGGCAGCTATTGTACTCATTTTTGTCATTCCTATTGTCATAAACGAGATTTACAAATCAAATACGGGATATGTTACCATGTGGAAAGCTTCTGATGTGCTAAGTTATTATGGGACCATTCTCGGCGCGTGTGTTACAATATGCAGTCTTGCCGCTACAATTCTGTTTACAAAGCGTCAAATACAACGGGACAGTTATCTAAAATTCCAGGAAGAAAAATGGGGAAATATCGAAGCACATATTTCCAAAGCCGTTGAGGACATCCACCCAACGAAGCTTTCTATCATTATTTCACAGGCTGTCTCCAACAGAAATGCAGAAACAATTGCTGCTATCGATCGCTATTCTCTCCAGGCAAAGATAACTTTAGACTCGCTTTTTGGCTTTATCAGTGGCGAGGATATGGGGAAAGAACCGGATAGCGTTTTTGAAACTATAAAGAGCTATGTGATCGATGAGCGGTTTGCCAGGCAAATCAATGGCCAAATCTGTGAAGGGGCCGTTGCTGAAATCAAGTATAAACTGATGTGCGCGGAAATCTCCAAGAAAAATGATGGCGAAGCAAAAGCGAGTCTGAATGCTGTTCTTGCAGAAATCGACTATGAAACTATAAAGCAAGAACAAGAAAACAAGTTCCAAGCTGTACTGCAGAACAGATCATATGCAGATATTATCAAAGTGTTCAACAAGAAAAGCGTTGTTTCCTCAATTGGTCATTTTCTCGGAATAAACGATAAGGAGTATGACATAAGATGTACCGTTCGTTTCAAACAGGCTGTAGAGCTCGTCCGTGGCAAAACCGCTGTCTCCCCGGGCAAAGAGGGCTGTTTTGGGGTAATCCCGCTGGTATTCCTCCAGAAGCGGCAGCATAAACGCAGCCGCGCCCTTGCTGCAATACTGTGTTCCCGGACGAAGCTCGACCTTCAGCAAATCTCCAGTCAGGCCATCGAAGCAAAGCAATGGATGATACCCATGTGCCTGATAATGGTAGTTGAAGGCTTCGCCCTCCTGCGTGCCATAGGTAGCCAGCAGAGTGGAATCCAGATCGAACAGAATATGCTCTGGCTTTTCGACGGAGTAAACTCTTCCGCGGAAAATCCGTTGAATCTCCTCCAACTGCTCCAGGCTTTGCGCGTCCATGCGGTTGTGAAAACGGGACAGAGTGGGCTGGGAAGCCAAAGCGTTTTTACCAATGACAGCATTCAAGACGGGATCGTTTCTCAGGCTGTCGGCGTGATCATCTTGAAAATAGGCACCCGTAATCTGATAGAGCATCTGCAGAAGGTTCTCGTGATCCTTGTGGATTCGGAACGAAGCTGAGTCGGTTGTGTGGAAATGCTTCTTGAGCAGTGCCTTGACACCCAGCTTGTGATAGAACTCCTTGAGCAGAAGCAGACCACCGTCTGAAGAAAGATTGCCACCGTCGAAATTCACCCGAAAATTCTTGTTGCTTTCCAGCGCAGTACCTGTTACAATAGCCATGGGGACTTCTCTCCTTTGGTTTATTGTTGGTATGGTAACTGCATTATACCAAATTTGAAGTCCCTTTTCTATACCTTTCGGGCTTCATCTATTTGGTGAAAGCTCGATTTTTCGTTTTCTCAGTATTTTTGCGGCGCTTGGGCTTGCTCAGGCGTTAATGTGAATAATTCAGGTTTAATATACTGGCTAATTTCATATTCATAGCCAGACGATCCCTGAGAGGGAGCTACGCTTTTTTTAGCGTTTGAAGATTATTTGGACTATGGAGCGGTAAAACGGACACGGCGATACCTCCTGGATACCGCCGTGTCCTCAAAAAAGGGCGACTTTAACACGCCCCCCGTATTCCAGTTTTTCAAAACGGAAAACGGCGGCTTGAAATATGGTTTTCAAACCGCCTCGACATCTCAAATCGCAAGATCGTTGTAGAGCAACGGTTTTGTGTTTGGGGTGTTTATCTTAAAAGCAAAAAGAGCCGATAATCCGCAGCACAAGGCTAACGGGTTATCGGCTCTGCGTCTATGCGTCTGGCTCTGTGATAACTGTGGTATTAAATTGTTTTACGCTGATTATTATTTCCTGTTTGCACTTCGGACAGTATAGCGGAAAATTTTCAAGTACTGTATTATCACAGATTTTAATTCTCGTTTTGTTGTTGCAGTTGGGGCATAATAGCCATTCGGTTTTTTTCATTCTTTGTTTTTCATCAGATAGTAGAATATCTATGGACAATTACATTTACAACTCACGCAGTTTCCACCGCCTTGTAGAAACCATTACACACGCGCCCACAATGAGTACTGTTAAGACGATGGAGGAAAGATAGACGCCATTTAGTGCTACTTCATACACATCATAGTACCGCAGAGGGGTCAGATAGTCTAAGAAACGGTTCCCAGCGTACTCGGCGGTGATGGCGACAGCATAGGCGGCCAATACGAAAACCGTACCGACACGAACCGCAGCCTTATAAGATTTGAAGAGGCTGGCAAACAGTAGGCCCAAGGCAAAGAACAGAAGTTGTGTCAAGAACATTCCAACCACAGTTGCAGTTCCAGCTCCCGGCTGTTCCAGTCCCCCCATCGGGAGGATGACCGCAAAGTAATTGCACACACCGCTGAACAGGGAAAATACCAGCAGGTTCACCGATGAAACAATCACCTTTGCCAAAACTATGGTTTTTCGCTCCACAGGCTTTGTGAACAGATATTCGGATGTCCCAAATTTCTTTTCCCTCGCCACACAGGACAGGCCCAGAGAGATTGCATAGGCAAAGGCCAACAGCCCCTCCCAAAAATAGATACACGCGTACCAACCAAGGGCCGTCGTGAGATCCCCTTTCACACCGAACATGATCATGATCAAGCGAGGGAATTGGCCGACTGTCCGGGCCATCTCATCCAGACTGTCCTTCAAGGATAAAAGTTCAAAATAGCAGAATCCGCACAGCAGTAACATGATCCCCAGCCAGATCAGCAGGGTCTTTCTGGTTTGGCGGAACTCATTTTTCACCAATGTTTTCATCTTTGCACCCCCTCATGAGCGGAACTGGATGTCTTTTTTCAAAAAGACACGGTAAGACAGCACCAAAAACAGGGCAAATAGCAACACACACCATCCCAAGTAATCCAACTCATAAAAGCCAGATTTGGAAATCTCAGCCGCACTAAAGAACGAGTACGGGGACAGAAAACTAATGGCACGGTTGCTGACAATGTTGGAGAAGCTGGTGACGCAGTACTCGACAAAGACAATTAACCCGGCGGTCAAAAGTGGGCTTCGATTGCGTGAAAAAAGAATTCCTACCAAAAGCCCCATAGCTGCAAGGAACAGCGTGACCAGCATAAGGGAAAGAGCAATCAGAAAGAACTCTCCCCAGTCAATACCGGAGCGAAACAGGGCCAGCGCCAAAAAAGAGGCGAGAAGATATACCATGCTCACGACCACTACGCCGAAAAAAACCGTGAACGCCTTTGCCCAGTAAATCGTTTTTCGGGTATGGGGTTTTGTAAACAGATATTCAGAGGTTCGCTCCGAGCACTCCTTGGTGTGAATGGCGATACCGAAGTGCATCCCGAAAATACCGGACGCAATCATAAAAAAGCTGGTGAGAAACGCATAAATGCCCAACGGTGAGGTCAGATATTCCATGGACACGCCAACGCCCTTGTAAAAATCACTCGTACCCAGCGTTTCATAGAGGTCTCCGGTGGAAACATCCATAAAGCTGTAATAGGTAGGCGTCATCACAAAAACACACAGAGCCAAGGCGATGGCCCAACCCAAAATATATTTGCGGTGCCTTTTCAGTTCATATTTCAAAATGATCATGCCTGACACCTCCCTACTCGTAGTAGTGCATGAAGATCTCCTCCAGAGAGGGCTCTTCCAAAAGCACATCGTCCAAATGCAGCAGGTGAAGCTTGTCAATGATCGCCGTGATATTGCCGTTATACATAAAGGAAACAGAGGTCTTGTCCGCAGTCTCCGCATAGTTCGCAATGCCGGACAAATTAAAGAAATCGCGAGGGATAGCCTCCTTTGCACTCAGAGTGACTTTTTTATAGCCGCTCTCACGCAGTTCTTTGATGGGCTGTATGCCAATAAGATGTCCTTCTTTCAGAATGGCCACCCGGTCACACAGTTTCTGTACCTCACTCAGCACATGGGAGGAAAAAAACACGGTAGCGCCCCGGCTGTTTTCCTCCTTCAGAATATCGTAGAAAGCCTGCTGGATCAGTGGGTCTAACCCGCTGGTGGGTTCGTCCATAATGATCAGTTTGGGTGAAGTCATAATGGCAGACACGATACCCACCTTTTTCTTGTTACCCAGAGACAGGTCTTCGATTTTCCGGGTCAGATCCAGATTGAGGCGCTCAGACAGCTCATACATTTTCGTTTCGCAGTCCATGCCGTACAGGTCAGCGGTGTATTGCAGCAGTTCCCGCACCTTCATGTTTTCATAATAGCTGTTCTCGCTGGGAAGGTAGCCCACATCTCTGGCAATGACACTGGCCTTGGTCTGGCAGTCCAGACCGAAAATAGAGGCGTTGCCGCCGCTGGGATGGATCAGGCCCATCAGCGTGCGGATGGTGGTGGATTTTCCTGCACCGTTGGGGCCAATGAAGCCGAAAAACTCGCCCTCATTCACCGAGAAACTGAGGTCATTGATCCCCCGATGGGTTCCATAGTGCTTGGTCAGCTGGTTTAAGACGATTGCTTGCTTACTCATTTTTGATACTCCTCCTTATAAAAATTTTTCCGCAAAATCGCGATGTTCTTTTGAAAATCATCCATGACGGTATCAAAATCAAAAGTGTCCGCTCCACGGTATCGGGCCGCATAGCCCTCGGCCATCAGCAGAAGCATTTGGAATACAGGGCCAGCATCTTCCGGGTTCTTGAATTTCAAAGCGTCATCTTCCCGCAAAATCATATCGTTTCTGAACTTGCAGGTTTCTTCCGTCAGGATGACCAGCGAATCCAGCACATCGGGAGAAGTTTCCTCCCAGACGCTGGAAATAAATAGGAGAATGAAGGGCTGTGTTTTGAAACTCTCCATTTCTATTTTGCTGGAAGTCATGATCCTGTCGAACAAATCTGTTTGGGAATCGAGTGCTTCCTTATCAAATATTCCCTCTATGATTTTCTTGCAGTATTCCAGCAGGTAAATGTAGAGATGCTTTTTACTGCCAAAATACTGAAACACAGACGCTTTGGAAATGTGTGCGGCTACCGCAATATCATTGATTGAGGCTTTTTCATAACCAAACTTGCCGAAGCACTGGAGCGCCGCATTGAGAATGGTCGTTCTCTTTTCTTCGGTCAGCGCCAAAAATTTATCCAATTCATTTCCCCCTTTATGAAAAATAACCGTTTCGGTTATTTAGAGTATAGCACTAATAACCGAATCGGTCAAGAGGTTGGGAGTATAATTCAAAAATTTCCCTTTTATATTGTTAGGCCAACGAAGAGAGAGTACATTATCGGCATTGAACTTCAATAAGGAGTTTGATGTGCAAACTTCCATTAAGGATAACCCCTCATATAAGAGAACCGATAGCGCAACTAAAGCTTCTGGATCGGAGGATAAATTGCTGTCGGTGTATGACGTTATGCTCGCCGGGGTAGAAGCAGATGATTAATAGAATTGTGGTTTTTACTGGCTCAAAAAAAGATTTTGAGCGGTTTATAAATAGTAGGATCTCTCCTGACGAGAATACCATTCCATTTATGGAATTGATTCAACATTACAATGCAAGGCTACGGCCAAACGAGTCCGGTGTGCGGGAATCGGCATTATCAAAGAAAATAAGCGTCGACAATGTTGTCGTAAGAATGGATGATTACGGGTCTGTTCTTGATCACGTAATGTCGAATTTTGCTAATATTGTCGGATTAAATCACGAAATTGAAACGTTATATGTACAAAACCCACCCAGGCGAGCATTGGAGTCCCTTCAAACCACCTCGCGAGGCGAGATAGAATACCACGGAACAGAGTATTATAGCATTGACCGCTCAGTATTATCTAATGCTTATCAAAGGCTGTGTAAAGATGTTTTAGGCCAAGAAGAATGCAAGAAACAGATTATTAGTGGGATATATCGGTTAAGTACCCTAAAAAATGAGAAGCCAGTTGTTCTGTTACTTTATGGTCCGTCTGGTGTAGGAAAAACTGAAACGGCCAAAAGCATAAGCGCATCTTTGGGGGGCGAATTGTTAAGAATACAATTTTCAATGATGCAAACGAACGAGGCATACAATTATGTGTTTGGCGCGGAACACAGCAAAAGTAGCTTCGCAAGAGAACTACTAGGAAGAGAAACGAATGTAATCCTTATTGACGAGTTCGATAAAGTAAATCCTGTCTTTTATAACGCGTTCTATCAACTTTTTGATGATGGGATATTTACGGACACAAATTATACTGTTCATTTAGAAAACTCTATATTTTTGTGCACATGCAATTTTGCAAGTGAAGATGAAGCTAAAAAGGCGCTTGGCCCTGCCATGTTTTCTAGAATCGGTTGCTGTATAAAATATGATGAGTTATCTGTTGAAAACAAGCGTGAAATTATTGACTCGTGGTATAACAGCATAATCTGTCAACTAAGGGATGATGAAAAGGAATTCATTGATGCAACCGATATTAGACAATGGTTTATGGATAATGCCAACAGATATGATAACATTAGAACCTTAAAAACAAAACTCGAAAATGCAATCTTTGATGAATTAGCCGAGCATTTCATTATTTCTACAGAGCAGCATTCTTAAGAACAATCTCCCACTTGACAGAAAGATGTCAAATGGGAGATTGCGAGAAAAGCTTTACTTGAAAATCAGGTCACTGTTCACAACTTCCTCTGCACGGTTGTGGATGTTGTTCATGCGTCGGACCCATTCCATTTGATCGGCGGCCTTGAGGTCTTCTGTGACGCCTGCACGCTCGGCCATCTGGCGGATCAGCAGTTCCAGCATGGCGTTTGCTTGCTCGTCGATCTGTGCGAGGTAGGTGCCAAACGTGCCTTCTGCGACGAGCTGGGAATAGACGTGGCGCTGGGTACGCTTCAGGTAGGTTGCGTGTGCTCTCCCGAAACGTCCGATTGCCGGCCGCTCTTGTGCCGCAGTATCTTCTTTCTCCGGGGCAGTGGCGGGGGCCGGCGTGTCACCCACGGTATCGTCCGGATCAGCATCCTCAAACCGTGTGCCAACGGGCAAATAATAGTCTCCGACCAGCTCGTATTTCCAACCGGTTTTCAGGTCAATAATGTATCTATCCATTTTCAGCACCTCCGATCACCAAGAAATAACGCCTTGATTTGTGTGTGAGTCGATCCACTTCCGGAATTTTTCCTTTGTAACAAGCAGACGACTGTTGATATGCAAGGTCGGGAAATCGGCGCGGTGCATCATGTCATAGGTGCTGGATATCGAGATGCCGAGGTATTCTGACAGTTCTTTTGCGTTTATCACGTTGGGAAGTTCGTCAAAGGTCATACTCATAGTTGTATCCTCCAAATCTGTATTTTGTTAGTAGTATGATGTGGGTATTACGAAAGATTTGAAGATACGTTCTGTGTGTGCGGATATGATACTCATTTGATACCCATTCTAATGAGTTCCGTTATAGATTTTGATGCTTTATTAGTACAATATAGATCGCAGTCTGGAATTATTGGAATCCTTGGACGCCAAATCCACGATAGCCAATAGCCCTGCACTTCGAGTCTTGTATCGTCCACCAAAACAAACGGTCACCCCGAAGGGGTGGCCGTTTTGTTTTGCTGAAATGGTGCGTCTCGAACTTGTGACCTCTATTTGAGCCCGCGCAGCGAGCGGATCCGCAGCGGACGCATGGACGCGCAGCGGCCTGCGCCCGCAAGCTCGAGTCTTGTATCGTCCACCAGGAGAACCACACGGAAAAGTGCGGTTCTTTTTTGCTTCCCGGACGATGAAGCAGCGCTTAGCACAGCAGACGCAGTTTTTGAGATCTGCAGGAGAAAGATTTTGCGCCGGCTATTGCTTTGTGCGAATTTCTGCGTATAATAAGTATTGAAATGTGTGATTCATGCTGCAGCTAAAATGTTGAATTGTGTGAAACGCCGGGCGTTGAATCTCTTGAAAAGTGCGGAGGTGCGCTATGTTAGTTCGGAAGATCCAACCGTATATCGAAAGCTACTTGAGGTCAGACTCCAACAAAGTGCTGATCATTGACGGCGCGCGGCAGATCGGCAAGACCTATATCATCCGCCACGTCGGGCAGCGGCTTTTTGAAAACTATATCGAGCTGAACTTCGCGGAGGATCTGAACGGCCCCCGGGTGTTCGAATCCGTCCGCACGGTCAGGGACTTTTATTTCCAGGTCAGCACCGTTGCCGGGGAAAAAATGGGCGAGAAGAAGAACACGCTGATTTTCCTCGACGAGATCCAGGCCTACCCCCACCTGCTGACCATGCTGAAATTTTTGAAGCAGGACGACAGGTTCACCTACATTGCCAGCGGCTCCCTGCTGGGCGTGACGCTGAAGAAGACCAGCTCGATCCCCATCGGCAGCATCGAGATCAAGCGCATGTTCCCGATGGACTTTGAAGAGTTCCTGCTGGCAAACGGCTTCAACCGCTTTGCCATCGACACGATGCGCGGGAAGTTCCTGGCCGGGGAGAGTCTGGACGTCGCCACCCATGAGAAGGTCATGGATCTTTTCAAGAAGTATCTGCTGATCGGCGGGCTGCCCGATGCGGTGAACTCCTTCCTGGCCGATACCAACATCGTAAAGGTGCGGACGATCCATCACGATATCCGCGCCTTCTATGCCGACGACGCGTCGAAGTACGAGGCGGACAACAATCGGAAGCTGAAAATCCGCCGGATCTATGACATGATCCCCTCCAATCTGGGGAGCAAGAAGAAGCGGGTGGTTTTTCAGGATATCGAGGACAAGCGCGGCAAGCGTTTCTCCGATTATCAGGACGAGTTTGAATATCTGATCTCCGCGGGCATCGTCCTGGACGTGAACGCGATCACCACGCCGGTGTTCCCGCTCACGCAGGCGATGGGCAAAAATCTGCTCAAGCTCTATTGGAACGACGTGGGGCTTTTGACCGACGTTCTGTACGGCAGCAATATCCGCGCGATCCTGGACGATGAGACCGGAATCAATCTCGGCTCCGTGTATGAAAGCGTGGTGGCCCAGGAGCTGGCCGCTCACGGCTGCAAGCTGTTTTATTACGATAACCGCAGCAAAGGCGAGGTGGATTATCTGATCGACGATTACGACAGCCTCTCCGCCGTCCCCATCGAGGTCAAGTCCGGCAAGGACTACACCGTCCACAGCGCGCTGAGTGCTTTTGTGAAGAACGAGGACTATCATGTAAAGAAAGCCTACGTCCTCTCCAACGCCCGCGAGATCACAACCAACGGGAAAGTCACCTATATCCCGATCTATGACGTGATGTTTTTGGGGACGGGGAATTCGGATCACGAAACACAGATTATATAATACAATACGATACAGAATATAGGAGAAACGATCATGATACGAGCAGATATAATCGCAACAGTTGGAAGAGACTTCCTCACGAGCAATATTGAAAATGATGAGTTCAGCTATCCGAAAGCATATTCTAATGCATCGTTGCCCTTTACACCTATCAGAAATCGGACAGGCCGTGCTTTTGAAAAGCTTGACATCAGATTTGTCAAGGATAATGTCACTATCTTGATTGAAACAAAGCAGAATTTCCATGCAAATATTGATGATGCAAAAGAACAGCTATCAGCCTATGTTGAGTATGAAAAGGCGCTGACTGGGAATAAGATCGTTGCGATCTTGGCAAACACGACGGATAAAGACGTCCTTGTATGGCGCGGCGTCGTTTCCGAGGGCGATTTTATGCCCAAAGAAACAGCATTACGCACGATGGATGAGTACGTTGATTTCTATACCTCCAAAATCAACGACAAGGAAAAGGTGATGCAGAACACCTACAAGCTCAATGAGCTGCTTCACCGTCACAGTATTCCGGAAAAGCTACGCAGTCAATATGTGGGCACTTGCCTTTTGGCTCTCAAAAATGGTCTTGACTATTCAACACCGTCATTAACTCCGGCACAGATCAGAACCCGTATCAAAGAAGTTCTTGAGGGCTTGCTCAATTCTGATATTAACAAAGCGGAGAAGCTGGCACTGCTCAATCGTAACGTTCTCGATGATCAATATGTCCGTCAATTGAATATCGCTGCGTTCAGAGAAATTCTTACGTTCATTGAAAACAACATTTTGCCGTTTATCAATGATAAGAGCACATCGGGGCAGGACCTTCTTAATTTGTTCTTTGTAACGTTTAACAAATACGTTGGGAAATCCGACAAGAACCAAGCCTTTACCCCTGACCATATCACTGACTTCATGGCAAAGGTAGCCGGCGTGAACAAGCGCTCTGTAGTACTCGATCCTTGCTGCGGAAGCGGTTCTTTCCTTGTGCGCGCTATGACGCAGGCCCTTGACGACTGTGCCACTGCCGCCGAACAGGAAAAGGTAAAGAAGCATCAGATATTCGGAATCGAATTTGATGAAAATATCTACGGACTTGCGACAACGAATATGCTGATCCATTCGGACGGCAACTCAAATATCCGGCGCGGAAGTTGCTTTTCCCTTGCTGATTGGATCAAAGAGGCAAAACCGAACGTCATTCTTATGAATCCTCCATATAACGGACAGCGAATCCACTTGCCGGAGAGGTACGTAAGGACTTGGCCGAAGGATAAGAAAGAAGACCCGTCCAAGGGCTTCTATTTCGTCAAATACATCGCGGAGCTATTAAATTCCGAAAACATATCAGCGACGTTGGCGGTACTTCTCCCGGTCGCTTGCGCTATTGGGACAAGCGGCGAAATTGCAAGAATCAAAGCCGAGATTCTGCGCGAAAACACGCTGAAAGCGGTTTTTACGTTGCCCAATGAAATCTTTTACCCCGGCGCAAGCGCTTCTGCCTGCTGTATGGTATTTGAAATCGGCAAACGGCATGAGGACAGTCCCTTTTCTTTCTTTGGCTACTATAAGGACGATGGATTTAAGAAGAAAAAGAATCTTGGCCGCGTTGAGCAAATCGACACTGATACCGGAAAGAGCAAATGGGCAGAGATTGAGAAGAAGTGGCTGGATGCTTACAAGCGTAATGAGGTTATAGATGGCTTTTCCGCCGTGCATAGAGTTTCCGGATCTGATGAGTGGCTCTGCGAAGCTTACATGAAAACTGACTATAGCAAGTTGACAGAGCAGGATTTTCAGAGAACAATCAATGATTACCTTGCGTATCTCGTAAAAGAGGGGCATGTTTATGAAGCTTGAAACCACGACATGGAAAGAGTTTAGGCTCGGCAACCTGTTTTCACAAATGTATAAGGCAGAAGCCCACATTAAGGCGGAGTATGATTTTTCCGACACTCCCTTTGACAATTCGATCAAGTTCATCTCTCGTACAGAAGAAAACAATGGCTGTGACTGCTATATCCCTAATAGGGACCTCACAGGAATCGAAGACGGTTCTGCCATAGTAATAGGCGATACAACCGCAACCTGTTCATACCAAGAAACGCCTTTTGTATGTGGTGACCATATGGTAGTCTGCCGTGGCGACTGGATTAACCTGTACACCGCCCTATTCATTATTACGCTTCTAAAGCAGGAAAAGTATAAGTATAGTTATGGCCGAGCTTTTAAAATGCAGCTCATTTCAGATACCCTTCTCAAACTTCCTGCGACAGCAAACGGAGCGCCGGACTGGGCATATATGGAGGCATATATTAAAGGGCTAAATCACAAGCCGTTAGCCACCTCTAACCAGGGGGGGTGCGCATCACGTACACTTGGTGTTGAGTCGTGGAAAGAGTTTGTGGTAGGAGATTATTTTGAAGTAAAAAAGGGAAAACGGTTGACCTCAGAGGATCAAACAGATGGGACAACTCTATACATTGGAGCCATCGACTCAAATAATGGCGTTGCAAATAAAATAGGCCAAGAACCCATTCATGAAGGCAACACTATTTCACTCAGCTATAACGGCTCAGTGGGGGAAGCATTTTATCAATCGGATCCTTTTTGGGCTACCGATGATGTGAATGTTCTATATTTTCGCCCGGAGAATGGGGTCCAGTTTAACAAATACATTGCGTTATTTGTCTGCGCAGTTCTTCGACAGGAAAAATACCGATACTCCTATGGCCGAAAATGGGTTCTGGAAAACATGAAATCTACTGTGATCAAGCTTCCAGCCAAAGGGGAAAAGCCGGATTGGGCATTCATGGAAAGCTATATGAAATCACTGCCCTATGGAGACCGTATCTAAGGAGGTTTACCTTGAGCGAAATCAAGACTTCACAAAAAGGTGTGGATTATGCTCCACCTCAGACCCTCAAAACGAAAAAGAGGGTGTATTCTCAGGCGCTTCTGATGAAAATACCGCATGATCATGCAGGAGAAAGCGACATCTCGCTTAAGCTTGGGCGGTATACATTACCGTATGGACGAGTAGTAGGTAATCAGCCAAAAAGCGAATTAACGCTGGATAATGATGAACTTACGGCACTCATTAAGTATATTTCTGACAATTACACACCGGTCAATCTTGGGCAGGGACAATACATAAGTGTTGACAGGGACAATGCCGAACTGGTACGTCAATTTAAAGCATTGGTTGACGGACAAGCAGATACAGCGAGTTTGCTCATCGAAAATGGCATTCTTTCCGATAATGTGTACGTTGCAGCGACATCCATCAAAAAGATTGGAGCTCTTGAAGAATACAAGGCATCGCTATCAAGTAACTATCCGGAGAGCTATTGGCAAAAATGGTTTTCAGAGAACAAATGGCTTCTTGGATCAGACTTTGCTCAAATACTCGATGAGAGATATATTGATGTAGAGAATATCGCAGATTACATTATGAAGGCCTTTGATGGTTTCGTCGATTTGGTGGAGATCAAAAAGCCTAATGGTATGCCGTTTTGGGCTGCATCGAAGGATCATGATAACTATGTTCCGTCGACAGAATTGATAAAAGCCATTACTCAATGCCTCAATTATCTTCGAGCAATAGAGGAAGAGGCTAACAGTGTTAAGTTTGTTCAGAAGACGAAGAGCAAGGTTATTAAACCGCGTTGCATCTTGATCTATGGTCGCTCCGATAATTGGAACGATGAGCAACGCGAGGCATACAGGATCCTTAACGCCGCATATAACCAGCTCTCTATCCTAACCTATGATCACCTCCTTACGAGGGCAAAAAACGTGCTGGACGTAATAGACGCTGCTAAAGAAGATGAAAACAGTGATCTTCCATTTTAGGCGGAAATAGGATAGAACGTCAAAGAGAAAGGATCATAAAATCCTACATCGCCTCCGATATTCACGGCTTTTATACCGCATTTCAAAACGTGCTGGAGGAGGCGGGTATTTTCCGTTCCGGAGCCGCACTTCGGAACGGGCAGCGGGCAGAGGCCGAGGCAGGCAGCGGGCAGAGCCGCATTTTCTTGACAGCGGCCGGCGGGGTCGGTATACTGACAGAAAAAGAGAGAAAGGACTGGCCTATGGTTCAGATGAATTTCGCGCCGGAGGAGCGGCTGCAGGCCCACCGGGAGGCGAGCGCGCTGCCCCTCTCCATCCGCAACGCCCGGGAGCTGGGCGGCATCCGGCTGAAAGACGGGCGCCGGGTGCGCCGGGGTCTGCTGCTGCGCACCGGGCAGCTCTTTGACGCAAGCGAGGAGGATCTGCGGCGGCTGCGGGAGGACTACGGCCTCTCCCTGATCCTGGACATGCGGGACGAGGGAGAGCTGCGCCGCACGCCGGATCCGCAGATCCCCGGCGCCAAATGGGTACACACGCCCATCATCGACTTTGAATTCATGAAGCAGAGCATCGCCGCCCGGCTCCAGGGGCACCGGGAGCCGCCGCCGGAGGTGGCGCCGGGGCGCTACGACATGGAGACCACCCTGGATCGGATGATCTGGATGGGAAGGCAGACCTTGAAGCAGGGCGCCGCGGATCCTGGGCTGGGGACGGCCTACGCCTCCTACCTGGAGTGCGCCCTGGGGCGGGAGAAGCTGGGGCTGTTCTTCCACGAGCTTGCCGCCAACGACCGGGGCGCCACCCTCTGGCACTGCTTCACCGGCAAGGATCGCACCGGCATCGCCGCGGGGCTGATCCTGGAGGTGCTGGGGGCGGACTGGGAGACCATCGCCGAGGACTACGAGACCTCCAACCTCTACTACACCCGGGAGGTGGCGGAGCTGGAGCAGCTTTTGCGGCAGAAGGGTGCGGAGGAGGAGCTGATCGCCCCCATCTGCGGTTTCGCCGGGGTCTACCGCCCCATGCTGGCCGCGGCCTGGGACTATATGAACCGGGCCTGGGGCAGCCCCGTGGGCTATCTCACGGGCGCCTGCGGCGTCACCGAGGCGGAGCTGGACGCCATCCGCCGGCGGTATATCGAGGACTGAGCCATGAAAAAAGTGCGGATCACGGTCATGCGGATGGCCCGCTATGAGGATCTGATGGCCGAATACGAAAACCCCATCTCCCACGCCTGCGACATGCGCCTGGGGCAGGTCTTTGTGGCAAACGGCTGGCAGCGGCCGGCGGGCCTGTGCCTCAGCGCGTGGGAGAGCATGTCGCCCTTTGTGATGACCTTGAGCCACGGCGGGGAGGATCTCTACGACGGCTGGATGAAAAACAGCCGCTCGGCCATGATCTCCTGCAACGACGGCTTCCGTCCGGTGAGCTTTCTGCTGGAGGCGCTGGACGAGGACGCGGAATAAGCAAAATCAATCCATTTGGGAGGAAATACGATGGACATTCATGAGCAGCTGATTTTGCAGGACTGCCCCTACTGCGGCGGCGCGGGCCTGCTGGAGGAGGAAAACGGCTGGTGCTGGACCGTCATGTGCATGGACTGCGGCGCCCAGACCGCCCACGCGGAGTTCAAGACCCCGCGGGAGCGGCTGGAGGCGGCCCGGGCGGTGGCGCACCTCTGGAACATCGGCAAGGTCGTCCGGGGAGACATCGGCGAATGAGCGAGACGCTGCTGCGCCGGCGCTACCGTTTTTTCGGCGCTGTGCAGGGCGTGGGCCTTCGCTGGCGGGCGCGGCACGCGGCGGAGGCCGTGGGCGCCACCGGCTGGGTGCGCAATAACGCCGACGGGAGCGTGACGCTGGAGCTGCAGGGCAGCGAAGCCCAGCTTGACCGGGTGCTGCAGAGCCTGGCGGAGAGCCGCTATATCGAGATCCTGGACACGGAGATGCAGCGCCTGCCCCTGGAGCCGGGGGAGCGGGGCTTCTCCGTCCGGGATGACAGATGGTGATACCAAACATGAAAACGCCGCCCGGAGCCGCGCTACAGACGCGCCGCACCGGGGCGGACTACAAAAGGAGGTTCTGTTATGCAGGAAGAGATTGGCCTGATCGTGTTGGATTCCGCGGAGAAGATGGGGCGGCGGATCGACCGGATCCTGTCCGAGTGGCGGGGAGGCGGGAGCTTCCTCATCCCGGCGGAATGCCCCCGCTTCAGCAGCGGCGAGGCCAAATGCGTCCTTCGCAAGTCCGTGCGGGATCTGGACGTGTACATTCTGCTGGACGTCTGCAATCACGCGCTGACCTACCAGATGTTCGGAGAGACCAACCACATGTCTCCCGACGATCACTATCAGGATCTCAAGCGGGTGATCGCGGCCTGCAACGGCAAGGCGAAGCGGATCACGGTGATCATGCCCTTCCTCTACGAGGGGCGGCAGCACCGGAAGACCACCCGGGAATCTCTGGACTGCGCCTTGATGCTGCGGGAGCTGGAGAGCATGGGGGTCCACAGCCTCATCACCTTTGACGCCCACGATCCCCGGATGCAGAACGTGGTGCCGCTGATGGGGATGGAGAACGTGTCGCCCGCCCTGCAGTTTACCCAGGCGCTGCTGACGGAGTATGAGGATCTGACCCTGGACGGGGAGCACATGATGCTGATCGCCCCGGACGAGGGCGCCACGGAGCGGGCCATCTTCCTGGCCTCTCTCTACGGGGTGAACCTGGGCATGTTCTACAAGCGCCGGGACTATACCTGTATCGTTAACGGCAGCAACCCCGTCATCGCCCACGACTTCCTGGGCGCCTCCGTGGAGGGGAAGGACGTAATCATCGCGGACGATATGATCGCCTCCGGCGGGAGCATCCTGGACACGGCGCGGCAGCTCAAGGAGATGGGCGCCAGGCGGGTCTTCCTCTTCGCCACCTTCGGCCTTTTCACCAGCGGCCTGGACAAGTTCGACAGAGCCTATGCCGACGGCTGGTTCGACCGGGTCTTCACCACCAATCTGGTGTACCAGAGCCCGGAGCTGCTGCAGCGGGAATACTACTTCTCCGTGAAGATCGACCGCTACATCGCGGCGCTGATCGACACGCTCAACCGCAGCGCCTCCATCCACGACATGACCAAGCCCGCCCAGCGGATCCGCCAGATGGTGGAACTCTATAACCGCAGGGACTGAGCAGGGGGGAGCCTATGCGCGTATTATTTGTGGGCAACAGCCACACTTATTTTCACGACATGCCCGCGCTCTTTGCCAGGATGTGCGCCGAGCTGACCGGGGAGAATCCAGAGGTCACGATGCTGGCCTACTCGGGGCGCTCCCTGGCCTGGCACCGGGAGGAGTATTTTGCCCTGCGCTTTGCCCTGCTCCACGGGCGCTATGACTTCTGTGTGATCCAGCAGCAGGCCCACCCCTTCCCGGGGGAGGAGAGCACCGAGGCGGGGCTGCGGGCGATCCTGGCGCTCTGCGAGAAAGGCGGGGCCAAGCCGGTGCTGTTTATGACCTGGGCGGAGAAGGCCAGGCCCGAAAACGCCGCCCTCATGCGCCGCTGCTACCGGCGGCTTGCCGCGGCATACGGGACGCTGCTTGCGCCCATCGGGGAGCTCTTCGAGCAGTTCCGGGACACGGATATTGAGCTCTACTGGCAGGACGGGGAGCACGCCTCCCCCTACGGCAGCTATCTCACGGCGGCGTGCCTGGCGGCGCTGCTCTGCGGCACGCGGGAGCTTGCCCCCCTCACGGACGGGGGCTTCGACTTCCGGGCGGTCTATGACAAGGGGAGCGGCCAGCTTCCCCGGGCGGAGGAGGAGCTCTGCCGGGAGGAGCTGGCCCTGGATCCCGAGAAGACGGCGCGCCTCCGCGCAGCGGTAGCAGCGGCCCGGTTCTGAAAGAAGACAGAAAACGCAGTCTGAGGGCGGTTCCCGTGTGGGAACCGCCCTCAGATTATCCTTACTTATGGGAAGAGGCTCAGGCTTCTTCCTTCTTTTCCTTCTCGTGCATGGCCCGCACCTGCTCGGCGATCTCCGCCGTCCGCTCGTCGGTGAGGGTGAACTTCTTCTTGAAGTAGAAGTAGGCGGCGATCAGACCCACGATGGGGATCAGGGTCATGACCATGCGCAGACCGGCCTTGGAGCCGTTGCTGACAGCGGCGGAGAAGTCCATGACCTTGTCGGCCTCGGTGAGAGAGTCCGCGTCAGCCTTCAGATTCAGGAACTGCAGCGCCATGGAGGCGATGAAGATGGCGACGCCGGAGGCCAGCTTGACCACGAAGGTCTGCATGGAGAAGATCACGCTTTCGTCGCGCCGATGGTTCTTGAGCTCGCCGTAATCCACGGTGTTGGCAAGGAACACGGTGGTCAGAACGGTCAGAACGCCGTTGGCGGCAAAGATCAGGAAGCCGGGGATGAAGAGCAGGTAGACCACATCCATGCTGGTGAAGGCCAGCGCCAGCAGGGAGATGTAGCCGAGGGCGGCCATGCCCAGGGCGACATAGAAGATCTTCAGGTTGGTGAAGCGCTTGCGCAGCAGGGGATACAGCACCATCATGGACAGGATCTGCACCGCGCCGCCGAAGGTGTTGAACAGAGTGTAGTCGCCGTACCAGTTTACACCGCCGAAGTCATACTTGAAGAAGTAGATGACCAGGTTGGAGGTGATGTACACGGCGCCGTTGATGAGAACGATGGCGATGGTGACGGCCATGGCCTGGTCGTTCTGCACCAGAGCCCGCAGCATCTCCTTGACGGAGGTGGCCTTCATCTCGGTGTTGGGCTTCTCCTTGATGTTGATGCAGGTCAGGACTGTGAAGAGGATGAAGAACGCGGCGACGCCGATGGTGAAGTACTTGAAGCCGGCAATCTCGATCTGGGTGGCGTTGGCGCCTTCGGGCCCGAACATTCTGCCCAGGGCGGGGACGGCCATCATGGTGGTGATGGTGATGATGGCGGAGCCGACGCCAGCGCAGGAACGAGCCAGCGTGGTCAGATTCTCGCGCTCCTTGCCGCCCTTGGTGAAGGCGGGGATCATGGACCAGTAGGGGATGTCCATCATGGTGTAGGTAACGCCCCAGAGGATGTAGGTGATGGCGGCGTAGGCCACGAGGCCGGGGCCGTCCAACGCGGGAGGAGCGGCGAACATCAGCACCAGGATCACGGCGTTGGTCAGCGTGCCGATCAGCAGCCAGGGACGGAAGCGGCCCCAGCGGGTGTTGGTCTTGGCCACGATGACGCCCATCAGGGGATCGTTGAACGCATCAAAAATACGGGCGGCCATCAGAATGACGCCCATTGCTGCGGCGCTGACGCCCAGCAGATCCTGGAAATAGTACAGGACGTAGCTGGCGGACAGCATGTAGACCATGTCTTTGCCGACAGCGCCAAGACCGTATGAGATCTTGGATTTCAGTGGCAGGGTGTTGTTTTCCATAACGTACTCTCTTTCTCCGCAAAACGGTTTGTTGTTTCAGGGGACTTGTTCATTTTATCGTAATTTTTTCCGCTTGGCAATGCCAATTCCGGGAAAGAAAGGGAAAAAAACTCTGAAAAGATGCACAAAAAAACAGGTCCCGGCCTGTGCATTATTCCGATGCGGCAGCGGAAAACCGCGGCGCCGTTCTACAGATCGGCGGACGGGCATATCCTGTCCGTGGGGGTGAGAACATGCCTGACAAGGATTTGAGATCGGTGCCGGCCCGGCTCCACGGCCTGCACCTGGAGGGGCGGGAGAAGCTCAGCGTCATCGGCGTGCAGGACGTGTCCGGCTTCGACGAGAACACCGTGCTGCTGCTGACGGAGTTGGGGGAGCTCTGCATCCGGGGCGAGGAGCTGCACATCGAGCGCATCGACCTGGACGCCGGGCAGCTGGAGCTGCGGGGCCATATCCAGGAGCTGAGCTATGATGAGCCCGCCAAGGGGGGCTTCCTGTCCCGGCTCTTCGGCTGAGAGATGGAGACAAGCCTGCAAGCCCAGCTTCTGGGGCTGGGACTGGCCCTGGCGCTGGGGACGGGGCTGGGGCTGCTGTACGATCTGCTGCGCCCGCCCCGCCGCCGCAGCGGGGGGATGCTCGCGGCGGCGCTGGATCTGCTCTACGCCCTGGCCGCCGGGACGGCGGTATTTCTCCACGCCATGGGCGCCCCCAGCGGGCGCATGGGACTCTGGGAGCTGAGCGCCGCGCTGCTGGGCTTTCTGTTCTACCTGCACGCGCTGAGCCCCGCCCTGCTGCCTGTCCTGGAGCTGCCCTATCGGGTGATGGGGAACATGATGCGTTTATTTAAAAAAATTGAAAAAAATTTCGTTAAATCGGCAAAAAAATTCTTCCAAAACGTGCGAGAATGGATTATTATAAAACGGTGAGCGCGGTTCCGCCCGCCGTATGGAAAAGGGGGAGGAGCTGTGTCCAATCGCAGGGGGATCGTTCGGATCGTCATTATCCTGTTACTGGTCTACGCGTTGCTGTGCTTTGCCCGCGCCGGGCAGACCGCAGCGGAGATGGAGCGCAAGGCCGCCGCCCTGGAGCGGGAGCTTTCACAGCTGGAGCAGGAGCACGCCGTCCTGGAGCGGCGGCTGCGCCAGCGGGAGGATCCGGTTCAGATGGAGGCGCTGGCTCGGCGGGAGCTGGGCATGGTGATGCCGGGAGAAACTGTATTTCTTTTTGCGGAGGAACAAGAAGCCAAGTCGGGAAAATAGAGAGGGATCCATTATGGCGCTGGAAGTAGGAAGTATCGTAGAAGGAAAAATCACCGGAATCACCAAGTTCGGAGCCTTTGTCGCCCTGCCCGAGGGGAAGAGCGGCCTGGTTCACATCTCCGAGATCGCAAACACCTTTGTCAGCGACGTGCATGAGCATGTCCAGATGGGACAGACGGTGAAGGTGCGGGTGCTGAACATCACCGAGGATGGGAAGATCAATCTCTCCATCAAGCGCGCCCAGGAGGACGCGCCGGCGCCTCAGCCCCGGGACTTTCCCCGCCGCCCCGCGGCGCCCCGGCAGAGCCCGGCGCCCAGACCTGTGACAGAGCGGACGACGGCCGACGGCCCCAGCAATAACGCCGACTTTGAAGATCGGCTCAAAAAATTTATGCAGGAGTCGGACAGCCGCATTGCGGACAATCGGATGTACTCCGATCACCGCAGCCGGAGCCGGCGCCGGTAAGGAGAGAGAAATGACTGACTTCAGGACTTTGTTCGAGGCTCGCCGCAGCACGGCGGAGGAATTGGCAGCACGGGTGGAGAGCGGATGGCTCATCGGCATGGACGCCGCTGTGGCCGGCGCGCCCTGCATCCTGGAAGCGCTGGCAGAGCGGGCCAAGCAGGACGAGCTGAAGGGCGTGCGCATCCAGACCCTGTTGGATGTGTACCCCTATGCCTTCTACGCGGACAACAGCCTGTACGGAAAGCTGACCGGAGAAGCCTGGTTTTCCGGCGGCGGCGCCCGCAAGGCCGTGAACGGCGGCTGGGCGGACACCATCCCCAATTACTACCGGGATTGCCCCGGTCTCATCCGCAAGGGGGAGGACTATGACCTGTTCATCGCCTCCGTCTCCCCCATGGACAAGCACGGCTATTTCAGCCTGGGCGCCACCAGCTCCTACTCCCTGGCCATGATGGAGAAGGCCAGGCGCATCTTCCTGGAGGTCAACGACCAGCAGCCCCGGGCCGTCTGCGGCGCGCAGGTCCACATCAGCCAGGTGGACGGCTTCGTGGAAGTGAGCCACGCCCTGCCCGTGCTGCCCCCCACGAAGATCGACGCCATCAGCGAGCAGATCGGCGGCCTCATTGCCGAGCGCATTGAGGACGGCTCCTGCATCCAGCTGGGCATCGGCGCCATTCCCGACGCGGTGGGCGCGGCCCTGACGGCGAAGCACGATCTGGGCATCCACACCGAGATGTTTACCGACTCCATGGTGGAGCTCATCCAGTGCGGCGCGGTGAACAACTCCAAAAAGCAGATCCACCGGGGTCAGAGCGTCACCACCTTCGCCTTCGGCTCCCAGCGGATCTATGATTTCATCGACGATAACCCCGGCATCGCGGTGCTGCCGGTGGACTATGTGAACGACCCCAACGTCATCTGCCGGAACGACAACATGATCTCCATCAACGCCGCCCTGGAGGTGGACTTCTGGGGCCAGGTCTGCGCCGAGAGCGTGGGCACCAGGCACATGTCCGGCACCGGCGGCCAGGTGGACTATGTCCGGGGCGCCATCCAGTCCAGGGGCGGCAAGAGCTTCATCGCCTTCTCTTCCACCACCAAGAACGACACCATCAGCAAGATCAAATCCACCCTGACCCCCGGCGCCGTGGTCACCACCAGCAAGAACGATGTGGACTACATCGTCACCGAATACGGCGTGGCCCACCTGCGGGGCGAGCCGCTGTCCAGCCGGGCGCGGCAGCTCATCGCCATCGCCCACCCCAATTTCCGGGACGAGCTGACTTTCGAGGCCAAAAAGCGCGGCATTTTGATCTGAGCTGCGATCCATACGCAAAAAACCGCTCCCGCGTCCGAAAAACGCGGGAGCTGTACTGTGCGCCTTGACAAAACCGGAAAGCCTCGCTATAATAGAGGCGTAAAAAGGCGTTGCCGAAAAGCGGCTCCGCCCAAAGAGATTTTTACACTTTATTCAAGCATAGAAACCGTCACTTGGTCGAGAAGTGGCGGTTTCTGCTTTTTACTGTGACCGTGATCGTATATCCGAAGATATGAAAGGTCAATGTAATCGGCATAGCAACACCTCCTTTCGGAGATGTGGCGGAACCGCCTTTTTACGCTTGGCAACGCCTGCCCTGTTGGGCAATTCTATTCTACAAAACCAGACATTATTTGTCAATTGGAAGGAAGCAAAAACCAAGAGCGCACTTGAGCCGCCCGCCACAGGCAGCTCAAGTGCGCTCTTGGCTTGTATTTTCAAATAAACAGCTTCTTGTGCAGGTTCTCCCGCAGGGGGCGGCAGAGGCCGATGATGATCAGCATCAGGCCGACGAGAAAGAGCACCGTCACCGAATACAGCGACCACCAGAGCATGGGGATGCCGAAGGCCACCTGCAGCAGAAACTCCACCAGCATGGTGAGCCCGCCCAGGGCGATGAAGCCGCCGCCCAGGATGAAAAGCGCCCGGTGGGGCTTCTCGCCCACCGCGTAGCGCAGCAGCACGATCTCCGCCTCCAGAATGAGCCCCAGGGCGCCGCCCACCGGGAAGGCGAAGGGCAGGAACCAATGCCCGCCGGTCTTCAGCGACACATAGAGCGCCAGTCCCAGCAGCGCCGCCACGGCGATGGGGAAGAAGAGGGCGGGGTTCCGGCGCCGGAACCACAGGGGCAGACAGAAGATGGCGTAGGCCGCCAGCAGGCCGAAGGAGACGTAGCCGCTCCAGGTGACGCCGCCGTTCATGTTCCGGTCGATGAGCAGACAGACCAGCAGGGGGATGGCGAAGAGGAAGCTGAGGATAAACAGCAGCCCGCTCTGGCTCACGGTCTCCCCCTCGGTATAGCGGGGGTAGGGGGGCGCCTCCGGCGTCTCCTGAAGATCCGGGTGGTAGACCTTTAGCCCGCAAAGGGGGCAGGTCTTCGCGCCCTTTTGCAGCTCCACGCCGCATTGCACACAGTACATAAGCTACTCCTTTCCGTTGGCCTCCAGCTTCACATGGAAGCCCTGCCGCACCAGCTTGGTGAAGAAGATCCGCTCCAGCCGGGGCTCCAGGGTGTTGCGCACGATGTTGATGCAGGTCTGCCCCTGCCAGGAGGCGACGCTGCAGTTGTAGGGGGAGCTGGCCTGGGCGCCCAGCACGAACTCCACCCGCCGCACATAGGGCGCCATGGCCTCCGGCAGCTGCACCTGCCCCAGGTTGGAGATGCTGAGACAGGCCACCCGCTCGCCGATGCTGTCAAACACCATACGCATGATGAGGGTCTTGAGACCCAGGGGCACCACCTTCAGGAAGGGGTTGGCCTCGTCGTTGACGTTGGGGGTGAAGATGGCGCGCATGTTCTTTTCGGTGATGGTGAGCTTCATCTGGTAGTGGACGATCTGCACCAGCTCCTCCAGCGTGTAGTCCCCCAGCCGGGGATCCACGCCGATGTTGGCCACGGCCACGAAGTTGCGCATGGTCTCCCCGCCGTAGAGCTGCCGCAGGTTCACCGGGATCTGCACCTTCACGGGGCGCTGCTTCCGCCGCCGGGGCTGCTCGGCCGCCTGCATCTCCAGCAGGGACTGGAGCATCAGCGCGGTGAGATAGGCCGTCACCGTGACGCCCAGCGCCTTGGCCCGGGCGTGGAGCTGGGCGCTGTCCACCGCGCCCATGGTCACGTGCAAAAAGCGATCCGGCTCCAGCTCCCCCCGGGGACGGTAGACGTCGTGGCTGTCCCGGGGCGCGGCCACGGGGCCGGCGTTGTGCTGAAAGCTGTCCTGAAACTCCTCGGGCTTGGGCGCCTCGTTCAGATCCTTGATCCCGCATTCCGCGGGGATCTCCACGCCGTAGCGCAGCCGGGCGTACTCCGCCGCCAGGGTCTTGGCGAAGACCATGCCGCCGGTGCCGTCGGTGACGGCGTGGAAGAACTCCACCGCCATCCGATCCCGGTAGTAGAGCACCCGGATGGCGCATTGGCGCACCGCCGCCCTTGTCATGCCCACCAGGGGCTGGAAGCTGTCCTCCCGCACCCGGGGCGGCTCGGCCAGCTCCTCCAGATAAAACCAGAAGGCGCTGCGCCTGAGGCGCACGCAGACCGAGGGAAAGCGCCGCGCCACCCGATCCACGGCCCGCTGCAGCAGAGCCGGGTCGATGGGGTCGGAGAAGGTGAAGGAGATCCGAAAGGCGTTGCTCCAGTGCCGCCGCTGGGAGGCGGGGAAGATGAGCGCGGCGTTATCCAGCCGCATCCAGCGCAGTTTTCTTGCTTCTTCCATGAACGCCCTCCTTTCCGTTCCTGTCTTGTGATGGATCCTATTATACTCCATCCCGCCGCCTGCGTCCAGCCTCTGTTGACAGAAGGGGAGCCTTGGGGTATGCTGAATAGAGAGCGCCCCAAAGCGTAGAGCGGGCGCGGAGAGGAGTAGAGAGACCGTGGAGGACATCAAGCTGGGCCGATACCGGCATTTTAAGGGCGGAGAGTATGAGGTGCTGGGGCTGGCCACCCATTCCGAGACCGAGGAGCCCATGGTGGTCTACCGGCCCCTGTACGGGGAGCGGGGGCTCTGGGTGCGCCCGGCCGCCATGTGGAACGAGACCGTGGAGCGGGACGGGAAGCCCTTCCGCCGCTTTACCTATATCGGCGACGAAGAGAAATGAAGGAATGACCCCTTCCGTCACGGCTGCGCTGCGCTTGCCGTGCCACCTCCCCCCAAGGGGGAGGCAAGACCCTTGCTTCCCCCTCGGGGGAAGTCCCCAGTGCGCACACTGGGGAATAGGGGGAGTCCAATCCATCGGCAAAGCCAATACCATCATTTCTTCATGCGGCGCAGCCGTCTTCCTTCCCTTTTCGCGCTTTTTCCTTGCAATTCGCCGTGGGCGTGGTAAAATATAAGAATCCTTTGAGCTTTCTGGAGAGAGATATGAGCAAGATCAAATGCCTTCTTTGCCTGCTGCTGGCGCTGTGTATGCTGCTGCCGGGGCTGCCCGCCGCCCTGGCGGAGGAGCCGGAAGCAACGCCGGAGCCGGAGGAAAACATCCTGGAGGACGAGCGCTTTGTCGGCAAAAGCTGGGACGAGGTGATGGAGGACTTCCTGCGGAGCTGGGGCACCGACGAGAAAAACGTGGGCATCGGCTACTACAACACCGTCACCGGCGAGGAGCACTATGTGAACGCCGACCAGTATATGGTCTCCGCCAGCATGTACAAGGTGCCCCTGAACATGGTCTTCCTGGACCGCCTGACCAAGGGGGAGATGGATTGGGACACCAACATCTCCGGCTATTCCTATGAGATCGTGCTGGAGCAGACCATCGTCCACTCCAACAACGACATCGCCCGGAACATGGTGCGCTGGGAGCTGGGCAAGGGCAAATGGCAGGAGGGGCGGCGCTACCTGGCCCCCTACTGCGGCCTGGACCCGGAGACTGTGGACTGGAAATTCCTGGAGAACAACTACTCCACCCCGCGGCAGATGATCGCCTGCCTGCGGCTGCTGTACGAGAACCCGGATCGCTTCCCCCGCCTCATCGAGACCATGCAGCGGGCGGAGCCGGAGGAGTACTTCAAGCGGCGGGAGCGGCGCTTCAACATCGCCCACAAGTACGGCTTTCTGACCACGGAGTACCACCTGTATATGAACGACTGCGGCATCTGCTTCACGGACGAGCCCATTCTGATCGTGCTGTTTACGGACAACGTGAACAAGGCCTACGACGTGATGACGGAGTTTTGCACCCTGATGTGCGACTATGCCCAGTATCACCACGCCCTGCGCCTGCAGGAGGAGGCCGCCGAGGCCGAGCGCCGCCGGCAGGAGGAAGCGGCGGAGGCGGAGCGCCGCCGCCAGGAAGAGGAGCGGCAGGCCCAGGAGCCTGCGGAGACCCCTGCCGTGGTGCCGCCCAACGGCCAGGCGCCCACGCCCCCCGCCGGGCAGACCGGGGAGAGCCGGACGCCGCCGGAGACCCAGGCCCAGGAGCCCTCGGAGGAGCAGAGCGGCGTCGGCAAAACGGCGCTGATCGCCGGGGCGGTGACCCTGGCGGCCGGCCTTGCCGCCGCCCTTGCGCTGGCGGGGATCGGGAAAAAGTACCGCCTGCGCTCCCGCATCCCGGTGCTGCTGGCACTCTTGCTGAGCCTTGGGTGCCTCACGCGCATCGGCTGGCCGGTTTTGCACCAGCTGCGGGACAAGCCCTCGGGCAACCCGCAGGACACGGTTGTCGCGTTCTTTGACGCCCTGGCCCGCCAGGATTACGAGGCGGCCTGCGCCTGCCTGGACGGGGTGGAGAGCCTGGGGCTGGAGTACCTTCCCGCCCTGCAGAGCGACCAGGCAATCCTGGCCGCCATGCGGGGGCAGTTTTCCGCCGAGCTCTACGGCGACTGCAGCGTGGACGGGGAGACCGCCTATCAGCAGGTGAACTGCCGCTATTTTGATCTGGACAAGCTGGAGGGCGAGGCAAAGACCCAGGCTCTCCTGAACATCAGCCGCTATGTGAGCACCCACCCGGTGGGCGACCTGTACGATGAAAGCGGCCGCTACCGGCCGGAGCTGCTGCGGGACGCCTGGGACGAGGCGGTGGCGGAGCTGCTGCAGCAGCCGGAGAACTACCAGAGCTCCGGCGGCGTGCAGCTGGAGCTGCGCTGGCACGAGGGCGACTGGCGCATCGTGCCCAATGAGAAGCTGCTGCAGCTGCTCTGCGGCGGCGTGCAGCTGACAGAGAAGGGGGGCGAGGCCTGATGCGCGAGAACGAACTGGATCTGGACGCCATTCTGGCGGACTTTCACGCGGAGGAGCGTCGCCAGGCCGCGCCGGTTGAGAGCCCCGCGCCCCGCCGCCGCAGAGCGGAGAGCGCCCCTGCGCCCCGGGAAGAGGCGCCTGCTGCAGCCGCACCGCAGCCGCGCCGGGAGCGCTTTGCCGCGCCCGACCCGGAACAGAGCGAGGACAGGACGGGGCGGCTGCCCCGCCCCGCCCAAAAGCCTAAGATCGCCGCGAAGGCGGAGCGGGAGCGCCGCCCGGCCTCTCGGAAATCCGCGGGAAGGCTGCGCATGGCCGTCGTGCTGGCGGCGCTGCTGGCAGTGCTGGCGGGGATGCTCTTCTGGGTCAGCCGGGAGGAGCAAAAGACCGCCGCCCAGGAGCCGGAGCCCATACGCATGGAGCTGGGGCAGGCGCTGGAGGACTATCTGGACCACGCCGCCACCACCAGCTACGGCTGATTGGATACAGAAACCCCCGCTTGGGATGTGGTTTTCAACACATTCCAGGCGGGGGTTTCTTTCAGTGTTCAGAGGACGGGAGATGCGAATTGCATTTCTGAACACTGAAAACTGAACTCTGAACACTCATCCGTCGTTCCGCTTTGCCAGTGCCTTTTCCAGAAAGCGCGCGTTGTCGATGACGAAGCGCTGGTGCGTCCCCTCGCCGATCAGCTCCTCGCCGCCCCAGGCGCGGACGGTGAACGTGAGCTTCCGGCGATCCACAGCCACAAGCTCGCTCTCCGCCCGGACGGCAAGGCCGATGGGCGTGGCGGCCAGGTGGCTGACCTCCAGCCGGGTGCCCACGGTACCCTCGCCCTCGCCGAGATAAGGCTGCACGGAAGTGGCCGCGGCGTTTTCCATCAGCGCCAGCATGGCGGGGGTGGCGAAGACGGGCAGCAGGCCGCTTCCCATGGCGGCGGCGGTGTTCTGTTCGTTCACGGTGGTTTCGGCCTGACCCTTCAGGCCGATGGGCAGTTCGTTCATGCTGTGACCTCCTTAATTTCTATGCAAAATGCGGGAGAGAAGCCCTTTTTTCTCTTCCTTCTTCTCCGCGGGGATCAGCGCCTTCCAGCTCTCCGGCCCCCGGTATTTCAGCACGGCCACCTGGGGCTCCATGTCCTGGGTGACCTCAAGGGTGTCTGTGTCGTAGCGGTGGATGAAGGCGTCCGCGTCAAAGTACTTGATAAACTCCTCCACGCTCTCCAGCCGGTGGGCGCCCCGGTTCTCGTCCCGGTAGTGCATGGGGATGATGACCTTGGCCATGATCTCGTCCGTGGCGCGCTTGGCCTCCTGGGAGGGCAGCGCCGTGGCGGAGCCGGCGCAGATCATGCACACGTCCGCCCCGAAGAGCCGGGAGATCTGCCCGCCGTCCAGCTGGGTGCCCAGATCGCCCATGTGCACCAGCTTGAGCCCCTCCGCCTCCAGAATGTGGATCAGTGTGAAGCCCCGCCAGTTGCCCATCTTAAACTCGTGGGGCGCCTTGAGGGCGGTGATGGTGAAGGGGCAGTCGCTTTCCGGCCGGCCGGAGAGCTCCACGCCCTCCCGGTAGTTGTGGCCGAAGTGCTCGTGGCTCACCAGCAGCTTGTCCGCCTTCAGGCGCAGCTTGGGGTAGCCGGCGGTGTAGTCGCTGTTGTAGGGGTCGATGATCACGGTATATCCCTTGTGGGTGATGGCAAAGCAGGCATGCCCCAGCCATTGAATGGTCATAAAGAGACCTCCTTACAGTCGGAATGAAGACGCTTCGCTTATGAAGGAATGAAGACGCTTCGCTTATGAAGAAATGAAGACGCTTCGCTTATGAAGAAATGAAGACGGAGTGAGAGAACAGCAAGAAGCTTATTCTTCGAGTTCCACGTTCTTTTTTGCAGTCTGGAGAGATCGGATTAACATGATGCGGATGGAGGAGCACAAAGCATCCAATTCTTGAAATGCGTTCTCTTCCAGATAGCCGCTGCGATGGAGAAGTTCGATCCAGTAGCCGGTTTCATTCGACTCCTTCAAAGCGATTTGCATTTTTGCAATAAAATCGGCGCGGCTGTGGGCATACTGAGCTTCCCGGATATTTGCGCCGATGGAGGTTCCGCTTTTCCCCACTTGACGCGATACAACGAACTCGTGTTGCTCTTGAAGCTGCTTTACGAGCGTAAGAGTTTTCATGGCGAGATCCATCGACTGTGAGGACAAGCTGTCGTTTGTCTTCATTTCTTCACTCCTTCATTTCTTCATTCCTTCATCGCCGCAGGCGCTTATCCTTCCATCACATGCAGGGCGCGGATCTCCGGGTTCTGGATCCTGCCCTGGACGGCGAAGGCGTGGGGCTCCAGATAGTCCCAGTCCCCGTCGGAGAGGGCCTGGGCGCGCAGCTCTCTTGCCACGGTGGCGCAGACGTCCTCGATGACGCCCTGGCGCAGGGCGGCGTCGTTCTCCCCGGTGAGCAGAAATTCCAGCGCCGTGCGCAGATGCCCCAGCTTCGGAAGGCTCTCCATGCCCCGCAGCATCCACTTGGTGTAGGGCATGTGCCGCCGCTCCAGCAGGTAGATTGCCCCGCAGGCGGCGCGGACGAAGTCCGATAGCTCCAGCATGGCGGCGCCCTCCTCCCCGTGCCGGAGGCAGCGGGGGTAGTTGTACTGTCCGCTCTGGGCCATCTCGATGAGCCGGGCGGCCAGGTGCTTTTTCCGCACATCCTCCGGCATACCGTGGAGAAGCTGCTCCCGGATGGCGGTGAACTCGCCCAGATCGTCCCGGAAGACCTCCCCGTTGGTGGCCTCCGCCAGGGCGTGGGCGGGCAGGGAGAGCCACTGCTGCCAGCTCTCCGGCGCGCCGGGGGAGCCGGTGTAGCGCCGGTAGAAGAAGGCGGTGCGCCGCACGCCGCAGTTATCCTCCGCGAGAGCGCTGCGCTCCGTGGCCGCGCCCAGGGGGAGACTCCGATAGGCGCGGCTCAGCGCCACGCCGTAGCGCAGATCGTCCCCGTCTGTGAGCCAGAGGCAGAAGCCCCGGGCAAAATCGTGATCCCGGGAGATCTCGTCGTCAAAGCCGTAGCACTCCGAGCCGTGCCCCACAAGCCCCACGGCCACCCGCCCCTCCAGCTCCGGGAAATCCCGGTGCAGCATGGGGCGGCCGTAGTTCTCATAGAGCGCCCGGGCCTCCTCAAGACCTTGCATAGATCTCCTCCGCCCTTTCCTTCAACTCTCTGGAATAGAGAAAATACCCGAAGTAATCAAAACTGGGGGCGCACTTGGAGATCGTGAAGGCGTGATAGCCGTCTCTGGGCAGGCTGGGGGCGTTGAGACAGTCCCAGGCCTTCTCCATGCAGTCCCCGATCCGGGGATCCTCCGGGTCCTGCCGGTCGTAGAGCTCCGCCAGGTTGCACCAGGTCACGGCCAGCTCGTTTTCCGGGTTCCGGCTGTGGCCGATGACCCCCAGCGCCAGGCGGAAGCAGCGCTCCGCTCCGGCGAAGTCTCCCACATCCTCATAGCTCAGCGCCATGTTGTTGTAGAGTCCGGCGAAGCGGTAGTCCGTGGGATCCAGGTTGTTGGCGTAGACCCTCGCCACATGGGTGAAGATGGGCAGGGACTCCTTCGCCCGGCCGAAGGCCTTCATGGTGGTGGCGGCGTTGAGGAGCACGGTGGCGCCGGAGACGGTGCTGCCCATGCGGTGGACGCGGATGAGATCCAGCGCCCCGTTCACGGCGGCCATGGCCTTCTCCCGGTCTCCGTCCCGCCGGTGGTAGCCCAGCAGCTCGCTGAGCATGCTCAGCTCTCCCCGCCAGTCCCCCATGGCGCGGGCGTCATCCCGCTGCCGCTCCAGAAAGGCGCCGGCCTCTTTCTCCCGCCCGCTGTTGTAGAGCCCGTCCAGCTCCCGGATGGCGGCGGGCACGTCGATGCTCTGCCGGCAGGGCTCCGCGTCCGGCGTGCCGGTGTACAGGCTGCTGTCAAAGCAGCAGCAGGGTTCCAGATAGTCCATAAAAACCTCCCTTGATTGTGGGATGGGAAATGGGTATAATAATAGAGACATTATACTGCAAATGCGCAGAACTGTAAATAAGGAGAATTCTCATGTCCAACCATCTTGCCGGGGAACGCTCGGCCTATCTGCTGCAGCACGCGGAAAATCCCGTGGACTGGTACCCCTGGGGGGAGGCCGCCTTTGAGAAGGCGCGGCGGGAGCAAAAGCCCGTCTTCCTCTCCATCGGCTACGCCACCTGCCACTGGTGCCATGTGATGGCCCGGGAGTCCTTTGAAAGCCCCGCCGTGGCGGAGATCCTGAACCGGAACTTCGTTTCCGTGAAGCTGGATCGGGAGGAGCGCCCGGACGTGGACGCGGTGTATATGGAGGCCTGCATGGCCGTGAACGGCAGCGGCGGCTGGCCCCTCACGGTGATCATGACGCCGGAGAAGCGCCCCTTCTATGTGGGCACCTATCTGCCCCGGGAGAATCGGGGGCGGCAGCTGGGGCTGATCCCCCTGCTGCGGGCGGTGGCGGCGCGCTGGCAGCAGGATCCCGCGGGGCTGGAGAAGACCGCCGGGGAGCTCACCGCCTTCCTGCGCCGGGAGGCGGCGGTGACGCCGGGGGAGCCTGACGAGGCGCTGCTGCGCCGGGCCTATGAGCAGCTCAGGGACTCCTTTGACGCTGAGTACGGCGGCTTTGGCGCGGCGCCCAAGTTCCCCGCGCCCCAGAACCTGCTCTTCCTGCTGCACTACGCCGCCCTGGCGGGGGAGAAGCAGGCGCGGAGCATGGCGGAAAAGACCCTGCAGCAGATGGCGCGGGGCGGGATCTATGACCAGATCGGCGGGGGCTTTGCCCGCTACGCCACGGATCGGGAGTGGCTGGCGCCCCACTTTGAAAAGACCCTGTACGACAACGCCCTGCTGGCCCTGTGCTATACCGAGGCCTGGCAGGAGGGGCGCTTCGCCCTCTACCGCCGGGTGGCGGAGGAGACCCTGGACTACTGCCTGCGGGAGCTCGGGAGCGAGACCGGCGGCTTCTACAGCGGCCAGGACGCGGACAGCGAGGGGGAGGAGGGCAAGTTCTACCTCCTGACGCCGGAGGACGTGAAGCGCGTCCTGGGCGAGGACGAGGGGCGGCACTTCTGCGAGTGCTATGACATCACAGCCGAGGGCAACTTCCACGGCAAGAGCATCCCCAACCTGCTGCTGAACCAGCGCTGGAACCTGCTGCCCGAGGGCTACGGGGACTATCGCCGCCGCCTGCGGGAAGCCCGGGCGGCGCGGATGGAGCTGAGGACAGACAGGAAGCTGCTCACCGCCTGGAACGGCCTGCTGCTGCTGGCACTGAGCCGGGCAGCCCGGGTCTTTGAGCGGGAGGACTATGCGGAGGCCGCCCGAAAGCTGGGGCGCTTCCTGCTGGAGACGGCGGGGGCGAAGACGCCGGAGGCGCTGCAGGCCGTCTGCTACGAGACGGGGGAGGGCCCCGCCTTCCCCGCCCAGCTGGACGACTATGCCTTCGCGGCCCTGGGGCTGCTGGCCCTCTACGGCCTGGACTATGACGCCGGGCTGCTGCTGGCCGCCCAGGCGCTGGCGGAACAGATCCCGGCGCACTTCGCTGCGCCCTCCGGCGGCTTCTACCGGGTGTCCGACCGGGGGGAGGCGCTGCTGAAACGCCCGCTGGAGCGCTATGACGGCGCCCTCCCCTCCGGCAACAGCGCCGCCGCCGTCCTCTTTGACCGGCTGCGCCGCATGAGCGGGCAGGAGCGCTGGCGCGAGGCGGCGGAAAAGCAGGCCGCCTTCCTCTGCGGCGCGGCGGGGGACTACCCCGTGGGCAGCGCCTTCGGGCTGCTGGGCGTGATGGGGCAGCTCTATCCCACCCGGGAGCTGGTCTGCGCGGCGGAGACGGAGCCCGCCCTGCTGCGGCAGGCCGCGGCGCGCTTCGACCCGGCGCTCACCCTGCTGCTGAAAAAGCCGGGGGATGAGCGGCTCGCGAGCTTTGCGCCCTTCACCGCGGACTGCGAAGAGAAAGACGGCAAGCCTGCCTTCTACGTCTGCGAAAACGGCGCCTGCCGGCTGCCCTTTACGGAATGAACAAAGCGCCGGCTTGCCCGGCGGTACAAGAAAAAAAGGAGAGATCAAAATGAAGCGTGATCTGTTCAAAACGGGCCTTGGCAGAGCCCTTGCTTTGAGCCTGGCGTCCCTGCTGCTTCTGGGCTGCCTTGCCGGCTGCTCCCAGGCTCCGGGCGGTGTGTTGAGGCAAACGCCAGCGCCGGTGCCCGACGAGCCCGGGCAGAGCCCGGCGGAGCCGCCCGTTCAGCCGGATCTGACCCCGGCGCCGGAGACGCCCGCCCAGCCGGAGGAGCCGGAGGAGCTGACGCCGGAACAGCTTCTCGGCCGCTGGGTGGAGGACGAGGGCAGAGCCGAGCTCTGGATCCAGGAGCGGCAGGGGGAGGATCTGCTGTTCAGTCTGTACATCCCCGGCTCCGCGGCCATCAACAACACCTTGGCAATCGCGGTGGAAAACGGCTTTTTCTTCTATCAGGATCCCTATCTGGACGGCGTGGGCACCTCCGGCACCCTGCGGCTGGAAAACGGCGTGCCCGTGCTGACCTTTGGGGAGAGCCGGATGGAGTTTCCCGCCGGGACGGAGCTGCGCTTCTCCCGCCGCAGCGAGCTACCGGACTACCGGACGCTCTACGCCCCGGTGACGGAGGCCTATCAGGAGCATGAGCTGAACGGCGGCGGCCTGGAAAACTGGTACGGCGACGAGCCGGGCTATGTCCATGTGGGGCTCACCGGCGTGGATCACTTCGGCTACCAGTTCTGGGATCTGGATCGGGACGGCAGCCCGGAGCTGATCATCGGCGCCATCTACCCCGAGGAGGTCACGGCGGGGGACGAGCCGGGCCTGGGGCTCTATCAGCACAATCTGATCGTGGATCTCTACACCCTGGCGGACGGGGCGCCGCAGTATGTGGTCAACAGCGGCGACCGCTACCGTTACAGCATGACCTCGGACGGGCAGATCTACTATGAGGGCTCCGGCGGCGCGGCCTACACGGACGTGGCCACCTACATCCTGCGCAATGGCGCCCTGGAGATGGTCAACGGCATCTCCTCGGAGGAGAACGCCTGGTACAACATGGAGGATGGCTTCAACCCGGAGCATGAGGGCTATAACCCCATCCCGGAGGAGGAGTTCCAGTGGCTCTTCGACCAGTTCTATGATCTCTACCGCTACGAGCGCTTTGCATCCCTGCAGCTTCGCCCGCTGCTGGTCAGCGAGGCCTGAGCGGCCCGCCCCCGCAGGGGCGGGAAATGAAGGAATGAAGGAATGAAGCGGAATGACCTCCCCCGCCTTGTCATCCTGAGCGGAGGCGAAGCCGGAGCCGAAGGATCTGAAAGATCTTTCGACTGCGCCGCAAGGCGGCTCCGCTCAAGATGACAGAGTGGCCGCCGTTTCTTCATTTCTTCATTTGGCGAAGCCGGGATTCATTTCTTCATTTCCTCGGCGGCCCGCTCACCGCAGGGGCAAAAAAATACAGCCTCCGGATTCCCGGAAGCCGACAAGCAATCGTAATTTCCAATAAAAAAAGAAGCAGCCCTTGACTGTGACCATCCGATTTTTCACACAGTCAAGGGCTACTTCTTTGTGTTCTTGGTATCTAACATCTTGGCTACCTCTCTTTCTGCAGATTTTTCGCTGCTGTGTCGTTCTCGGGACTCGCAATCGGCATCTTCAATGGGTTCTCTTCCCCGTCCTCAAAAGTGAGGCATGCTTTTGGCCGTCGTTCCCGCTGGCGCATCCCCAGCAGCTGCATCAGGTTCCCGTTCCTCGGATCGTTCCTATATGTAACGGACCTTCATCCTTTGTGGCTATACTATAACAATTTACCGAAGAAAAAGCAAGAGCAAAACTATACAAAATTGACAAAGCGAACTTGTGTAAACGGCTGATTATCAAGATTATTCGTCAAAATGATGGAAGAAGCCTTGACACAGCGGAATGGTTCGTCATATAATAAATCCGTTGGGGCCAAAACCCGGCTGTCGCAGGACAGCCGGGTTTTGTCGTATATAGAGGGAAGAACGTCCGTAGGGGCGGATATCATCCGCCCGTTTGTCGGACAGTTGCACGAATCCACGGCCGACCAATGGTCGGCCTCAAGCTGTCGACAGAGTGTCGACAGCTTGAAAGCAAGAATGGGAACTTCCGAAAAACGTTCCCATTCTTGCGTAGATTGAACGTGAAGGGGGGACTCCCATCCCCCCTTCACAATCCCCCCATGCGTGTCGGTACCTTGCCGCATGGGCGAAGGGTTGTCTACAGCCTGCGGCCGACCAATGGTCGGCCTTACGGGATTTGCCGCAGGCAAGCGAGCGGCTGGCCCTGCGCCCCCTCACTCGATCTGCGCGAGATAGGCCTTCAGCGCGGTGGGGACGGAGTAGCGGGCGCGGATGGCCGCGGCGCTCTCCCACACAAGGCCGGGAAGTTCCTCCTTCAGCTCGATCCGCCAGCCCCGCATGTGCCACTCCACATGGGTGAAGATGTGCTTGGCCTCTCCGCAGGGGCGGATGTCCAGCGCCCCGGAGAAGCGGGCGCGGAGGGCGGCCTCGTCCGGGCGCCCCTCTTCGTTGGGAAACTCCCAGAGCCCGGCCAGCAGGCCCTTTTTCTCCCGCTGGCGGATGGCCCAGCGCTCCCCGCAGCGCAGCAGCAGCACCGTCCGCTCCTCGATGCGCCGGGGGCGGGGCGGGGATTTCACGGGATAGCGCTCCGCCGTGCCGGCCTGTCCGGCGCGGCAGAGGGCACGGAGGGGGCAGAGCGCGCATTTCGGCGCGCCGTTTGGGAGGCAGAGAGTCTCGCCCAGCTCCATCAGCCCCTCGGTGGTGAGGGCGGCGGCCTCCCCGGCGGGGTAATGCTGGCGCAGCAGGGCGGTCATGGCCTTTTTGACGGCGGGGGAGAGCACGTCCTCTCCGCTCTCCAGCAGCCGGGAGAGCACCCGCAGTACGTTCCCGTCCACGGCGGGCTCAGGCTCCCCGCAGGCGATGGAGGCGATGGCGCCGGCGGTGTAGTCCCCGATGCCGGGGAGCGTCCGCAGCTCCGCCGCGGTGCGGGGCAGCTCTCCGCCCCAGTCCCGCATGACCAGCTCCGCCGCCTTTTTCAGGTTCCGGGCCCGGCTGTAGTAGCCCAGGCCCTCCCAGAGCTTCATGAGCCGCTCGTCGTCCACCGCGGCCAGCGCCGCCACGTCCGGCAGCTCCTCGAGGAAGCGGCGGTAGTAGGGGATCACGGCCTCGATGCGGGTCTGCTGCAGCATGATCTCCGAGATCCAGATGCGATAGGGCGTGGGCTCCTCCCGCCAGGGCAGCACCCGGCGGCTGAGAGAATACCAGTCCGCGATCCGGGGCAGGGCTGCCTGTATGATTTCAGCGTCTTCCATGGCGCACCTCTTTTCTGGCCCGATCATACCACAGCCAGGGCGGAATCGCAAGCCGGGCGTGCCCTTCTCCTGTAGGGACGACCATTGGTCGCCCGCCGACATGAGCGCGTGTCGGACAGGCGGACGAGCAATGCTCGTCCCTACGGCGCAAACCTGCGTTCCCCGTAGGGGAGGGGCTAAGTGCCCTTTAGGGCGTAGGGATGCCCCTCCCGTAGACATGGACGTGCGTCGGACAAGCGGGCGGCGCTGCAGCTGAAAATACAAAAAGCCGGAGGGGGGCCTCCGGCTTTTGTGTGCGATAGCGTTTACGGCGCAGGGGTGGGCGCGGGCTGGGCCTCGGGGAGATAGACGGTCATCTGCCAGCGCAGGCCTTGGAATTCCGCTGTCAGCTTCACGCCGCCCGGCGCGCTCTGCAGCGCCTCGATCTGGCAGCGGCGCCCGTCCGGGCTCGGCGTCAGCCCCAGCGCCTGGGGATCGCTGACCGTCCAGCTGATCTCCGCGTCGGGGAAGAGCCCCAGGGGATAGACCCGGGCGGCCAGAGTGACGCTATCGCCTTTGTGGAGGGTGAATTCCGTGAGCTGCCGCCCCTCATGGTACACCAGCAAGCCCTCGGGGATCCGGTTGTCCGGCATGGGAACGGCGAGAGAAATGGCGGTGAGGCGCAGCAGGGACGGCGTCTCTGCCGTGCGATCCTGCCCGAAGGCCAGGTAGCCGCCGCAGAAGCTGTTGCCGAAGAGGGTCGCGCCGAATGCGTCCAGAGGCGCGTCGGCGATCTTCTGCCGGAACTCCGGAGGCAGCAGCGTGTCCAGGTCCAGGGCGAGGAAGTCCTCCGGGCTGAGCGCGTCAACGGACTCCCGCCCGGTCAGGATGTGGAAGGGATAGTAAAGCTGCGTGCTCAGCGCCTCCCAGTTCCCCTCAGCGATGTTCTGCTGCACCGCCCGGGCGAAGGCCAGGGGCTCGTCCGTGGCTTCGCCTTCCCGGAAGTCCCGGGGCGGCAGCAGCTCGAAGGGGTATAGGGTCTCGGGATAGACCTCTTCCGATGCGGCGTTCTGCTCCGCGGCCAGGAGCTGCAGGCTCCCGTCGGCGCCGAGGTCAAATTTCTCGCCGCTCACGGGCGTGTCGTTCCAGCTCAGATCGCCGCACTCCCGGAAATTCAGAGCGGGGCTGGGCACGTCGTGAATGTCGCAGCCCAGGAAGCGGACGCCGTCGGTGCGCCACATGTACACGCCGCCCTGGGAGCAGTCGTAGATCTCGCAGTCGCGGGCGGTGACGCCGGTGCAGTCCCGGCAGTCCAGGCCCAGGATGCCGCAGCCGTAGAGCCGGCAGGCCTCCAGCTCGATACCGTGGCAGCCCTCGAAGGCGAGCACCCCGCCGGAGCACGCGCCGGGCTCCTCCGTGTGGCCGGCGGTGAAGCCTACCAGGCGGATGTCCTCGCAGTCCCGGAAGCTGAGGACGTTTGCAAAGCGGGGCACGGCGGCCAGGGTGGTGGCGGCGGGATCGTCACTCACGGCCCGGATGGTCAGGCCCTGGACGCCGGTGACGATCAGCGCCGGCCCGTCGGGGCCTTCCGCCCAGTAGGTATACTCCGTGCCCGCGCCGCCGTAGTTGGAGGCGGCGGAGAGGTCGAAGAGCGCCCCGTCCAGCAGGATCGTGCGATCCGGCCCGATGGCGGCCAGCAGCTCGTCCACATTGGTGACGGTGACGCTGCCGCCCGCGGGAAGCTCCAGCGCGGAGGCGGCGGGGAGGGCGGCCTGCACCGTGGCGGGGTCGATCTGGCGGTACTCCATGGCCTGCAGGGCCGCGGCGTCCAGCGTCCTGCCCTGGGCGTCCACGGGGAAGACGCCGCTGCCGTAGACCCAGCGCTGCGCCTCATTGTCCCGGAAGCTGCAGCCGTCCACGGTGACGGGGTAGCGCTCCATCTGGAAGAGAGTGGTGGCAAAGGCGTTTCCCTCCACGGTGTTGGACAGGAAGAGGACGCCCTTGGACAGCGTGGAATTCAGCAGGATCTGGCTTTTGTTGTCGTGGATGCGGCAGCCTGTGATGACGAAATCCTCGCTGCCGTAGGCGGTGAAGAGATTGACTGCCGCCGCGTCTCCGCTTCTGGTTCCGTTGCGCTCGATCTCGCAGTTTTCCACCAGCACCTGCCGGCTCTGATAGAGATTGACGGCGCTGTAGCTGCACTCGTAGAGGCGGCTGTTCGTCACAGTCAGATTGCTGCACTCGCTGGCGTCCACGGCGATGGTGCCGCAGCCGAAGAGCCCGCAGCCGTCCACGGTCACGTCGCGGCAGTTTTCCAGCCGCAGCACGCCGCCGGAGCAGAAGCCGGGGGCCTGGGTGTGGCCGGCGGTGAGGGCTTCGATGCGCAGCTCCCTGCAGCTCAAAAAGCGCAGGACATTGGCGTAGCGGGGCGTGGCGGCGATGATGGTCTCCCCCTCGCCGGCGCCCCGGAGGATCAGATTCTCCACCCCGGTGATCTGCAGTTCATAGGACGGCTCGTCGGGATCGTCGCCGGGGATCCTGACCCAAGTGTAGTAGGGGCTTTGGCTCTCCTGCCCGTAGTCCGAGGCGGCGGAGAGCAGATACTCGCCCGGCGCGAGGATGATCGTGGTGTTGGGGGCGATGGCGGCCAGCAGGCCGTCCACATCGGAGACCTCCGCCACCTTCTCCTCCCGGGGGACGATGGCGGCCTCGGTTCCGCCGCCGGCCGGCCCCGCCGCAACGCCGCAGCCGCAGAGCAGCAGCAGCGCCAGCAGCGCGGCAAGCATGCGCCCCTTGCTCTTTTTATAATGCATGATTTGCTCCAATCTTTCTTTCAGATTCTTCTTCTCGGTGGAGAAGGTGGTGGCGACCACCCCGGCGGGCAGGGCGGAGCCGGCCGCCATGCGCAGCAGGGTCTCGCCGTAGGCCTGCTTCTCCGCCCGGTCCATGGAGGCCAGCAGCGCCTCGTCACAGCTGAGCTCGCAGGCCCGGTTCAGCTCCCGGCGGATGAGCCAGGAGAGGGGGTTGAACCAGTGCAGGCTCAGCACCGCCGCGGCAAACCACTTGTACAGGGGATCCCGGCGGCGGTAGTGGGTCAGCTCGTGGCGCAGGATGTTCCGCAGCAGCTCCGGATCGTCGATCTCCGCGGGCAGCACGATCCGGGGCCGGAGCACGCCGAACATCAGCGGTGTGGGCAGGCCGGGGCAGAGGGAGAGGGCGGGCTTGCGCCCGGGAATGGCGGCGTAGAGCGCCCGCAGCGCCTCCCCCGGCTCCCGCAGGCGAGAGCGCAGAACAGCGGTGAAGCGCAGGTAGCTGAGAAGCGGCCAGAGGAAGCACAGCGCCGCGCCCAGAGCCCAAAGGGAGAGCCAGAGGGCAGGCGAGCGCCAGTCAAAGCCAGCCTTGGTCTGAGGTGCAGGCGAAGCAGCGTCCGCGGGCGTTTCGGGCTGGGCGGCCTCCGGGACATCCGGCGCCGTCTCCGGCGCGGGCAGGGGCGCCGCTGCGGGATCGGCGCCCGGTGCGGCGACGGGGAAGGCGGTGTCTTCCGCCTCCACATAGTGCGTTGCCCGCAGGGTAGGGAGCGGCGCGGGCTGCTCCGGCGCGGCCTGCTCCAGGGGGATCAGCCCCGGCAGGGGCAGCAGAAAGCGCAGCAGCACCAGCAGCCAGGCGTAGTAGTACACCCCGCTGGGGAGCCTCCGGCGCAGCAGCAGGCGCAGACAGAGCAGCAGCAGCGCCAGGGCGCTCCCCGAGAGCGTCAGGGAAAGCAGCGTCTCCATGCCTCAGTCCTCCACGCGGAACATCTGCCGCAGCTCGTCCAGATCGTCCCGGCTCAAGCCCTTGGAGTCCACCAGGGCTGCGATCAGGCTCTTGGCGCTGCCCTGGTACAGGCGGCTTATCAGCTCCTCCGTGGCCCAGGCCTTATACTCCTGCTGGCTGATGGCGGGGGAGTAATAGAAAACCTTGCGCTTTTCCTGCAGCAGCGCGCCCTTGCTCACCAGGCGGGACACCAGGGTTTTCACGGTGGTGGCCTCCCAGCCCCGGCTGCGCTGCAGCGCCTCTCGGATCTCCGTGACGGTCAGGGCGTCCCCCGCCTGCCACAGGAGCTTCATCACCTCCAGCTCGGAGTCGGAAATCTTGTCGGCCAGGGAATTTGTCATGGGAAGTCCTCCTTCAAAAGAGAAATAGATTACACGTGTAGTCCGGACGCCTATACCGTAGCACAGGAGACTACATTTGTCAACCGGTGAAATTCTTAAGATTGCACAAGCCGGAGGCGGGAAACGGAGAGATGCCACCGTGTCATTGCGAACCAGCGTCGCCTTGCCTCCCCTGAAAGGGGTCTTGGGTGTGCCCAGTGCGCACACTGGGCGGAGGGGTCTGGTGTGGCAATCCGCATTCCCCGTAGGGGCGACCTGTGGTCGCCCGCCGACATGGACGTGTGTCGGACAATCGGGCGGGGACAAGCCCCGCCCCTACGAAGCAGACAGAGGTTCCCCCGTAGGGGCGATAGCCGAATCGCCCGTGGACATGGGCGCTGCCCTGCAAATACAACAAGCCGGAGGCGGGGGCCTCCGGCTTTCTTGTAGGGGCGGCTAATAGCCGCCTGTGAACCGTCACATGGGACGAATATACGGGCTGTCGAGGACGCCAGCCCCCTGCGGCAGGGATGAATCTTTCCCCATAGGGGGCGCCGCTCAACCCCGGGCGGTGATGTGCACGGGGACCTCGACGCGGAAGCTGCCGCAGTCGATGACCAGGGTGACGTCCTCGTCCACGGGACGCAGCGCCTTGACGATGCAGCGTGTGCCGCCGTCCAGAGGGGTCAGCTGCAGGATGCCGGGATCGTCACAGCTCCAGGCGCAGCTTCTGGCCGCGCTGATGCCGTAGGGGTAGTAGCCCATGGCGGTCAGGATCACGCTGTTCTGCTCCGTGAGCTCCAGGGACCCCAGATACTGCCCCTGGTAGAGCAGGCAGAGCTCCTCCAGCTCCAGATTCTCCGGGCTCAGATCCGTGTACATGAGAGCCTCGGGCAGGGCAATGAGCTCGCCGCTCCGCCGCTCCTGGTTGTACCAGCCGTCGCGCAGCGCCTCGCCCTCCCAGGTGACGGCGCTGCAGCCGTAGAGGTTCAGACCGGGGCAGGGCACGTCGTGGATGCTGCAGCCCTCAAAGCGGGCGTCCTCCACCTGATAGAGGCTGACACCGCCGTCGGAGCAGTCGTAGATCTCGCAGCCGATGAGGGCGAGGTCCCGGCTTTCACTTGCGTTCAGCCCCAGCACGCCGCAGCCGTAGAGCCGGCAGTTTTCCAGCCGGAGGCCGCTGCCGTAGCCAAAGTCCACCACACCGCCGGCGCAGCTGCCCGGCGCCTGGGTGTGCCCCAGGGTGAAGCCCTCCAGCGACACGTCTTTGCAGCTCTGGAAGCTCAGCACATTGGCGTAGCGGGGCGAGGTGACCAGGACGGTGGCGGCGGGATCCTCGTTGGATGCGCGGAGGTGCAGCCCCTCCACCCAGCTGATCTGCAGCTCCCAGCCGTCGTAGCAGCGCACCCAGCGGTAGTAGGGGCTCTCGGAGCTGCCGTAGCCCCTGGCGCTGCTGAGATCGAAGCTGCTCCCCTCCAGCACGATGGTGCGGTTGGGGCCGATGGCGGCCAAGAGCTCGTCCGCGTTGGTGACGGTGAGCGTCTGCTCGGCGGGAAGGGCCTCCTGCTGCGGCAGCAGCTCCGCCGGGTCGATGGCGGCGTATTCCATGAAGAAGAGCTCCTGCTCGCTCAGCGACTTGCCGGTCAGATCCACGGGGGACAGCCCCTCCGGGCCCGCCCAGGCGTAGACCGCGCCCTCCGGGCCGGTGAAGCTGCAGCCGTCCACCGTGCAGGGCTTGTCGTAGGTCAAAAAGCCGTAGACCAGCACGTTGTTGCTGACCATGTTGGACAGGAAATAGCAGTTGCGGCTGCCGGAGCTCAAAAAGAGGTAGCTGGCGTTGTTGCTGTAGACGGAGCAGTTGGTGACGGCGAAGCCGTCGGTGCCGTTGGCCTGGAAGAGGGCGTAGGCGGCGAAGTCGACCTTGCCGATCTCAAAGACCTCGCAGCCGTCCACCCGCACGTCCCGGCAGGTCTCGGTCTGCACGCCGGCGCTGCTGCACTCGTAGATCTGGCTGTCCAGGACGGAGATGCCCTTGCTGCCCCGGCCGTAGACGCCCACGGTGCCGCAGCCGAAGAGCCCGCAGCCGCGGACGGAAGCGTCCCGGCACTGGGCAAACTCCAGCACACCGCCCATGCAGGCGCCGCCCTCCGGGCTGTGGCCGGCGGTGAGCTCCTCCACAGAGACGCCGCTGCAGCCCCGGAAGGAGAGCACGAACACGTCCCGCGGCACGGCGTTGAGGATGCTGACGCCCTTGCCGGCGCCCCGGATGGTCAGACCGTCCACATCGTGGATCTCCAGGCCGTAGCCGAACTCGTTGTAGAACAGGGTGGAGACCCAGGCGTAGTAGGGGGAGGTGCCCTCCTTCCCGTAGTCGGAGGCGGCGGAGAAATCGTAGACCCCGGGCGCCAGCTCAATGCAGGTATTGGGGGCGATGGCGGCCAGCAGCTCGTCCACATTGGAGACGCTAACCACCGCCTGGGCGGGCGCGGGCTCCGGCGTCGGAGCGGGCTCCGGGGTTTCCGCCGGGGCCTCGGTGGCCTCCGGCGTGGGCGCGGCGGTCTCGGTGACCGCGGGTTCGCTTGGCTGGGCGGCCTCCTGGGCGCCGCAGCCGCAGAGCAGCAGCAGCGAGAGCAGCATGGCCAGCACGCGCAGCGGTTTATGGAAAGTTTTCATGATGTTCGCCTTCCTTTTCAAAAGAAAAGTCCCGCCGGGAGGGAGGCTCCCGACAGGACTACTGTAGCACGATTCCCGCCCCTTGTCGACAGGAAGAGTGTGAAGAATTCTTAAGAGGCCTCCGTAGACCCCTCCGGCAGCCGCCTGCCGTGAGACGGCGGCTGCCACCTCCCCTTGCAGGGGAGGCATGTCGGGCGAACCCCTTCCGTCAGCGGCGGGCGTTACACGCCGCTGACACCTCCCCCGGAGGGGGAGGCATGGCGGGCGAGCGATGCTCGTCCCTGCGGCGCAAACCCACGTTTCCCCTGTCATTGCGAACTGTAGGGCCGAGCATTGCTCGGCCGTCTCTTGTCCGCCGACCACTGGTCGGCGCTACGGTGTGGCAATCCGTTCCCCCGTAGGGGAGGGGCTTGCCCCTCCCGCCGACCTGCGCGCGTGTCCGACAGGCGGGCGGGGACAAGCCCTGCCCCTACGGTAGAGACGCAAAACAGGACGCGTCTTGCGGCGCGTCCTGTTGGTTCCTGTGCGATTTTCAGCCTCAGACGGCGTCGTAGCCGGCGCGGTAGGCCTTCAGGTTCAGCTCCTTGAACTTGGCGGGGACGGTGTCGGCGATGACGGCTTCCCAGTCGATATCGTCCATGTGCAGGGCCTTCACCATGCCGCCGAAGAGGACGATGTTCATGCACTTGGCATTGCCCAGGTCCTCCGCGATCTTCTCCGCGTTCAGAACCAGGCAGCGGTAGTGGGCCTGCATGGCCTCCAGGCAGCCCTGGGGATACTCGCAGAGCCCCGCGGCGATGCTGGAAGAGGCCATCTCGTAGTCGTTGATGACGGCCACGCCGTCGGGCTTCAGGAAGTCGGCGTAACGCACGGCCTCCATCTTCTCAAAGGCCACGATGATGTCCGCCGCGCCCTTGCCGATGACGGGGGACCAGACCTTGTCGCCCCAGTGCACCTGGGTGGAGACGCTGCCGCCCCGCTGGCTCATGCCGTGGACCTCGGACATCTTGACGTCATAGCCGGCCTTCATGAGACCGTTCACCAGCACCTTGGCGGTGAGGATAGCGCCCTGGCCGCCTACGCCCACCAGCAGCGCGCTCTTGGTTTCTCTCATGCCGATCACTCCTTCCTCGTAATGGCGCCCTTCGGGCAGACCTGGGCGCAGACGGTGCAGCCCACGCACTGGTTCTGGTCGATCTTGGCCTTCTTGTTCTCCACCAGGATGGCGGGGCAGCCCACGCGCAGGCAGCTCTTGCAGCCGATGCACTTGTCCGTGTCCACCACACACTTGCCGATGTCGTGCTTGATGCCCTTGATGAGCAGGCAGGGGCGGCGCACCACGATGGCGGCGGGGACTTCGGAGGCGGCGGCCTTCACCACGGCCTCATCCATGGCCTTCAGATCCTGGGGATCTACGATCTGGATGAACTGGTAGCCCATGGACTCCAGCACTTTCTCGATGCGGATCTTCTCGGCGATCTCGCCCTGGAGGGTCTTGCCGGAGCCGGGGTTGTCCTGGTGGCCGGTCATGCCGGTGATGGAGTTATCCAGCACCACGGGGATCATGTTGCCCTTGTTGTAGATGATCTCGGCGGCGCCGGTCATGCCGCTGTGGAAGAAGGTGGAGTCGCCCACCACGCCGAAGACCTTCCGGGGGTCGCCGGTGAGGGCCAGGGTCTTGGCGATGCCCATGCCCACGGTGAAGCCGCCGCCCATGCACACGCAGCTGTCCACCGCGTTCAGCGGCGCGGCGCCGCCCAGGGTGTAGCAGCCGATGTCGCCGGTGACGATGAAGTTCTTGTGCCGGGACATGGTGTAGAAGAAGCCGCGGTGGGGGCAGCCGGGACACAGAGCGGGGGGACGGGACACGGCGGCCACGCCCAGATCGGGAGCCTGGGGCTTGACGCCGAAGAGCCGCTCCTTCAGCAGCTGGGGATTGAACTCATACAGCTTGCCGGTGAGCTCCTTGCCGATGCAGTCGATGCCGGCGGCCTTGATCTGATCCTCCATGAAGGGATCCAGCTCCTCGATGACGTAGAGCTTCTCCACCTGGGAGGCGAAGTCACGGATGAGCTTCATGGGCAGGGGGTTGGTGAGACCCAGCTTCAGGAAAGAAGTGTCCTCGGGGAACACGTCCTTGGCGTAGAGATAGGCGATGGAGGCGGTGATGACGCCCACCTTGTGGCCGCGGATCTCCATCTTGTTGAGGCAGCAGGTGTTGCCGTACTCCTCCAGCGCGGCCATGTTTTTCTCCACCTTGGGGTGGTTGCGGTAGGCCGCGGCGGGGGTGCAGCTGAACTTCGCGGGATTGCGGACATAAGGCTTCAGCTCCGGCTCTTCCCGCTCGCCCAGGGTCACCAGGCTCTTGGAGTGGGACACGCGGGTGGTGGTGCGGAAGAGCACCGGCGCGTCAAACATCTCGGAGATCTTGTAGGCCTCCTTCATGAAGTCCTTGCACTCCTGGGAGTCGGCGGGCTCCACCAGGGGGATCTTGGCAGCGCGGGCGTAGTGCCGGTTGTCCTGCTCGTTCTGGGACGAGTGCATGCTGGGGTCGTCCGCCGTGACGATGACGAAGCCGCCGTTCACGCCGTTGTAGGCGGCGGTGAACATGGGGTCGGCGGCCACGTTCAGACCCACGTGCTTCATGGCGCAGAGACTGCGGGCGCCGGCGATGCTGGCGCCGTAGGCCACCTCGGTGGCGACCTTCTCGTTGGGCGCCCACTCGCAGTAGAGCGCGTCCTTGTACTGGGGAAGATTCTCGAAGATTTCGGTGCTGGGGGTGCCGGGGTAGGCCGAGCAGATCCGCACGCCGGCCTCATAGGCGCCGCGGGCGATGGCCTCGTTCCCGGAATACAGAACCTTGTCCATAAGCGGTGCTTCCTTTCTCATCCAAATTGGAATATTGCTTATAACCCTATCTTACAAAAGGACTTGAAAAGTGTAAAACACTTCCTTATAATAGGGGTATAAGCAAAGCTAATTGCCATAAGGGAAGGTGATTTCATGACCACGACCCAGGCGCTGTACGTGCTGGAGGTGGCAAGCTGCCGCTCCATGTCCCGGGCGGCGCAGCGGCTGTATGTGACCCAGTCGGCCATCTCCCAGCAGATCCAGAAGCTGGAGCAGGAGCTGGGCAGCGCTCTCTTCACCCGGACGGTCTACGGCCTGGAGCTCACCGCGGCGGGGGAGCGCTTCTGCAGCAAGGCCCGCCCGGTGATCGACGCCTGGCAGAAGCTCTGCCAGGAGCTGCAGACGGACAATCCCACCGCCAAGAAGCAGCTGCGCATCGGCCTGGGCTCCCGGGTCTACTCCAACAGCCTGTTCCCGGACATCGTGGGCTTCTTCGACGGGCGCCCGGAGATCGAGGTGTCCTTCCACACCGAGGCGGGCATGGACTTTCTCCGCGCCCTGCGGCAGCAGCAGGTGGATCTGGTGCTGGACCGTCTGCCCACGGAGGACTATCTGGCGGGGCAGAGCGAGTATGTGAGCGTGCCCCTGGTGCGGGAGCGGCAGTGCGTCCTGCTGGCGCACCGGGATCCCCTGGCGGGGCGGGAGAGCCTCTCCATCGGGGAGCTGGAGGGCTCCACGGTGATCTCCGGCCTGGAGAACTCCGCCGAGGATCGGCAGCTGAAGGCCCTCTGCAGCCGCTACGGCATCACCCTCAAGCGGATCTACCGCTCCGACAGCATCGAGACCAACATGAGCCTGGTGCGCAGCGGCGTGGGGGTGGTGCTGGGGCCGGCGTCCTTCGCCCGGTATTATAACGTGGCGGCGGTGCCCCTGGAGCCGAGGACGGAGGCGAGTTTGCAGTTCGTGTGCCTCAAGAGCCTGCTGCAGCGCCGGGAGATCCGCCTGTTCCGGGATTATCTCATCGAGACCTGCCGGGCGCACAAGCTCCTGGCGGAAGAGGGAACAGGTAATTCGTAGGGGCGGCTATCAGCCGCCCGTCTCCCCGTCCCCGTAGGGGCGATTCACGAATCGCCCGCAGACACGCGCCCGTGTCCGACAAACGGGCGACCACAAGGGTCGCCCCTACGGCGCAAACCCACGTTCCCCGTAGGGGAGGGGCTTGCCCCTCCCGCCGACCTGCGCCCGTGTCCGACAAGCGGGCGACCACAAGGGTCGCCCCTACGCAGCAAACCCACGTTCCCCGTAGGGGCGATTCACGAATCGCCCGCCAACCTGCGCCCGTGTACGACCAACGGGCGGCTGATAGCCGCCCCTACGAGACGGGAAAACGCCCCCCTTACCCAGGGGGGCGTTCTGCGTCACTCGTCCTATTCAACAATCCTCTGCCGCATAAACAATCCTCTGCAGCATAAACGATCCTCTGCCGCGGCCTACTTCCCCAGCAGGCGGGGGAGCCAGTGGCGGCCCACCTGCATGGCGCCCTTGGGGCAGAACTCCTGGCAGCAGAAGCAGTGGATGCACTTGCGCCGGTCGATCCGGGGGCGCTTTCGCTGCATGGTGATGGCCTTGGCCGGGCAGGTGGCGGCGCACTTGCCGCAGCCGATGCAGCCCTCCTCCAGCTTGGGGAAGGGCGTCAGGATCCGGTTGCCGATCGCGTCGGCCAGCTTCCCCAGGCGCCCGCTGCCGAAGAGCAGGAAGGCCACGCTCTCCTGGGCGGGCACGGTCTTGAAATCCGGCACCCGGAAGGGCGCGAGCTCCCCGAAGAGCCGCAGCTCCTCCACCGAGGCGGGGGAGAGCCCCCGGGCGATGGCGGCCTTCAGAGTGGGCACCTGCTCCGGCGTGAGGCCGATGAGCTCTGCCGCCGCCAGATCCAGGGCGTGGCCGCTCTTGCTTGCCAGCAGACAGCCGATGGGCCGGGGCGTGCCCTGGGTGGGGCCGTTGCCCTCCATGCCCACTACCGCGTCGCAGAGGCAGAGTCGGGGGGCGGCGTGCTCGTAGAGATCCACCAGGACGTTTGCAAAGTCCTCGGGCTTGGGGTAGCGGTAGTGGAACTCCGGCTTCTGGGTGCCGGGGACGGAGCCGAAGAAGTTCTTCACCGCGCAGGTGAGCCCCATCATGCCGTGGGTCTTCAGCTTGCAGAAGTCGATGACGGCGTCGGCCTTCCCCAGCCAGGCGGTGAAGGGGAAGCGCTTGGCCACCGTGGCCTGGGGGTAGTCCGCCTCCTCCTGAGAGAAGTCCTGGTTCAGCTCCGCGCCATACTCCTCCGCCGCCCGGATGCCGCAGACCTCGTAGACCCGGCGCAGGGCGGGAGCGTTAAAGAGGCCGCCGGGGCTGTCCCCCAGCACCACCTCCGCCCCCTTTTCCCGCAGGAGCCGGGTCAGGGCGCAGACCAGCGCCGGGTGGACGGTGGCGGCGGTCTCCGGCTTCATGGCGGCCACCAGGTTCAGCTTCACGGCCACCCGCATCCCGGGCCGCACAAAATCCAGCCCGCCGATGGGCTCCAGCACCCGGCGGAGCGCCTCCTCCGCCGCGGCGTCCTCGTAGCTTGCGCAGGGGACGATGGATACTTCGGTGTTCATGTTCCCTCCCCGATGATCCGCATCATCTGTTCGTCAAAGCGATAGGCGATCCACTCCCCGTAGACGCCGAATACTTCATAGCCTGCGCCGATCTCGCTGCAGTAGCGCTCAAAGCCCTCCCGATCCCAGTCCCGGATCACATAGAGGGCCCGGTCGTTGCATTCCTCCGTATAGAGATCCTGGAGATTGATGCTGCTGCGCACCTGGAAGGGCGCCTCGGTGCAGAAGCCGCCGGTGAGGGCGCCGTCCGACCAGACGGCGATGGCCGGCACGGTCTCCCAGTTGCCGTAGAGGTAGGCGTAGCCCGCCGCCTCCGCGTCGGCGCAGAGGGCGATGGCCGGGGCGGGATCCCGCTGCCGCGCCAGGCGCAGGGAGGAGCCGTAGCTGAACCAGAGGTTTAATAGGCTCAGGGCGCAGAGGGTCAGCAGCGCCGCAGCCTGCCTCCGTCCCTTCAGGGCGCGGAGCAGGGGGATCCCGCTCAGGGCCAGGAGGAGATACCAGATAAATAAATAGATTTTTCTCATCTGGATCTCCACTGCGAGCCCGGCCAGCAGCACGCCCCCCAGGCTCACCGCGCAGAGGAGCCAGAGAAGCCCCAGGCCCCCGGCCTCCCGGCGCTTTTTCCAGAGGAGCCAGGCCGCCGCGGGCACCAGCAGCGCCGTCAGCGCGGCAAAAAGAAGATAGAAGGCCCTGGGGGAGGACGAGAGGGCACTGTCCAGCCCGGTGACGCCCCGAATCGCGTGCCAATCTGCCAGCAGCCGCTCCGCAAGGCTCCCGCCCCCGGGCTGCACGCTGCCGTAGATGGTGACGGCGGGGATCCGCAGCAGCTTCATCAGGCCGCAGCCCAGAAGGTTAAACAGGGTGTACGCCCCCGCCCGCAGGAGCGTTGCGCCTCTCGCCCGGCGCAGCAGCACCCGCAGCCCCTCAAGAGCCAGGATGGGAAGCGCCATGATCAAGAGCTGCCGCAGGCTCTGCATCCCCGTGAGAAAGCAGAGGGCGAGAGAGAGCGTGAGCGGCAGCGGCCGCAGCCCCCGCTCCGGCGCGGTGACGGCCCGGGCGTAGTCCCCGAAGACCAGGCAGAGGGTGATCAGGTAGCAGGCGTAGTAGCTTGCCAGGGTAAAGAAGAGCTGCCCCTGATCCTCCCGCAGCAGATCCCGGGCCATGGGCGCCGCGGTGAAGAGCAGCAGCGCCGCAAGGCGGAGCCAGCGCTCCCGGACGAAGGGGCGCAGCATCCATAGGAAGCTCCAGACGATCAGGGCGGACATGGCCGTGGTGGCCAGCGCCATGGAGAGGCGCATGCTGCCGGTGAGACCGTAAAACAGCGCCGCCAGCACCGGGGTGGCCACGGTGTAGTATTGGTTGCCGAAGACCCAGTTGGAGGGGAAGAGGCTCTTCTGCCGCCAGATCTCCCGCGCCAGCTCCATGTCGGCGTAGATATCCCCGTCCACGAAGCGGGGGAGGTAGATGAAATTGATCACGGCGAACAGGGCGAAGAAGGCCAGCAGACAGGCCGACGGCGCCGCCGCGAGCCGGGAAAACGCGCGCTTTTGCATAGGGCACCTCGGATGGAAAATCTCCTCCCCCGCAAGGTATCACAGACCGGCAGACATGTCAAGGAGAGAGGGGGGAAGGAGTGAAGGAATGAAGGAATGAAGGAATGAAGGAATGAAGGAATGAAGAAAGGATCCTTCCTTTCCCCGTCCCCACGGTGTCATTGCGAACCAGTGACCGACGTCACTGGTGTGGCAATCCGCATCCCCGTAGGGGCGGCTATCAGCCGCCCGCAGACATAGGCGTATGACCGCCAAGCGGGCGGGTAATACCCGCCCCTACGCAGGGACGGCCTTGCCTCCCCCTCCGAGGGCCTTGGGTGTGCCCCAGTGCGCACACTGGGGCGGAGGGGGTACCGCTGACGGAAGAGGTTCGGCACGGCGACGGCGCATTACCGAGGGCGTTAGCCCGAGTCCTTAACGCGCATAGTCCCTTTAGTGACAATCCGTATCCCCTCGTCCTCCGTAGGGGGCGGCGCCCTCGACGCCCCGCCGACCTGGGTGCGTGTCCGACAAGCGGGCCGCCGAGGGCGTCGGCCCCTACGGAGCAGACCCACATCCCCCGTAGGGACGACCATCGGTCGTCCGTGACTTGCACCCATGTCCAACAAGCGGGCGGTCGAGGGCGCCCGCCCCTACGCAGCGGACGTTCTCCACCCCGAATTCCAATCCGTCGCGCTCCGCGCGACACCATAATTATTCATTATTCATCATTCATTATTCATTCTTTCCGTGCGACAGCTGCGACGGCTTTTCCCCCGTCACAAGCTGTCACAGGCCGTCACAGGCCCCACTCTTAAGAATTCTTCATGAATTTGCCGTGGACAGACGGGAGAGATTCTGTTATAATAGGAATCAAATATGGGGGTCTATGCCCGCGGCGGGCTTTTCGCCCGGCCCGGGCCGCACATCCCCCGCAAATCCTGCGCGTTTTCCGACAAGGAGGAACGAAAATGAAGAATGTGAAGAAATGGCTGGGTCTGCTGCTGGCGCTGGTGCTGGTCTGCTCCCTGCTGCCCGTGGGCGCCATGAGCGCCCTGGCCGAGGGGGAGGGCGAGACGCCGGAGGAGCCCCAGGAGCCCACGGCCTATAATCTCTGGATCGGCGGCGTTCAGGTCACCGACGAGACGCTCAGCGGCGCGGGCTGGAGCTACGATCCGGCGAGCAAGACCCTGACGCTCACGGATGCGAAGATCGCGGACGGCTACCACGAAGCCAATTATTATACCAATGTCATCTATTCGGAGAGCATTGACCTGACGCTGGTGCTGAACGGCGCCAATAAAGTCGGCAAGGACGGCGTGGAGCGCGGGATCTGGGTTGACGAGGGCGCTCTTACGGTCAAGGGCTCCGGAAGTCTGGACGTGCGTGGCGCCAGCAACGGTATTGTTACAGCAGGCGGCATTACGTTTGAAAGCGGCACGGTGACCGTCACGGGCGAGAATGCCTGGGGCATCACGACCAACGGCACGGTGACCGTGAACGGCGGGAAGCTGACCGTTGTCACGAATAATGCAAGCGTCGACGCCTACAGCGCCGTGATCTGCAAAGGCTTCACCCTGGGCGCGGGGATGGGCGTCACGGAGCCGGACGAGTGGGAATTGACGAATTTCCTTCCCAACTATTATGACTTTGCAAAGGACGGTGCCGCCGTGAAGAAGCTCGTTATCGAGCCTCTGCCCACCTACACCGTCACCGTGAGCGCGGAGCCCGCCGAGGGCGGCACCGTAACGGCCGACCCGACCTCCGGCACGGAGGGCACCGAGATCAGCCTGACCGCCACGCCCAACGAGGGCTACAGCTTCCAGGAGTGGCAGGTGGTCTCCGGCGGCGTCACCGTGGAGAACGACAAGTTCACCCTGGGCGCTGAGAATGTGGAGCTCAAGGCCCTGTTTGTGCCCCAGAGCTGCACGGTGAGCTTCGATCCCAACGGCGGCAGCGGCGAGATGGCCGCCGTCACCGTGAATTACGGCGAGAAGTACAAGCTCCCCGAGAACGGCTTCACCGCTCCCGCGGACAAGGAGTTTGACAAGTGGGATCTGGGCGCCCCCGGCGACGAGATCGACGTGACCGGCGATCTGACCGTGAAGGCCCTGTGGAAGGACAAGACCGCCGTCACCTTCACCGTGAGCTTTGACCCCGTGGGCGGCAGCGGCACCATGGCCGACGTCAGCGTGACCCAGGGCGAGAAGTACAAGCTGCCGGACTGCTCCTTCACCCCGCCCGAGGGCAAGACCTTTGACAAGTGGGATCTGGGCGCCCCCGGCGAGGAGATCGAGGTCACGAGCGACCTGGTGCTCAAGGCCGTCTGGAAGACCGCCACCTACACCGTGAGCTTCAACACCACCGGCGGCTCCTACATCGCCGACCAGATCGTGGAGTACGGCAAGATCGCCACGGAGCCCGCCACCGACCCCACCCGTACCGGCTACACCTTTGACTGCTGGTGCACCGACAAGACCGGCACCCAGATCTTTGACTTCAACACCCCCATCAAGAAGGACACGATCCTCTACGCCAAGTGGAACCAGGCGCCCAAGTACACCGTGGTCTCCGGCGGCGGCAAGGTCTATGCCAAGTCCAGCGGCCAGGATCTGGTGATCACCGTCAAGCGCAACCCCAAGGATACCGAGTGCTTCAAGCACTTCACCGGCGTGGAGATCGACGGGAAGGCCCTGGTCAAGGACACGGACTTCACCGCCGAGGCCGGCAGCACGGTCGTCACCCTGAAGCCCGCCTGCCTGAGCAAGCTGAACACCGGCCGCCACATCATCACCATCAATTTTGACGATGGCAAGGCCACCACCGGCCTCACCGTCAAGGCCGGCAAGACCGGCGGCGGTGGCGGCGGCGGCGGAAAGGGCGGCAGCCCCGAGACCGGCGACCCCTTTAACCCCGCGCTGTGGACAGGGCTGCTGCTCCTCTCCGGCGCGGCGCTGGGCGGCGTGATCGTCTGCGGGCGCAAGTCCCGCCGCGGCGAGCGCTGAGCGAGGCGCATCCGAAAAACAAGCGAAGAAGCAAGAGACGAGAGGGCGGGAGCAATCCCGCCCTCAAGCTGTCTGCAAAGTCGGATTTCTGTCATTGCGCGCCAGTGCGCACACTGGCGCGGCAATCCGTCTCTCCCGTTTCCGTAGGGGCGGCTATCAGCCGCCCGCAGACATAGGCGTATGACCGACAGGCGGGCGGGTAATACCCGCCCCTACGCAGCGGACGGCCTTGCCTCCCCCTCCGGGGGAATTGCGGCTTCGCGCTGCCAGTGGCAGGATTCCGGTTACGCGCTGCCGGTGGCAGAAAAAGCGTGACCGGAATCTCCGCAGCCGCGCCGTTGGCGAGCCGTCGTGAAACAGGCCCGGGAACGGCAAATGCGGCAAGGCGTTCAGAAGCGAAGCCGGAATTTCCGCAGCGGAAGATTCCCCCGGCGGGGGAAATGTCCGCGAAGCGGACAAAAGGGGGGAGGACGAAAAACGCAAGCAAACGAATGTGCGCAGCGTTTTTCGGGCACCGCAAGGCGGAGGTGTCAGCCGCGTGTCTTGCCTCCCCCTCCGGGGGAGGTGTCAGCGGCGTGTAACGCCCGCCGCTGACGGAAGGGGTTTCCCCCGTCCCCACGGTGTCATTGCGCGCCGGTGCTCACACTGGCGCGGCGATCCGCTCCCCCGTTTCCGCAGGGGCGGCTATCAGCCGCCCGCCGACCCGCGCCCATGTCGGACAAACGGGCGGGTGATACCCGCCCCTACGAAGCAAACCGACTTCCCCCCTGTGTCATTGCGAGGCCAGTTCGCCTTGCCTCCCCTGAAAGGGGAGGCAAGGCTGACTGGTTCGCGATGACAGAGCTTCGCTCTGTGCGCTCCGCGCCATGTATTTCAATCCGTCGCCGAAGGCGACACCACAATTATTCATTATTCATTATTCATTTTTCACTCTCCATCGTCCCCCGTCTCCTCAAAACGCAAAACTCAAATCTCAAAACTGCAAAAAAAACACCGGCCTGTGGGAAAAGATCCCGCAGGCCGGCGCTTTTATGTCGGTCTTACTCCGCCGTGTAGTTGTCGAAGTAGCCCTGGATGAAGACGATGGGGGTGCCCTTGTCGCCGGAGCCGGAGGTCAGGTCGCAGAGGGAGCCGATCAGGTCGGTGAGCCGCCGGGGCGTGGTGCCCTCGGAGACCATCTGTCCCACCAGATCCCCGTCCTTCTTGCGGATCTCCTGCTCGATGGCGTCCCGCAGGGCGTCGCCGGAGAGGGCGGCGAAGTCGTTGTCCGCCAGGTACTTGAGCTTCAGCTCGTTGGGCGTGCCCTCCAGCCCCTTGGTGTAGGCCGGGGAGACCACCGGGTCCGCCAGCTCCCAGATCTTGCCGATGGGATCCTTGAAGGCGCCGTCGCCGTAGACCATGACCTCGATGCGCTTGCCGGTCTGCTCCAGCAGCTCCGCCTGGATGTCCTCCACCAGACTCTGGCAGTCCCGGGGGAAGAGCTTCACCTTGTCCTCGGTGGCCTTGTTGGAGCCGAGAAGGCCGTAGCGCTCGTTGTAGCCGCTGCCGTTTACAGGAGCGGTCATGATCTCGTCCAGCCCGAAAATGCGCTCCCCGCCGGCGGCTCGGAGAAGGCGGCCGGTGCGCTTGCGGGTGTGAATGTCGCAGTGGATGACGTTTTTGGTGTAGTCCAGAATGCTGCGGGGATCGTTTGCGAAAACGACCTCCACCTCCGCGCCGGACTCGCGGATCAGCTGGGCGTAATAGTCCACGTAGTCAACGCCGGTGAAGCGGTGCTTCCGATAGCCGAAGAGCGCCCGGTACTGCTCCAGGCTCAGCACGTCCCGATAGGGGTCGACACCCTTCTCGTCCAGGCTGTCCCAGTCGATGAGATGGTTGCCCACCTCGTCGGAGGGGTAGGAGAGCATGAGCACCACCTTCTTCGCCCCCTTGGCGATGCCCCGCAGGCAGATGGCGAAGCGGTTGCGGCTGAGGATGGGGAAGATGACGCCCACAGTCTCGCCGCCCAGCTTCTGCCGGACGTCGGCCGCGATGTCCTCCACCGTGGCGTAGTTGCCCTGGGCCCGGGCCACGATGGCCTCGGTCATGGCCACCACGTCCCGGTCATGGAAGGCGAAGCCCTCCTGCCGGGCAGCCTCCAGCAGGCAGTCGGGCACGATCTGCCTGAGATCGTCGCCCTCGCGGATGATGGGGGCGCGGATGCCCCGGGAGACGGTTCCTACCATACGATTCATGGATGATTACCTGCCTTTCTGTTAACGGAAATACTTGACCGCCGCCTCGAACATGCGGAGGTCATAGTTGCCGGGGACGTTTTTATAGAGATTGGAGCCGATGCGCTCGGCGTGGCCCATCTTGCCGAAGACCCGCCCGTCGGGGGAGGTGATGCCCTCGATGGCGTAGAGGGAGCCGTTGGGGTTGAAGGCTACGTCCGCGCTGGGATTTCCTTCCAGATCCACGTACTGGGTGGCGATCTGCCCGTTTGCCGCCAGGGCGCGGACAGTCTCCTCATCGGCCAGGAAGCGCCCCTCCCCGTGGGAGATGGGCACGCTGTACACCTGGCCCACCTCCGTCAGCGCAAGCCACGGGGACTTGTTGGAGGCGATGCGGGTGCGGACGATCTTGCTCTGGTGCCGGGCGATGCGGTTGAAGGTCAGGGTGGGGCTCTGCTCCGAGGGCTCCACGATGCGGCCGTAGGGCACCAGGCCCAGCTTAATGAGCGCCTGGAAGCCGTTGCAGATGCCGCAGATGAGCCCGTCCCGCTTCTCCAAGAGCTCCGTGACGCCCTCCTTCACGGCGGCGGCGCGGAAAAAGGCGGTGATGAACTTGCCGGAACCGTCCGGCTCGTCCCCGCCGGAGAAGCCGCCGGGCAGGAAGATCATCTGGGATTCCCGGAGCCTTGCGGCAAAGTCCTCCACCGAGCGGGCAATGGCCTCGCTGCTCAGGTTGCGGACGATGAAGATCTCCGGCTCCGCCCCCGCGTCGTGCACGGCGCGGGCGCTGTCATACTCGCAGTTGGTGCCGGGGAAGGCGGGGATCAGCACCCGGGGCCGGGCGCATTTCACCGCGGGAGCCGGGCGGCTCTGGGCGCTGTAGGAGAAGGTCTCCAGCGGGATCTGCGCCGCGGGGATGTTGCAGGGGTAGACCGGCTCCAGCTTGCCCTCGTAGCGGGAGAGGAGCTCCGCGCATCTGACGCGCTCTCCGCCCCGGCTGAAGCAGCCGTCGGCGGTGAAGACGCCCAGGCACTCGCCGGGAACGTCCTCCTCCGTCTCCAGCAGGAAGGCGCCGTAGTCGTAGCCGAAGAGCCGGTCGAGGGGCAGCTCCTCGTTGAAGCGGAAGCCCAGGCCGTTGCCGATGGCCATTTTCCAGGCCGCTCCGGCGTCGCCCCCCTCGCCGGGGGTGTAGCAGGCGTAGACCTTGCCCGCGCGCATGAGCGCGGTGACGGTATCGAAGAGCCGCAGCAGGGACGCGGCGGTGGGCAGGCCGTTTGCGTCTTTTTCCGGCGCTAGGCGGATCAGCCTGTGCCCGGCGGCCTTGGCCTCGGGCGTGACGATGTCGCCGGTTTTCGCCGTGGTCACGGCGAAGGAGACCAGGGTGGGGGGCACATGCAGCTGCTCGAAGGAGCCGCTCATGGAGTCCTTGCCGCCGATGGCGGCCACGCCCAGCCCCATCTGCGCCTCGAAGGCGCCCAGCAGGGCGGCCAGGGGCTTGCCCCAGCGCTTGGGATCCTTGCCCAGCCGCTCAAAGTATTCCTGGAAGCTGAGATACACGTCGGAGAAGGCGGCGCCGGTGGCGATCAGCTTGCAGACCGATTCCACCACCGCCAGATACGCCCCGTGATAGGGGCTCTTTTCCGTGAGGAAGGGGTTGAAGCCCCAGGCCATCAGGGAGCAGTCCTCGGTGTGCCCCTGCTCCAGGGAGATCTTCTGCACCATGGCCTGGGCGGGGGTGAGCTGGTACTTGCCGCCGAAGGGCATGAGCACGCTGCCCGCCCCGATGGTGGAGTCAAAGCGCTCGCTGAGCCCTCGGTGGGAGCAGCCGTTCAGACTGGAAACGATGGCGCCCATGGCCTCCGGGAAGGAGGCGGCGGGCTGCACCTCCGGCGCCTGGGGCGCGGCGGCCACCGCCGTGATGTGCTTTTCCGCGCCGTTGGTGTCCAGGAAGGCGCGGCTCAGATCCACGATGGTCTTGCCGTTCCAGCGCATCCGCAGCCTGGGCTCCTCGGTCACCGCGGCCACGACCACGGCCTGCAGGTTCTCCCCCGCGGCCAGGGCCAGGAAGGCGTCTTTATCCTCGGGCGCGATGACCACGGCCATGCGCTCCTGGCTCTCGCTGATGGCAAGCTCGGTGCCGTCCAGCCCCTCGTACTTCTTGGGCACGGCGTTCAGGTCGATGCTGAGCCCCTCGGCCAGCTCCCCGATGGCGACGGACACGCCGCCCGCGCCGAAGTCGTTGCAGCGCTTGATCATCCGGGCGGCCCGGGCGTTGCGGAACAGGCGCTGGAGCTTGCGCTCCTCCGGGGCGTTGCCCTTTTGCACCTCGGCGCCGCAGGTCTCCACGGAGTGGGCGTCGTGGGCCTTGGAGGAGCCGGTGGCGCCGCCGATGCCGTCCCGTCCGGTGCTGCCGCCCAGCAGAATCACCAGATCCCCGGGGGCGGGGGTCTCCCGCCGGACGTTCCGGGCCGGAGCCGCCGCGATCACCGCGCCGATCTCCATGCGCTTGGCGGCGTAGCCCGGGTGATACCACTCGTCCACGATGCCGGTGGCAAGGCCAATCTGGTTGCCGTAGGAGGAGTAGCCCGCCGCGGCGGTGGTGACGATCTTCCGCTGGGGCAGCTTCCCCGGCAGGGTCTCGCTGACCGGCTTCAGGGGATCCGCCGCGCCGGTGAGGCGCATGGCGCCATAGACGTAAGCCCGCCCGGAGAGGGGGTCCCGGATGGCGCCGCCGATGCAGGTGGCCGCGCCGCCGAAGGGCTCGATCTCCGTGGGGTGGTTGTGGGTCTCGTTCTTAAAAAGCAGCAGCCAGGGCTCAGTGACGCCGTCCACCGTCACGTCCATCTTCACGGTGCAGGCGTTGATCTCCTCGCTCTCGTCCAGTTTGGAGAGCTTGCCGGCCTTTTTGAGAGCCTTGGCGGCGATGGTGCCCAGATCCATCAGGCAGATGGGCTTTGTCCGCCCCAGCTCCTTCCGGGTGCGGAGGTAGTCCTCCCAGGCGCCCTGAAGCAGGGGGTCTTCAAAGCGCACCTCGTCCAGCACGGTGTTGAAGGTGGTGTGCCGGCAGTGATCCGACCAGTAGGTGTCCAGCACCCGGATCTCCGTGATGCTGGGATCCCGCCCCTCGGCGCGAAAATGCGCCTGGCAGAAGGCAAAATCGTCCCCGTCCATGGCAAGGCCCAGCTTTTTGCCCAGGGTCTCCAGCGCCTCCCGGCTAAGCTCCCGGAAGCCCGTGAGGATCTCCACCCGGGTGGGGATCTCGTAGCGCAGGGCCAGGGTCTCGGGCTTTTGCAGCGCCGCCTCTCTGGCCTCCACGGGGTTGATGACGTATTTCCTGAGCTCCGCCAGCTCCTCCTCCGTGAGCTGCCCGTAGAGGGCGTAGACCTTGGCGGAGCGGATCAGCGGCCGCTCGCCCTGGGAGAGGATCTGGATGCACTGGGCGGCGGAGTCCGCCCGCTGGTCAAACTGGCCGGGCAGATACTCCACGGCGAAGACCCGGGCGTCCCCGGTGTCGATCTCGGCGCTTGCCAGATCCACCTGGGGCTCGGAGAACACGGTGGGGATGGCGGCCTCGAAGAGCTCCCGGCTCAGCCCCTCCGCGTCATAGCGGTTGAAGAGCCGCACGCTCTCAAGCCCCCGGATCCCCAGCAGGCTCCGGGCGTCGTTCAGCAGCGCCTGGGCCTCCTGGTCGAGGCCGGGCTTTTTTTCTACATATACGCGAAATACCATTTTATTCCTCCGCGAGCGCCTGCAGGGCGCGCCGGCCGATGTCCCGGCGGCAGAAGGCGTTTTCAAATTTCACCTGTTCGGCCACGGCATAGGCTTCCTCAATGGCCTTCGGCAGAGTCTCCGCCACGGCGGTGCAGCCCAGGACCCGGCCGCCGTTGGTGACAAGCTGCCCGTCCCGGAGCGCCGCGCCTGCCACATAGACCTGCTGCCGCAGCTTATCGGGGATCTGGAGGGGGAAGCCCTTCTCGTAGCTCCCGGGGTAGCCCTGGGAGGCCAGGATCACGCAGCAGGCGGCGCCGTCCTTGAATTTGACCTCCACTTCCCCCAGCCGCCCCTCGGTGCAGGCGCGCATGACGGTGAAAAGGTCGCTCTCCAAAAGCGGCAGCACCACCTGGGTCTCCGGGTCGCCGAAGCGGCAGTTGTACTCGATGACCTTGGGGCCGTCGCGGGTTATCATCAGGCCGAAGTACAGGCAGCCCTTGAAGGGGCGCCCCTCGGCGTTCATGGCAGACACCGTGGGCAGGAAGATCTCCTCCATGCAGCGCTTCGCCACGGCCGGGGTGTAATAGGGGTTCGGCGCCACGGTACCCATGCCGCCGGTGTTGGGGCCCTTGTCCCCGTCCCAGGCGCACTTGTGATCCATGGAGGACACCATGGGCACCAGGGTCTTCCCGTCGGTAAAGGCCAGAACGGAGACCTCCGGCCCCTCCAGGAACTCCTCGATGACCAGGCGCTCGCCGCTCTTGCCGAACTTGTGGTTCTCCATGCTCTCCCGCACGGCGTTCTCCGCCTCTTCCCGGCTGCGGGCCACCACGACGCCCTTGCCCAGCGCCAGACCGTCGGCCTTCACCACGATGGGGATGGGGCAGCTGCGAACATAGCGGAGCGCGGCCTCCGGCTCGGTAAAGACCTCGTAGCGGGCGGTGGGGATGCCGTATTTTTTCATCAGATTCTTGGCGAAGACCTTGCTGCCCTCGATCTGGGCGGCCTCGGAGCGGGGGCCGAAGCAGGGCACGCCGATCTCCTCCAGCGCGTCCACGCAGCCCAGCACCAGGGGATCGTCCGGGGTCACCACCGCGTAGTCGATGGCGTTATCCTCCGCGAAGGAGACGATGGAGGCGATGTCCTTGGCCCCGATGGGGACGCAGACCGCGTCTCCGGCCATGCCGGCGTTGCCGGGCAGGGCGTAGATCTCCGTGATGTCCGGGTTTTCTCTCAACTTGCGGATGACGGCGTGTTCCCGGCCGCCGCCGCCGATAACCATTACGTTCATATTGAACTCCTCAATGGTGGAACAGGCGCATGCCCGTGAAGGCCAGCACCATGTTGTAGCGGTCGGCGGTCTCGATCACATGGTCGTCCCGGATGGAGCCGCCGGGCTCCGCGATATACTGCACGCCGGACTTGCGGGCCCGCTCCACATTGTCCCCAAAGGGGAAGAAGGCGTCGGAACCGCAGGTGACGCCGGACTGGGTGGCGATCCAGGCCTTTTTCTCCTCGGCGGTGAGCACCTCGGGCTTCACCTGGAAGATCCGCTGCCATTCGCCCTCCCGCAGCACGTCCTCATACTCGTCGGAGGTGTAGATGTCAATGGCGTTGTCCCGATCCGGCCGGCGGATGCCCTCTACAAACTGCAGGCCCAGCACTTTCGGGTGCTGACGCAGGTACCAGTTGTCGGCCTTCTGGCCGGCCAGCCGGGTGCAGTGGATGCGGCTCTGCTGCCCGGCGCCCACGCCGATGGCCTGGCCGTCCTTCACATAGCAGACGGAGTTGGACTGGGTGTATTTGAGGGTGATGAGCGCCACGATCATGTCGATCTTCGCCTGCTGGGGCAGCTCCTTGTTCCGGCTGACGATGTTCTGCAGCAGGCTCTCATCGATCTTGAAGTTGTTGTGCCCCTGCTCGAAGCGAATGCCGAACACGTCCTTGTATTCCTGGGGCGCGGGGACGTAGTCCGGGTCGATCTGCACCACGTTGTAGCCGCCCTTTTTCTTGGTTTTCAGGATCTCCAGCGCTTCCTCGGTGTAGCCCGGGGCGATGATCCCGTCGGAGACCTCGTCCTTCAGGTACCGGGCGGTGGCGGCGTCGCAGGTCTCGCTGAGGGCCGCCCAGTCGCCGTAGGAGCAGAGGCGATCCGCCCCGCGGGCGCGGATATAGGCGCAGGCGATGGGGCTGAGCTCGGCCTCGGGGGCGACGAAGTAAATGCGCCGGTCAATCTCGCTGAGAGGCAGACCCACGGCGGCGCCGGCGGGGGAGACGTGCTTGAAGGACGCGGCGGCGGGCAGGTTAGTTGCCTCCTTCAGCTCCTTCACCAGCTGCCAGGAGTTGAGAGCGTCCAGAAAATTGATATAGCCCGGCCGGCCGTTCAGCACGGTGACGGGCAGCTCCGAGCCGTCCGGCATAAAGATGCGGGCGGGCTTCTGGTTGGGGTTGCAGCCGTATTTGAGTTGCAGTTCGTTCATCAGTCATAATCTCCAATCTGCCGCTGCTTCACTTCCCAATCGAATTCTCTGTCCAGCGGCAAACCAGAGATCGATGCGCAGGGAAACCATTCATCATGGCGCTTTGGTTGAAAAAGCCTCGCAGAGTTCGCGCCCGCAGGCGCGAAAAAAGTACAATCGTCTTTTGCGGGGGCGTGTACCTCGCAAAAGACACCTCTCGCCCTGCAAGTGTGCGAGCGGCTCACGCAAGCGAGTGCGCGCAGCAGGGTGAAGCTCTCCAAATCGGATGCAAAGCGTTTGGCTTTGCATTCGATTTGCATTAGTCTCCTAAATGTTTATTGAAAAGTTTGACTTCGCCGTTCACATTGGCGTAGAGCGAAACCTTGTTGTCCTGGTTGAGTGCCGCCCAGACCTCTTCGGGCTCGGGCATGGTGACGGGGATGGGCTCCCCGGCAAAGCTGGGCAGGGGGCTGCCGTCGCCCTGGTAGGTGCTGATGAAGTAGCCCTGCCCCTCGTCGCAGCCCTCGTAGTCGTAGGTGCAGCGCAGGCAGCGCCCGTTCACCCGCTTGAGGATGGAGAGGGAGAAGCTGCCGTCCTTGTGGCAGATAGCGGAGATGCGGGGCGTCCAGTTGGGCTCGTCCGGCTCATACTCCCGGGTGGCCAGGGCCGCGCGGAAGTCGCCCATGTCCCGGATGGTGTCGGTCTGGTCGCCGTTGGTGACGATCAGATCCTCTCCCATGGCGCGCACGGGGTGGTAGATGATCAGGCTGGGGTCCACCAGCTTGGAGGGGTCAAAGGCCTCGGTGCGGATGCCGTCCTCCGTCAGGGAGAAGATGCGGTTGCGGCTGTTTTCGCTGCGGCCCATGATGAAATAGTAGACCCGGTTTTTGCCCACGGCGATGCCCCGGCCGGGATAGCTGGTGTTTCTCAAAAATTCCAGAAAATCGGTCATAACGCGCGCTCCTTTTCTTTTTGTATTTGGGCGGAGACCAGCTCCGCCGCCCGGGGCAGCAGGATCCACTCCGCCTGCTCCATCACCCGCCGCTGCAGCACCTCCGGCGTGTCGCCGGGCTGCACGGGCACGGGCTGCTGGAAGAGGATCTCCCCGCCGTCGGGAATCTGGTTTACATAATGTACTGTCGCGCCGGTGTATTTGACGCCCCGCTGCAGGGCGGCCTCGTGCACCTTGAGACCGTAAAAGCCCTTGCCGCAGAAGGAGGGGATCAGGGAGGGGTGCACGTTCAGAATGCGCCTGTCCCAGCGGGAGACAAAGTCCGCGCTGAGGATGCTGAGAAAGCCCGCCAGAATGATGAGCTCCACGCCCCGCTCCTCCAGAGCGGCCTGCAGGGCGGCCTCAAAGCCCTCCTGCCCGCCGCAGTCTTTCCGGGTGAGGGTGAGGCCTTCCACGCCTGCCTTTGCAGCTCTTGTGAGGGCGTAGGCGCCCGGTTTGTTGGAGACGACGAGGACGATCTCGCCGCTGTGGAGGGCGCCGCTCTGCTCGCTGTCCAGCAGGGCCTGGAGATTGGTGCCGCCGCCGGAGACCAGCACGGCGATCCGGGTTTTGTTCATGCCTTGTTTCCTCCTCTCAGAAGCTGCAGGCAGGGGATAAAGAGCCCGCCCAGGCTGTTGCCCAGCACCACCAGCAGCAGAAACAGCAGACTCCTGCCCTGAAACACGGTGCCGGCCAGGGAAAAATAGAACATATCGGCGATGGAGTGCTCAAAGCCGGAGAGGACGAACACGGGGATGCAGAAGAGGATGCCCACGATGGTCTTCTTTTCCCGATAGCTCCAGACGGCCACAAACATCAGCACGCCGCAGAAGCAGCCCCGCAGCAGGGTCTGCAGGGGCAGCTGGGTCAGCCGCTTTTCACAGGCGGCCAGGGCGGCCTCCCGCAGAGCGGGCAGGGCCCAAAAGACCAGAAGCCCCGCCAGCAGGGTGCCGAGAAAATTGCCAAGCAGGCCGATGGCTGCGGTGGAGAGAGCGGCCTTGCTGTGGTCGTTTGCCAGGAAGCCCACCTTGCCGGTGTAGAGGTTGAAGCCGAACCAGCAGATGGTGAGCAGGGCGATGCAGAAGAGCAGAGCGCCCGCATAGCGATTGTCGCAGGAGAGGAGCACGGTCCCGCCGATGGAGACCAGGCAGCCTGCGAGGACGCCGTCGATCAGGTCCCGTCTCAGCATAGCCGGATCCGCTCCTCGCCCCGAATGATCTCGCCCATGACGTAGGCCTCCACGCCCTGTGCCCGCAGGATTTCCAGGGCCCTGTCGGCTGTGTCGGGGGAGACGGCCATGCTCATGCCCACGCCCATGTTGAAGGTGTTGAACATGTCCCGCTCAGGGATGTTCCCCAGCTTCCGGATCAGCGCGAAGATGGGCGGGGTCTTCACCGCGGCCTTGTCGATCCTGGCGCAGAGACCGTCTGGCAGGGAGCGGGGGATGTTCTCATAAAAGCCGCCGCCGGTGATGTGGCTGAGCGCGTGGACCTCCGCCGCCTCCAGCGCCGCCAGCACAGGCTTCACATAGATGCGCGTGGGGGTCAGCAGAGCCTCGCCCAGGCTCTTCCCCAGCTCGGGGACAAAGCGCCCCAGGTCGGCGTGCTCCACGTCGAAGACCTTGCGCACCAGAGAGTAGCCGTTGGAGTGGACGCCGCTGGAGGGCAGCGCCAGCAGCACGTCGCCGGGCTGCACGCTCTTAGGATCCAGGATCTTCGCCTTGTCCACCACGCCCACGGAAAAGCCCGCCAGGTCGTAGTCGTCGGCGCTCATGGTGCCGGGGTGCTCGGCGGTCTCCCCGCCGATGAGGGCGCAGCCGGCCTGCACGCAGCCCTCCGCCACGCCGGCGACCAGGCTCGCCACCTTCTCCGGCTCGTTCTTGCCGATGGCGATGTAGTCCAGGAAAAAGAGGGGCTTGGCGCCGCAGCAAATGATGTCGTTGACGCACATGGCCACGCAGTCGATGCCCACGGTGTCATGTCTCGCCATCAGCTGGGCGATGCGCTGCTTGGTGCCCACCCCGTCGGTGCCGGAGACCAGAATGGGCTCCGCCATGCCGGCGAGATCGGGGGCGAAGAGGCCGCCGAAGCCGCCGATGCCGGAGACCACGCCGGGGATGTTGGTGCGCTCCACGTGTTTTTTCATGAGGCGCACGCCCTCGTAGCCGGCCTCAATGTTCACGCCCGCCGCGGCGTAGGAGGCGGAATGAGAATTTTCCATATCTTATTCCTTTCTAACCGATAACGATAGGATCGCCCAGGTACAGTCTATCTCCCCGGAGGAAATACAAATCGTTTTTGACGGAGCTTTGCTTCGGCAAAAACACCTACGCCCTGAGCCGAGTTGTGCGAGGCCTCGCGCCGTCGTCAAACGAAACTCACTTCATTTCGCTTCCCCGGTTTCGAAGTGCCGGGAAAGCTGCATATCCGTTCCTTCCGTTTTCCTCTCAAAATCAAAGCGTCCGCTTTGATTTTGGAAGGAAGAAGGAGGGAGCAGAACGCAGTTTTCGTGGCTCTTACGCAAACCACGGAAACGGAGTGCCGCGAGCTTCTTCTGACGTTAGCGCGAGTTTCTAATTGCGAAACGTGTTTCGCAATTATTCTTTTCCCGTCCAGCAGTAGGTGCAGACCCTGTCCCGGTCGATGCCGATGGCCTCCAGCAGTCCGTCCAGGGACTGGTAACCCAGGGAGTCAAAGCCCAGCTTCTCGCAGATGGCGCGGAGCAGGCACTTGCCCCGCTCGGTCTTGGCGTCGGCGTACTCCTCCAGATGCTGCTGCCCCTCGTCGCCCTCCAACTCCTGGACGGTGCGGCGCGCCAGCAGATCCATGTCGGAGTTGCTGCGGGAGAAGTTCAGATACTTGCAGGCGTACATGATGGGCGGGCAGGCCGAGCGCATGTGCACCTCGGCGGCGCCGGATTCGTAGAGAAATTCCACCGTGCTCTGCAGCTGGGTGCCCCGGACGATGGAATCGTCCACGAAGAGGAGCTTCTTGCCCTCGATGAGCTCGGGCACGGGGATCTGCTTCATCTTGGCCACCTGATCCCGCATGGCCTGGTTGGAGGGCATGAAGGAGCGGGGCCAGGTGGGGGTGTATTTCACGAAGGGGCGGGCAAAGGGCTTGCCGCTGCGGTTGGCGTAGCCGATGGCGTGGGGCAGGCCGGAGTCCGGCACGCCGGCCACAAAGTCCACCTTCGGCAGACTCCCGTGGGCCACCTCGTCCCGGGCCATGATCTCGCCGTTGCGGCAGCGCATGACCTCCACGTTCACGCCCTCGTAGTTGGAGTTGGGGTAGCCGTAATAGCTCCAGAGGAAGGCGCAGATCTTCATCTCCTTCCCGGCGGGCAGCAGGGTCTCATAGCCCTCGGCGGTGATGCGGATGATCTCCGCCGGCCCCAGCTCGTAGGCGTTGTGGTAGCCCAGCTTCTGGTAGGCGAAGGACTCAAAGGCCACGCAGTAGCCGTCCTTGTCCTGCCCCACGTGCACCGGCAGGCGGCCATAGCGATCCCGGGCGGCGATGATGGCGCCGTCCTCGGTCATGAGCAGCAGGGTCATGGAGCCGTCGATCCGCTCCTGGGCGTGGCGGATACCGGCGGCCAGGTCGTCCTTCTCGTTGATAAGCGCCGCCACCAGCTCGGTGGTGTTCACCTTGCCGGAGCCCATGGCCATGAACTGGTGGCTCCGGTCGGCAAAATAGTCCGCCACCAGCTGCTCGGCGTTGTTGATCTGCCCCACGGTGGTGATGGCGTAGAGCCCCAGGTGGGAGCGCACCAGCAGGGGCTGGGGGTCGGAGTCGCTGATGCAGCCGATGCCGATGTTGCCGGCAAAGTCCGGCAGATCCTTCTCAAAGCGGGTGCGGAAGGGCGTGTTGGCGATGGAGTGGATCTCCCGCACGCAGCCCTTCTCCCTGCTCCACACCGCCATACCGGCGCTGCGGGTGCCCAGGTGGCTGTGGTAGTCCGTGCCGAAGAAGACGTCCATCACGATATCGCGGTGGGAAACCGCGCCGAAAAAGCCCCCCATTACGCGAAGAAGAGCTTGGACAGGGTCATGGGATCCACATACTGCCCGTCCTTGTACACCCGCATGTTGCCGGAGGCGATCTCGTCGATGAGCATCACGTTGCCGTCGGCGTCATAGCCGTACTCAAACTTGATGTCGTAGAGCACCATGCCCCGCTTTGCCATCTCGTCGGCCACGATCTGGGTGATCTTCTGGGTCATGTCCTTGATCTCGTCGTACTGCTCGCCGGTCATGACGCCCAGGACGATGAGGCCGTCCTTGGTCACCAGGGGGTCGCCCTTGGCGTCGTCCTTGAAGGTCATCTCCACATAGGCGGGCAGATCAGCGCCGGACTCGATGTAATCGCCGTAGCGGCGGATGAAGGAGCCCACGGCCTTGTGGCGGCAGATGACCTCCAGCCCGTGGCCGAAGACCTTGGCGGGCAGGACTTCCATGGTGGTGTTCTTGAGGTCGGCGGAGACGAAGTGGGTGCGGATGCCGGCAGCGTTGATCTTCTCGAAGAAGTAGATGGACATGCGCAGATTCACATCGCCCACGCCCTCGATGGTGAGACCCACGCTGTTCTCGCCCGGGTCGAACACGCCGTCCTTGCCGGTGCAGTCGTCCTTGAACTTGAGCAGGTAGTTGCCGTTGGGGAGCGCGTAGACATTCTTGGTCTTGCCGGTATATACGAGCTTGTTTTCCATGATAATGTCTCCTTTATGTTTGATATAGAAATGGGATGACTGAAAAGGGAAAGTGCTTCCCCCAGCGGGGACTTTTGCCAAAGCAAAAGCTGCCGGTGGCAGGTTTTGCAGGCAAAAGAGGAGCGAAGCGAACAGTCCCGCGCAGCGGGTGATGAGGGAGAGTGTTCTCAGTTCTCCACGATTCCGACGTTGTGGAGAATCGTGCTTTCTCCCTCACCTGTCAGCCCCGCTGACATCCTCCCCCGCTGGGGGAGGAACAGATGTCACTTTGATCACAGCCTCTCCGCGATCCCCGCGTCCTTCTCCAGCACCTTGGCGGCGTCGGCGGCGCGCTTTTTTGCGAGACGCTCCGCCAGAGCCCCGTCCTCTACCGAGAGGATCTGGGCGGCCAGCAGGGCGGCATTGGCGCCGTTATTGATGCCCACGGTGGCCACCGGGATGCCGGAGGGCATCTGCACGGTGCTGAGGAGGGCGTCCAGCCCCTCCAGCGCCGGCCCCTTGCAGGGGATGCCGATGACGGGGAGCGTGGTGTTGGCGGCGATGGCACCCGCCAGATGGGCGGCCATGCCCGCCGCGGCGATCAGCACGCCGAAGCCCCGCTCCCTTGCGCCGGCTGCGAAATCGTGGGCCTGCAGGGGGGTGCGGTGGGCGGAATAGACGTGGACTTCAAAGGGGATCTCCAGCTCCCGCAGGAGATCCGTGGCCTTCTGGATGACGGGCAGGTCGCTGTCGCTGCCCATGACGATGCCGACTTTTTTCATGCCCGGCACCTCACTTGATGGCGGGGGAGGTGTCCTTCTGCAGCACGTCGTGGGCGCCGCCCTCCACGATGGTGGTGGCGGAGACCAGGGTGAGCACCGCCTTCTCCTGGAACTCGGGGATGGTCAGACAGCCGCAGTTGCACATGGCGTGGCGCACCTTGGAGAGGGTCATGGCCACATTGTCCTTCAGGGAGCCGGCGTAGGGCACATAGGAGTCCACTCCCTCCTCGAAGCTCAGCTTCTTGTCGCCGCCCATGTCGTAGCGCTGCCAGTTGCGGGCCCGGGCGGAACCCTCGCCCCAGTATTCCTTATAATAGGTGCCGCCGATGTTGACCTTGTTGGTGGGGCTCTCGTCGAAGCGGGCGAAGTAGCGCCCCAGCATCACGAAGTCCGCCCCCATGGCCAGGGCCAGGGTGATGTGGTGGTCGTAGACGATGCCGCCGTCGGAGCAGACGGGGACGTAGACGCCGGTCTCCTCAAAGTAGCGATCCCGCTCGGCGCAGACGTCGATGAGCGCCGTGGCCTGGCCGCGGCCGATGCCCTTGGTCTCCCGGGTGATGCAGATGGAGCCGCCGCCGATGCCGACCTTCACGAAGTCGGCGCCGCACTCGGCCAGGAACCGGAAGCCCGCCGCGTCCACCACGTTGCCCGCGCCGATCTTCACCGTGTCGCCGTAGTGCTCCCGCACCCAGGCGAGGACAAAGCGCTGCCAGTCGGTAAAGCCCTCGGAGGAGTCGATGCAGAGAACGTCCGCCCCCGCCTCCAGCAGGGCGGGGATGCGTTTTTCATAGTCCCGGGTGTTGATGCCGGCACCGACGACGTAGCGCTTGTGGGCGTCCAGCAGCTCCAGGGGGTTCTGCTTGTGGCTCTCATAGTCCTTGCGGAAGACGAAGTAGCAGAGCCGGCCGGCCTCGTCGATGATGGGCAGGGAATTGAGCTTGTGCTCCCAGATGATGTCGTTGGCCTCCTTGAGGGTGGTGCCCTCCGGCGCCCAGATGAGCTTTTCAAAGGGGGTCATGAAAGTGGAGACCTTGGTGTCCGGCTCCATGCGGCTCACCCGGTAGTCCCGGCTGGTGACAACGCCCACCAGCTTCCCCTCGGCACTGCCGTCTTCCGTGACGGCGATGGTGGCGTGGCCGGTCCTGGCCTTGAGCTCCAGCACGTCCCGCAGGCTGGCCTCCGGGCTCAGGTTGGAGTCGCTGCGGACAAAGCCCGCCTTGTAGCTCTTGGCGCGGCGCACCATGGCGGCCTCGTCCTCGATGGACTGGGAGCCGTAGATGAAGCTGACGCCGCCCTCCTTGGCCAGGGCCACGGCCAGCCTGTCGCCGGAGACGGACTGCATGATGGCGGAGACCATGGGGATGTTCATTTTAAGGGGGCATTCCTCCTGCCCCTTGCGGAACTTCACCAGGGGAGTGGCCAGATTTACCTTCTCGGAGCGGCAGGTAATGGGGGTGTAGCCGGGGATCAGCAGATATTCGTTAAAAGTATGGGAAGGCTCATTGATGATCTTTGCCATGTCGTCCTCCTTAATTATTTGGTAATTGCGAAACCTGTTTCGCAAGGATTCAGTTTGCTTTCGTTTCGCAGTAGAGGCAGCGGTAGACCTTGTTGGCCCGGTCGGTGAGCTTGAAGATGTGCTTGAGCTCCTGCTCGCAGGAGGTGATGCAGCGGGGATTCTTGCAGAAGATGACGTTCGTCAGCGTCTCGGGCATGTCGATGCGCTTTTTCTCGATCAGCTCGCCGCCCCGGATCACGTTCACGGTGACGCCCGGGTCCACATAGCCGATCACGTCCAGATTCACGGGAATGTCGGCGTCGATTTTGATGATGTCCTTCTTGCCCTGCTTCTGACTGTGGACGTTCTTGATGATGGCCACGGAGCAGTCCAGCTGCTCCAGGTGCAGCAGCTCATAGAGCTTCATGCCCCGGCCGGCGGTGATGTGGTCGATGACGATGCCGTTCTGAATGGAGTCGATATTCACAGTTTTCCAGCCTCCTTTAAGAGCTTCATGATGAGCGCCATGCGCATGTACTTGCCGTAGAGCACCTGCTTGAAGTAGCAGGCCCGGGGATCGTCGTCGATGGCGACGCTGATCTCATTCACCCGGGGCAGGGGGTGCAGGATGGAGAGATCCTTCTTGGCGTTCTGCAGCTTCTCCGGTGTGAGGATGTAGCTGTCCTTCAACCGCAGGTAGTCCTCCTCGTTGAAGAAGCGCTCCCGCTGGACGCGGGTCATGTAGAGAATGTCCAGCTCCGGCATGGCGCTTTCCAGATCGGTGGTCTGCACATAGGGAATGCCCTTCTGCTTCAGCGCGTCCTTCTTCACGTAGCTGGGCAGCTTCAGCTCCTCCGGGGAGATGAGCACGAACTTGAGCCCCTCGTAGCGGCTGAGAGCGTTGATGAGGGAGTGGACGGTGCGGCCGAATTTCAAATCGCCGCAGAGACCCACGGTCAAATGGTCGAAGCGTCCCTTCTCCCGGTAGATGGTCAAGAGGTCGGCCAGAGTCTGGGTGGGGTGGTTGTGGCCGCCGTCACCGGCGTTGATGACGGGAATGCTGGCCGCGTTTGCCGCCACCAGGGGCGCGCCCTCCTTGGGGTGGCGCATGGCGATGATGTCGGCGTAGCAGCTGATGGTCTTGGCGGTGTCCGCCACGCTCTCGCCCTTGGCGGCGGAGGAGCTCGCCGCTGCGGAAAAGCCGATCACGTTGCCGCCCAGCTCGTACATGGCGGCCTCAAAGCTGAGGCGGGTGCGGGTGGAGGGCTCGAAGAACAGCGTGGCCAGCTTCTTGCCGCGGCAGACCTGGCTGTATTTCGCGGGGTTTGCGATGATGTCGTTTGCGGTGTCGATCAGCTCCTGCAGCTCCTCGGTGGAAAAATCCAGAATGTTGATGAGGTGTCTCATGCGTTGGCTCCTTTCCAGCTTTCATCGTTGGGGTTATTGCGAAACGCGATCAGCCGCCGGACGTCTGCGGGGCGGATGTAGCCCGCCTCGGCCGCCACCCGGGCGATCACGTCGAAATTACAAAGACTGTGGTTCTCCACCTGGGCCTGGGCCAGACGCTCCAGCCCCTTCTGCATCCCGTAGGTGAAGATGCTCACCACGCCGAGGACATTTGCCCCGGCTTCGCGGAGAATGTTCACCACTTCGATCACGCTTCCGCCGGTAGAGATGAGGTCTTCCACCACGACCACCTTCTGGCCCGGCTCCAGCCGACCCTCGATCTGATTCTTGCGGCCGTGATCCTTGGCGCCGGAGCGGACATAGCCCATGGGCAGCCCCATCAGGTGCCCCACGATGGCCGCGTGGGCGATGCCGGCGGTGGAGGTGCCCATCAGCACCTCACATTCGGGGTACCAGGTCTCTACCAGCTCCCTCAGCCCCTCTTCCACATGATCGCGCACCGCCGGGGCGGTGAGAGTCAGGCGGTTGTCGCAGTACACCGGGCTCTGGATGCCGCTGGCCCAGGTAAAGGGCTCGTCCGGCCGGAAGAACACGGCGCCGATGGAGAGCAGGTCTTTTGCGAGCATCTCTTCGTTCATCCTAAAAACTCCTTTCTGCAGCGCTCCCAGGCGGCCACGGGATCGGCGGCCTGGGTGATGGGGCGTCCCACCACGATGTAGTCCGAGCCCAGCTCCCGGGCACGCTGGGGGGTGGTGACGCGCTTCTGGTCGTCCTGTCCGGCGTCGGCAAAGCGGACGCCGGGGGTCACGGTGAGGAAGTCCGCGCCGCAGCTTTCGTGCACCGTCCCCGCCTCCAGGGGGGAGCAGACCACCCCGTCCAGCCCCGCCGCGGCGGCGTTGCGGGCGTAGGAGAGCACCACGTCCCCGATGGGCTTTTCGATCAGCAGCTCGCCCTCCAGGGCGGCCTGATCGGTGCTGGTGAGCTGGGTGACGGCGATGAGCAGGGGCCTTGTCCCGTCGGGGCGGGTCAGCCCCTCCAGGGCGGCGCTCATCATGGCCCGGGTACCGGCGGCGTGGAGGTTCACGATGTCCACGTCCAGCCCGGAGAGCACCCGCATGGCCTTCTTCACGGTGTTGGGAATGTCGTGCAGCTTCAGATCCAGGAAGATCCGGTGCCCCCGCGCCCGGATGGCGCGGACGATGGCGGGGCCTTCCGCGTAGAAAAGCTCCATCCCGATCTTCACAAAGGGCTTTTCCCCGGGGAAGCGGTCGAGAAAAGCCAGGGTTTCCGCCGCGCTGGGGAAATCGCAGGCGACGATCACGTCTTTAGCCATGGGCACCTCCTATGAGATCTCGTATATTCTCTGCTCCCAGGCGATCCAGCACCGCCGGGAGATTTTGGATGATTTTGGGGCAGGCGAAGGGGTCGCGCAGATTGGCCGCGCCCACCTGCACCGCCGTGGCGCCGGCCAGCAGCATCTCCGCCGCGTCCTCCGCCGAGGAGACCCCGCCCAGCCCGATCACCGGGATCGAGACCGCCCGGGACACCTGCCAGACCATGCGCAGCGCCAGGGGGAAGACGGCGGGGCCGGAGAGGCCGCCGGTAAGATTGGAGAGGATGGGCCTGCGGGTCTTGAGGTCGATGCGCAGGGCCATCACGGTGTTGATGAGACTCAGGGCGTCCGCCCCCGCGTCTTCGCAGGCACGGGCGATGGACACGATGTCCGTCACGTTGGGGCTCAGCTTCACGATGACGGGCTTTTTCGTCACGGCCTTCACGGCGCTCGTGACCGCTGCGGCCGCCTTCGGATCGGTGCCGAAGCTCATGCCGCCGCCGTGGACGTTGGGGCAGCTGATGTTGACCTCCAGCCAGCCCACCTGGGGCTCCGCGTCCAGCTTCCGGCAGACCTCCACATATTCCTCCACCGAAAAGCCGCTGACGTTTGCGATCACCGGCTTATGAAAGACCTTTTGGAGCTTGGGCAGCTCCTCTCGGATCACCGCGTCCACCCCGGGGTTCTGCAGCCCCACCGCGTTCAGCATCCCCGCCGGCGCCTCCGCGATGCGGGGCGTGGGGTTTCCGAAGCGGGGGGAGAGGGTGGTACCCTTCATGGAGAAGGTGCCGAGGCAGTTCAGGTCGTAGAGCGCCGCGAACTCGTGGCCGTAGCCGAAGGTGCCGGAGGCGGGGATGATGGGATTTGCCAGCTCGATCCCGCAGAGGGAGACGCTCAGTCTGTCCACAGCAGATCCTCCTTCTCAAACACCGGCCCGTCCTTGCAGACCCGCCGGGGGCCTCGGGCTGTCTGGATGGTGCAGCCCATGCAGGCGCCGAAGCCGCAGCCCATCCGGGCGTCCAGGCTCACCTCGCCGGGGGCGGGGCTCTTTTCGCACACCGCCCGCAGCATGGGCAGCGGCCCGCAGGCGTAGAAAAACGTGTGGGGAATGTCCATGGCCTCCGTCACCCGACCCCGGATGCCGAAGCTGCCGTCGTCGGTGGTGACGGTGGGCGCCAGCCCCAGACGGAAAAACTCGTCCAGCAGCAGCAGATCCTCCCGGCTGGGAAAGCCCAGGATCACATGGGGGCGGACGCCCCGCTCCGCCAGACACCGGGCCAGACCCAGCAGGGGCGAGACGCCGCTGCCCCCGCCGATGAGCAGGGGGCGCTCCCCGGCGCGGCTCAGGTCAAAACCCTTCCCAAGCCCGGTGAGCACATCCAGCTCCTGCCCCACGGGAAGCGAGCGCAAAAGCTCCGTTCCCTTTCCCACCTGCTCGATGAGCAGCTGGAAGCCCTTCTCGTCCCAGTCGCAGACGGAGAAGGGACGCCGGAGGAAGAGACCCGGCAGCATGAGCTCAACAAACTGGCCGGGACGCTCGATGGCGGAACAGTCCCCCTCCAGCCGGAGCAGGGAAAAGCGCTCTGTCAGCGGACTGTTTTCCGCGATGGTAAACATGCCTTGTTTCATGCTTTATTCCTCAAAATAGACAAGCTTGCCCCCGTGCACCGTCCCCTTGCAGCGGCCATAGACCCGCCGCCCTTCAAAGGGCGTGGCCTTGCCCCGGGAGAGAAACTCCCGCGGGTCGATGGGGTACTCTGCCTCCAGATCCCAGAGGGAGAAATCGTCTCCCAGGGGGATACCGAAGCGGGCGCGGGGCTTATAGCAGAGCAGATCCACCAGCGCCTCCGGGGAGAGGAGGCCGCCCTTCACCAGCCCGGTATACAGCAGGGGGAAGGCCGTCTCGATGCCCACGATGCCGAAGGCGCTCTTCTCCAGCCCCCGGGCCTTCTCCTCGGCGCTGTGGGGGGCGTGGTCGGTGGCGATGCAGTCGATGCTGCCGTCGCAGATCCCCTCCAGAAGCGCCTCCCGATCCTCGCGGGCGCGCAGGGGCGGGTTCATCTTGAAGCGCCCGTCCTCCTGCAGGTCGTTTTCGTCCAGCAGCAGGTAGTGGGGCGCGGTCTCGCAGGTCACGTCCACGCCGTCCTTTTTAGCCTCCCGGATCAGCCGGAGGGACTCCCTGGTGGAGATGTGGCAGACGTGGTAGCCGCAGCCGGTCTGAGCCGCCAGCTCCAGATCCCTTGCGATGGGGCGCCACTCGCTCTCCGAGCAGATGCCCCGGTGGCCGTGGGCGGCGGCGTAGGCGCCGTCGTGGATGTAGCCGCTCCGGAGGAGGGAATTGTCCTCGCAGTGGGCGACGATGAGCTTGCCCAGGGCCCTGGCGCGCTGCATGGCCTCCCGCATGAGCCCGGGATCCTGCACCCCGTGGCCGTCGTCGGAGAAGGCGATCACGTCCTTCGCCATGGCCTCCAGATCGGCCAGCTCCCGCCCGGCCTCGTTCACGGTGATGGCGCCGTAGGGGCGCACGTCGATCGCAGCGTCCCGGCGGATGATGGCCAGCTCCTCCTCCAGATGCTCCCGGCTGTCCGGCACCGGGTTCAGGTTGGGCATGGCGCAGACGGCGGTGTACCCGCCCCGGGCGGCGGCGCGGGAGCCGCTGGAGATGGTTTCCTTATAAGAAAAGCCCGGTTCGCGCAGGTGCACATGCACATCGCAAAAACCGGGCAGTAGGGCATATTGATCATGATTCAGGCGGTCGTAGGCCGCATAGTTATTCCCGAGGAAGGGCACGACCCCCTTGGCGGCGATTCTCTTGGGCTTGTTGAAAACAGGCATACGCACAGCCTCCCAATACGAAAAAACCTCACCGATCATGCGGCAAGGCAAATGCAAACAGGCCCCTGCGGAGCAGGAACCCCTCGATTTCCCGCCTTAAGTCACCCAGATTATAAGGGAAAGGGCTCTTTTTTGTCAATCGGTAGAATGCACAGAAAAAAGACCCGTCGAAGCGGGCATTTTCGGTGCCCACTTCGACGGGTAAAAGCGGCGTTATTCGCTCGCTGCGCTATCTTGCAGGGCGCGCAGCTTCGCGCGGAAATCCTGCATCTCCATAGGGCGGATCTCCAGGGCGGCCAGGCGCTCCGGCGCGGTGCAGACCGCCCAGCGCTCCATCAGGCGGCGGTTGTTCTCCCCGGCCTCCGCCGTGGGGGCGGAGTCATAGCGCAGCGCCTCCGCGCCCTCCTCCCAAACCAGAACGGGGTAGGCGTAGCGGCTGCCGAAGTGGGAGCTCTCCATCCACAGAAGGCAGACAGTGTGCCCGGGGTCTTCCGCCTGGAAGCAGCGCTCGTTCTTCTTCTGGCCGAGCAGCAGCTCGCGGAAGCTCAGTTTTTTCTTTTCGGGCTCGCCGGACAGGGGCGGAGCGGAATAGGCGGGTGCTTTCATAAGGATCCCTCTTTTCTTGATCGCTTGTTTGCTGGTATTATATCCGATTTGCCCGGCAAGCGCAAGGGAGAAGAGACTTTTTGCCTCGGCTCACGGGCAGAAACTTTTTGCCTCGGCTCACGGGCAGAAAGTCCTTGCATCTTTTCGGTTTTATGGTATGATAGGCCATTGAAAGAAAAGCCACAGGAGGAACATGGCATGAGCAATTTTGAACAGAAGCTGTACGACGCCGTCCGGCAGGCGGTGAAAGAGGTCTACGATCTGGACGCGGACGAGAGCGTCCTGCTGATCGAGACGCCCAAGGACCCGAAGCTTGGCGACTACGCCAGCTCCACCGCCATGAAGCTGGCGCGCACCCTGCGCCAGAACCCCCTGGCCATCGCGGAAGCGCTGGCGGAGAAGCTGCGCCAGCTTCTGCCGGAGGCGGAGAGCGTCACCGTCGCCCGCCCGGGCTTCCTGAACTTCCGCCTGAAGAAGGAGGCGCTGGCCGCCCTCATTAACCAGGTGCTGGACGCCGGGGACGACTACGGCAAGAACCAGTCCGGCGCCGGGAAAAAGGTGCTGGTGGAGTGGGTCTCCGCCAATCCCACCGGCGATCTGCACTGCGGCCACGCCCGCAACGCCGCCTGGGGCGACGCCATCTGCCGTCTCATGGAGGCAAGCGGCTGGGAGGTGCTGCGGGAGTACTATGTGAACGACGCCGGCAACCAGATCGTCATGCTGGGCAAGAGCCTGGAGGCCCGGTACTTCGAGCACTTCGGCCGCCACGACTATGCGCTGCCCGAGAACGGCTACCATGCCGAGGATGTGAAGCAGATCGCCGAGGAGATCGCGGAAAAGGACGGGGACAAGTGGCTGGACGCCGACCCCAAGGAGCGCCTGGCCTATCTCATGCAGGAGGGCAAGACCCGGGAGCTCAAGAAGATCGAAAAGGATCTGCTGCTCTACGGCGTGAAGATCGACTCCTGGATGCACGAGACCAGCTTTTATGAAAACGACATGGCGCCCATCCGCGCCTGCCTTGACAAGATGGCCGAGATGGGGCTGACTTACGAGCAGGACGGGGCTCTCTGGTTCCGCTCCTCCCAGTACGGGGACGAGAAGGACCGCGTCCTCCGCAAGAGCGACGGGACGCTGAGCTACCTGACCCCCGACATCGCCAACCACGTCCACAAGGTGGAGCGGGGCTATCCCTTCCTGGTGGATCTCTGGGGCGCGGATCACCACTCCTACGTCATCCGCATGCAGGCCGCCCTCACCGCCCTGGGCTACCCCAAGGGCACCCTGGAGGTGGATCTCATCCAGATGGTGCGCATGGTGGAGGACGGCAAGGAGGTCAAGATGTCCAAGCGCACCGGCAACGCCATCACCATCCGGGAGCTCTGCGAGGACATCGGCGTGGACGCCGCCCGCTGGTTCTTCGCCTCCAAGGACGTCTCCACCCACATGGATCTGGATCTGAAGCTGGCCCGCTCCCAGGACAACAATAACCCGGTCTACTACGCCCAGTACGCCCACTCCCGCATGTGCTCCATCCTCTCAAACCCCAAGATGCCCGCCTTCCACCGGGAGGAGAGCTACGGCCGCCTCACCGACGAGAAGGAACTGCAGCTTCTCAAGATGATCGGGGAATTCCCCAACACTGTTGGCGAGTGCGCGGCGCTGCGCAAGCCCAACAAGCTCACGGACTATATCATCTCCCTGGTGAAGGTCTTCCACAGCTACTATAACAGCACCAAGGTCTATAACGCCGAGGATCCGGAGCTCACCAACCAGCGCCTGGGTCTGGTGCAGGCAGTGCGCATCACCCTGAAAAACGCCCTCGCCCTGGTGGGCGTCTCCGCCCCGGAGAGCATGTGAGCAAGTGAATCCACAGGGACCGTTGACGGCCCGGAAACAGGGGACACGGTCTCTGTTCGATTCCGCCGATTTTTGGGAACCTTTTTTCAGAACCGGCGTCTCAAAAGTGTAACAGAAAGTCAGCGGACGGAAAGAAGGAGGTAGTTACCATGCTGAATTATCTGATTTATCTGCCCTGGGTTCTCGCCGCCGTGGCGATCATCGCCGTGCTGGCCAGCGGCTATGTGAAGGCTCCGCCCGACATGGCCTACATCATCTCCGGCATGCACAAGAAGCCCCGCATCCTCATCGGCAAGGCCGGCATCAAGATCCCCTTCCTGGAGCGGCTGGACAAGCTCTCTCTGGGCGCCATCCAGATCGATGTGAAGACCGGCTCCGCCGTGCCCACCGCTGAGTACATCAACGTGAAGGTAGACTCCACCGTCTCCGTCCGGGTGGGCCGGGAGCCCGAGATGATCGCCCTCGCCGCCCAGAACTTCCTGAACGTGAGCCGGGATCAGATCGCCCATAAGATCAACGACCTGCTGGAGGGCAACATCCGCGAGATCGTGGGTCAGATGCGCCTCACCGAGATGGTGGGCGACCGGAAGCTCTTCAGCGAGAAGGTGCAGGCCAACGCCGTGCCCGACCTGCGGGCCTACGGTCTGGAGCTGATCACCTTCAACGTCCAGAACTTCATCGACGACAACGACGTCATCACGAACCTGGGCATCGACAACGTGGAGCAGATCCGCAAGGGCGCGGCCATCGCCAAGTCCAACGCCCAGCGGGAGATCGCCATCGCCGAGGCGGCCAACGCCAAGCAGGCCAACGACGCCAAGGTGCAGGCCCAGGAAGAGATCGCCAAGCGCAACAACGACCTGGCCATCAAGCAGGCGCGGCTCCAGAAGGAGGCCGACCAGGAGCGGGCCCAGGCCGAGGCCGCCAAGGGCATCGAGGCCGAGAACCAGCGCAAGCTGAAGGAGGTCGCCGAGACCGACGCCAACATCGCCCGCGCCCAGCGGGAGGCGGAGCTGAAGCAGAAGCAGATCGAGCTGAAGGAATACGAGCTGGACGCCATCGTCCGCAAGCAGGCTGACGCCGACAAGTACCAGGCCGAGAAGGTGGCCGAGGCCAATCTGGTCGCCCGCCAGCGCAAGGCCGAGGCCGAGCGCTACGAGCAGGAGCAGGCTTCTCTCGCCGCCATGAAGGCCGCCGAGGCCGCCAAGTTCACCAAGGAGCAGGAGGCCGCCGGCTTCCTGGCCGCGGGGGAGGCGGAGGCCCAGGCCATCCGCGCCAAGAATCTGGCCGAGGCTGACGGTATCCGCGCCAGAGCCCTGGCTGAGGCCGAGGGCATCCGCGCCAAGGCCCTGGCCGAGGCGGAAGGCATCGACAAGAAGGCCGAGGCCATGCGCAAGTACGGCGAGGCCGCCATCATCGAGATGATCGTGGGCGCCCTGCCCGAGATCGCGAAGAACGTGGCAGAGCCCCTGAGCAAGGTGGACAAGATCACCATGTACGGGGAGGGCAACAGCGCCAAGCTCATCGGCGACATCGTCAACGGCACCAACCAGATCACCGAGGGCATGACCCAGGGGCTGGGATTGGATCTGCGGGCGCTGCTGGCCGGCGCCCTGGGCGGCAGGCTGGCCGCCGCGCCCGAGCAGAAGAGCGAAGAGCCCAAAGAAGCCTGACCATCGCACAAAAAGCACCCTCCGGATTTTTCCGGAGGGTGCTTCTGCGTTTTGTCTTTACTTGGTGCCGAAGATCCGGTCGCCGGCGTCGCCCAGACCGGGGACGATGTAGCCGTGCTCGTTCAGATGATCGTCCAGCGCGGCCACGAAGATGTCCACGTCCGGGTGATCGGCCTGCATCCGGCCCACGCCCTCGGGGGCGCCGATGATGCTCATGAGCTTGATGCGCTGCACGCCCTCTTCCTTCAGGAACTTGATGGCGGCGGAGGCGGAGCCGCCGGTGGCCAGCATGGGATCCACCACGATCACGTCCCGCTCCCCGATGTCGGGGGGCATTTTATAGTAGTACTTCACCGGCTCCAGCGTCTCCGGATCCCGGAAGAGGCCGATGTGGCCCACCTTGACGTTGGGCATCATGTTGACCATGCCGTCCACCATGCCGAGCCCGGCGCGGAGGATGGGCACGATGGCGAGCCGCTTGCCGGCGAGTCTGTGGCACTTGGCCACGGCCACGGGGGTCTCCACATCCACTTCCTCCAGCGGCAGGTCGCGGGTGGCCTCATAGCACATCAGCATGGCGATCTCCGAGATCAGCTCCCGGAATTCCTTGACGCTGGTGTTCTTGTCCCGCAGGATGGACAGCTTGTGCTGGATCAGGGGGTGGTCAAATACGCAAACTTTGCTCATGTAGATCGCTCCTTTATCGTGAAATTGAAAGTAATACGATTGGAAAAGTGTTCAGTGTTCAGAGTTCAGTGTTCAGAAGACGAAGGACATGGACGTCGTTTGTTATGTGCTCTGAAAACTGAAAACTCAAAACTACTTCATGCGCTCCTGCCGTTCCCGCTCCGCCTGGCTCAGACGCAGGTACACGGGCAGCAGGCTCTGGGAGTCGCCGGGGGTCTTGCCCTGGGCGGCCATGGCCACGCCCCAGGCGCTCTGCCACAGCAGGTTCTCCGGCGCCACGCGGAAGGGGAGACCCTCCTTCTCCAGAAAGCGCGCCGTCAGCGCCGCCCCGTCTCCCACCAGGAAGGGGGCTTCGCCCCGGGCCCGCAGCTCCGCCGCCAGCTCCTCCAGGGCAATGGGACGATCCTCCGTCAGCCGGACAGGGGCCCCGTCCCGGATCTCGAAGAGGGCGTTGTAGACCTGCTGTCGTCTCGCGTCCATCACCGGGCAGACGAGCCCGCCGGCGGCGAGGCCGTGCCAGGCCATGGCCTCCAGGGTGGAGACGCCCACGCAGGGCTTGTCGCAGGCCCAGGCGAGTCCCTTCACGGTGGAGACGCCGATGCGGATCCCGGTGAAGGAGCCGGGGCCGTGGGCCACGGCGAAGAGATCCACGTCCTGCAGCTTCAGCTCCGCGTTTTTCAGCAGATCCTCCGCCATGGGCAGCAGGGTCCGGCTGTGGGTCAGGGCGCTGCACTGACTGTATTGGGAGACCAGGCTCCCGTCCCGCACCAGGGCTACCGACGCGGCCTTGGCCGAGGATTCAAAGGCAAGGGTGATCATAACTCCGCCCCCTCGATGGTGATTTTCCGCCGGGTATCGTCCAGCTTTTCGATGGTGACGCGCACTTCGTCGCCGTAGAAGGCGTCCTCCACCTTCTCGCTCCACTCCACGGCGCAGACGGCGCCGCGGGCAAGATAGTCCTCCCAGCCGATCTCAAAGAGCTCGTCCGCCCCGGAGAGCCGGTACATGTCAAAGTGGATGAGCTCCCGCTCGCCCAGATACTCGTTCACGATGGTGAAGGTGGGGCTGGAGACCCGGCAATTCAGCCCCATGCCCCGGGCCATGCCCCGCACGAAGGCGGTCTTTCCGGCGCCAAGGTCCCCGTACATGGCCACGACCGTGCCCCCGGGGAGCTTTTCGGCAAAGCGGGCGCCCAGCGCCTCGGTCTCCTGTTCACTGTTGGTAATTACGATTTGCATCTTCAGCTACCGCCATAATTTACACATTTGTTATAATCTTTCCACAGTATACCACCGAAGTGGCCGTTGCGTAAAGAGGAAAACTGTGATAAAATACACTTTACAATCTGTCGAATCGTCATTTCCCCGGAAAGGGAGTGTTTTCTATAAAGAAACTGCAGCCTTATATCAAGCAATTCTGGGAGCGGGCGGACATCACGATGCTCATCATCTGCGTGATCTGCTCCATTTTCGGCACGGTGATGATCTACCGCGCCTCTTCCAGCATGGTGGCCGCCGGCTGGGAGATGAATACGAACAAGCAGATCATCGTGCAGATCTTCTCCATGTTCCTGGGCATCGGGGCCTATGTGCTGCTCACGGTGATCGACGCGGATCTGCTGGCGGGGCAGTGGAAGTTCCTGATCGGCATCCAGGTGCTGCTTCTGGTCGCCCTGCGCATCCTGGGCGAGGACGACGGCACCGGCAACCGGGCCTGGATCCGCTTCGCCGGCATCGGCATCCAGCCCTCCGAGATCATCAAGATCATCTACATCATCGTCGCCGCAAGGCAGATGACCTGGCTCAAGGAGTACCGGGACATCAATTCCTTCCCCTCCGTGGCCATGATGGCGGGGCACTTCGTCCTGGTCTTCGGCGCCATCGTTGTGGTCTCCTCCGACCTGGGCAGCGCCTCCATCATCCTCTGCATTTTCCTGACCATGTTCTTCGCCCTGGGCGTGCGGCTCTACTGGTTTGCTCTGGGCGGCGCGGCCATCTCCGCCATGGTGCCGCTGCTGTGGGAGTACTTTCTCAAGCCCTATCAGAAAAATCGCCTGCTGGCGCCCTATGATGCCAGCATCGACCCGAAAAACGACGGCATCAACTGGCAGACCTACCAGAGCAAGATCACCCTGGCCTCCGGCCGCACCACCGGCGTGGACGCGGAGCACCGCTACACCGCCTTCACCGGCAAGCACACGGACTTTATTTTCTCCTGCATCGGGGAAGAGTTGGGCATGATCGGCTGCATCATTGTGCTGATTTTGCTGACGATCCTGATCATCCGCTGCGTGCGGATCGGCCTGAAGGCCGGCCGCACCTTCGATATGCTGCTGTGCATCGGCGTGGCCTCGGCCATGACCTTCCAGATGTTCATCAACATCGGCATGTGCCTGGGCATCACCCCGGTCATCGGCATCACGCTGCCCTTCTTCAGCTACGGAGGCTCGTCCATGGTGACGATGTTCGCCGCCCTGGGACTTGTATCCGGCGTCAAATACAAGCTGAAACCGAAGCTGTTCTCCATCTATTAAAGAAGCTCCCGGAGCGAAGTGCTTCGGGAGCCAATTTTTTTAGGCGGGGCTTTCGTTCCCGTCAGGGGACTCCAGCCCGGCGTTGATCTCCTCAAAGAACAGCGCGCAGGAGCAGTTCCAGTAGGGCAGCGCCCACACCGCGACGGCCAGCCCCACAACGGGGATGACCAGCAGCAGCGCCCAGCCCAGGAAGGAGAGATCCAGCAGGAAGAGCTCGATCTTGTGCCCCCGCATGCGCAGGCGGCTCAGACGCAGGCAGTCCGTCACACGGTATTCCGGGTGGAGGATCATCAGGTATCGGGCCATGCGGTAGCTGTACAGCGCCCAGATCCCCGGGAGGATCAGCAGCAGGAAGCCCAGGGTGACGATGAGCTTGGTCAGCAGCACCAGCAGCAGAACGGGCACCAGGCTGCCGAAGCCGTCCAGCAGCATACCCCGCTGCACCTCCCGGCCGCGGCTCGCCTCCAGCAGCATGGCGAAGAAGCCGAAGCCGACCACGCCCTGCAGACAGGAGAGCAGATCGCTCATGATCGTCTCCGGCAGAGACGGCTGGACGGAGGCGAGGATCTCCTGCGCGCCGGTATAGTCCCCGGCCATGGCGGCGTCGGCAAAGCGCAGCATCTCCTCTTCGGAGGGGCCGGTGAGCCGGAAGCTGAGGATGGAAAAGATCAGGATCAGCGCCACGAACAAGGCGCTGGCCTGGAGAATGGGCTTTTTTTGACTGCTCAGGACGTCCTGAGCTTTTTGCTTGATGCTGGCGCGATCCACGGGAGCCGACCTCCAATTCTTTTTATTTAAAAAGAAGTATAGCATCGGCGAGAGTGCTTGGCAAGGGCAATTCGACCGGGAAAAGAATTTTGAAAAAAGTCTTGACAAGTCGGAAATGCGGTGCTATTATGTTCAAGCGTTCCAGAGATGCGCGAGTGGTGGAATTGGCAGACTCGCTAGATTCAGGTTCTAGTGCTCACTCCGGGCGTGCGGGTTCAAGTCCCGCCTCGCGCACCAGAAAAGTTCCGAAAATTGCTTAGCAATAAGCGTTTTCGGAACTTTTTCTTTTTTCGCTTAAAAAGCGATACCGGTTTCATGCAAGCGAACCCGGCGAAGTCCTGGCCTGACCTCGCCGGATTTCGACGTTCTCTGCCTGCGATGTGCCGGCAAGAACATCTTTGCCTCGAGAGGGGAGGCACAGAACAATGTCCGCAGCGTTTCTTCGGAGACATGGGAGCCCGGAATCAAATGATGAAAAACAATGTCACAATCCCTTGCAAAGCCAAAAGCGATCCGCTATAATAGTTAGTTGCGTCTAACAATCCCACTTGCCGCCAGCGCTTTGAAAAGCTGAAGGCGTATTGGGAACGGCATTTGAAAGAAACACAGACTGGAATTGAGGGATATGAGACAGGAAGATTTTACCGCGGCCGCGCACGGCTTCGTCGACCATCTGGCCGATCCGGAGAGATGTTTCAGGATCGGCCTGTTCGGCGCCTTGCTGACGCTGATCGGAGACTGCCTGATCGGCGCGGCGAAGTTCCCGGACGGGGCTGATCTGATCGAAGGCTATTTTGCCATCGCGCTGGCCATGCCAGCCTGGCGGCCGATCCTGGGCGGGCTGATCGGTTTTGCGGGGATCTGTCTGGAATTTCCCGCACTCATGACGATCTATCCGCTGATCCGGGAAAAGATGCCCCGCGGCGGCAGCTTTTATAAGCTCTCTATGTATGTATATCTTGCGCTTGGCGGCGGGGCGGTGCACCTGCCCTGCGGTACATTCATGTGGATCTGCAAAGCGGTTTCGGAGGCGGCGGGGGCGGAAGTCGGCCGTGACATTGCGACACGGTATTTGCTGTACTTTCTGCTTCCGGCCGCGGCCGTATTCAGTGTGTTCTTTATCGGCGCGAGCGCGGTGCAGTTCGTCGCCTTCGCAAAAGAATGCACGCCGTTTCCCAAGTGGTACTGCGTGTTCAACCTGCTGATCGGAAAGGCGGCGTTCAACTCGGTGCGCCGGCTCGGCAATACCGCGCTTGTGAACGGGATCGGAACGTCCAATATGAGTCTCGGCGCGATCGTGCTGTTTACGGCGCTGCTGCTTGGCTGGAAAAAGTATGTGAGGGAAAAGGAGCCTGTCCTATGAGCCCTTGATCCATGCCGAATAAAGCTTTTCATAATCAGGAGGGGGACAACATGCTGTTAACCATATTTCTGGCGGTCGTATTCTGCGCGGCGATGGCGTTGATGCTGGTTTCCTGCGTGGCCTTTATTCAGGATAACAAATTCTTTTCCTCGGCCCCCAAGGAGGCCAGAGACCTGCTGATCCAGCGGGAGCAGGAGCTTTTCTATGGGGCAAGGGCCATCGGATGGACGCTTTTTATCATCAGTGTTCTGCTGATCCTCGGCGTGGGCGTGATCGCCGTCTGGGACGGCTTTCGAAGCGGCTTTACCTTCTGGCAGTTCTTTTTGCGCTTCGTGCTGATCTTTACCATTTACAAGATCTGCGACATGGCCCTCATCGACAACTTCCTGCTTTTGAAATTCCACTTTTTCCAACATTACTATCCAGAGGCGGCGGATGCGATGGAGGGAAGGAAGTACGGCTTCAACCTGACAAGCCAGCTGCTGAAGCTGCTGGTGATCTTCCCCGGAGCCTCCGCGCTGGCGGCCTGGATCTGCACCCTGGTTTGAGAGAACGGATAAGGAGGTCTGTCCATGAGCATCTGGGTCATCCTGATCGAAATGGCCGTCTTCGCGGCTCTCTTTACAGCCATTGTTTTCCTTGCGTCCCGGGGCGACAGAAAGCACAGCCCCGCGGCGATCCACAACTATCCTCCCGATATTCAGGAGGAATACTTCAAAACCCATGCGCGCATGGACGTGAGCTACCGGTCAAAAAACGTGATCCTGACCAAAGGCTTTGGCGTGCTGCTCTTCACCTGCATCCTGCTGGGCTGCGCCCTGGTTGCGGGAGCAAAAAGCTTTTGGCAGGGCTTCGGGCTCGCCTTTGGCCTGATGGCCTGGATCGGCGTCTATGACACCTGCTTTCTCGATTGGGTGCTGTTCGCAAATCTCTCCAGGTTCCGGCTGGAGGGCACCGAGCATATGGACAAAGCCTATCATCAGAAGTGGTTTCACGCGAAGGGGATGCTGTTTCCCGGTGTCATCTTCGCGCTGATCCCCGCTGCTCTGGTGGGATGGTTCGTGACCCTGATTCGTTGAGAACCGGCCTGTTCAGGAGGAACAAACGATGCTTGCTGTCAAATTGATCGCGGAAGGCCTTGGACTGGGCTTCCTGCTGTACCTGATCTGTGCCGTTGGCATTCGAAACGGCGCCGTCGGCATGGTGCATCTGTACGATCCAAAGGTGCAGGAGCGGGTCATTGCGCTGGGCCTGACCACAGCGGAGGAGATCCGGAAGCGGAGCCTGCGCTTCAAAAGCCTGTGCCTTCCGGGCTATTTGCTCTATGTGCTGCTTTGCGTCTATGTTCTGAACGGCGCGAGGGGCTTCTGGCCCGGCTTCTGGCAGGGCTTTGCGATCCTGTCCATCATGAATCTGATCGACCGCTTTCTGATCGACGAATACTGGGTCGGCCATACCGGGGCCTGGATCATCCCGGGCACGGAGGATCTGCGGCCGTATATCAGCGCAAAGGACAAGAGACAGAAATGGATCATGGGAACCGTGGGCATGGCGCTGCTTGCCGCTATCCTCTCCGGGATCATGGCCCTGATCCTGAAATAAGGAGGTTATCACGATGCAATTTGTGGAAATGGGCAAGCCGTCCGGAAAGACTCTGATGCTGCTGCCGGGGACGGCCTGCGATTATCAGACGAATTTCGGCGCGGTACTGGATCGTCTGGGCGAGAAGTATCACCTGATCTGCGTCAACTACGACGGCTTTGACGGCGGCGATACCGTTTTTCCGGACATGATCACGGTCACGGAGAAGATCGAAGCGTACATCCAGGAAAAACACGGCGGCCGCCTGGACGGGGCGATCGGCTCCTCTCTGGGCAGCAGCTTTGTAGGCCAGATGATCCAGCGGGAAAAGGTCCACATTGACCACGGGATCTTCGGGAGCCCGGATCTGGACCAGAGCGGGAAAGTCAGCGCCTGGCTGCAGTCCAAGCTGGTGGTGCCGCTTCTCACGAGCTTTACCAAAAACGAAAAGAAGATGGCAAAAACCCGGGAAAAGCTCAAGCGCTTTTTTGAAATGAACGATGAGACGGCGGACCGTTTTCTGGGCTGCTTTGCCAAGTTCAGCCCGGAGTCCATCAAAAACGAGTATTACACGGATCTGCTCACCTGGCTCCGGGACGATATTGCCGTGGAGGGCACGAAGGTGCATTTTATCTACGCGACCAAAATGGGGGAAAATACCGGAAACGCTACCTAAAATATTTCCGGGATCCGGAGATCCGGGCGTTCGACATGCAGCATGAACAGTGGCTCTTCGGCGGAGAGCGATACACCGCGCCGGTGCTGCAGGCGATCGACGAGTTTATGGAAACGACCGTATAATCTGAGGCGTTTCCTTCGCCCGCGCGGCATGCGTTTATCCAAGCGAAGATCTGCACACTCGAGGAAAAAAGCCGCGGTTCCCGCGGCTTCAATGTGTAGACAAACCCCAAAGCATGTCATTGCGAGCCAGTGCTCACACTGGCGTGGCAATCCGTTCTTCTTCAAAAAGCCCGTGTTTTCAAGGCTTTCAGGTTACGG
>JAEEGI010000631.1_pt1 | contig 100167 bp, 76 predicted proteins | sample 8958751 | NCBI WGS metagenome assembly JAEEGI01 (sample SAMN16246545, study PRJNA631951) | gut metagenome | biome: gut microbiome; feature: rumen; material: KS-attached | host: Bos | place: Iran: Karaj | collected 2018-10
GCAAATGAGCTGAAGATGAGCCATGTCACTGTTTCCATAATTTACATGGGATTACAATTGGCAGTTTCACTGGGATTCATATACCTTATTCCGAATACCATTGTGGCACATTGGATTTATCTAGTGACAGCTGCTTTGGTTTTGGCTGTAGCGTATGTGCTATTCAAGATGAAGTATTATCATTTGCATGTAGAATATTTGGCTTCGCTGAAGAAGTAATCTTAAATTTATAAATTGAGGGATATGAATATTACACAAACAGTACTTGATGAACTTACAGCTAAGGCAAAGGAATCGCCAAGGCTTCGCATGAATCTTGACCTGCGCGACTCTGCGGAGGATACTTCTCAGAGGATGCTGAATGCAATAGAGCCTGGTTCTCCATTACCTATTCACAGGCATCAGAATACTTCAGAAACAGTAATATGTTTGCGTGGCAGGCTGGTTGAAGAATTTTATGATGAGTTGGAGCGAATCTGTACGGATAGGATTGAGCTATCTCCTAACGGTCCCGTTGTGGCATTGAATATACCAGCTGGCCAGTGGCACACAGTACAGGCTTTAGAGAGTGGAACTGTGATTCTGGAAATGAAGAACGGCCCTTATGAACCAATCACCGAAGCAGATATACTTCGGTAATTACAAGTTCCTAGTTTCAAGTTGAACACGGATTGCACGGATATAATAAACGGATTCAAAGAGCTACGGAAACAAGGATTACCTGTTTGTTTAGGAACCGAACAAAAGATGGGAATGTGAGTTAGTGACTATCACAGGAAATAATATAGGAAAACAAAAATATATATAATAATGAGTGTATTTAAAGACAAAATCCTGTTGATAACAGGTGGTACCGGCTCGTTCGGCAATGCTGTGCTGAACAGATTTTTGAGAACAGACATCGGGGAGATTCGTATCTTCTCGCGTGATGAGAAGAAACAGGACGATATGCGTCATGATTTCCAGGCGCGTATGCCGGAGGTGGCTAATAAGATTAAATTTTACATTGGCGACGTGCGCAATAAGAGCACACTGAAGTATGCCATGAAGGGCGTGGACTATGTGTTCCATGCTGCAGCTCTGAAGCAGGTGCCCTCTTGTGAGTTCTTCCCAATGGAGGCAGTGAAAACTAACGTGATTGGTACGGATAACACGCTGGATGCTGCTATTGATGCAGGAGTTAAATGTGTGATTTGTTTGTCCACGGATAAGGCAGCATATCCCATCAACGCCATGGGCATCACCAAGGCCATTGAGGAGAAAATTGCGGTGGCTAAGAGCCGTCTGAGTGGCGATACCAAGATTTGCTGCACACGTTATGGTAACGTGATGTGCAGCCGTGGTTCGGTGATTCCTCTCTGGATTGATCAAATTCGTAAGGGCAATCCCATTACACTGACAGAGCCGAAGATGACACGATTTATCATGTCGCTCGAAGAAGCAGTAGATTTGGTACTGTTTGCATTCGAGCATGGAAAGAACGGTGACATCTTAGTTCAGAAGGCTCCTGCATGTACCATCCAGACTCAGGCAGAGGCTGTTTGTGAGTTGTTTGGTGGCAAGAAGGAAGAAATCAAAGTCATCGGTATTCGTCATGGTGAGAAGATGTACGAGACCCTCCTGACCAAGGAGGAGGCTGCCAAGGCCATCGATATGGGTAATTTCTATGCCGTGCCTGCTGATAACCGCGACTTGAACTACGATAAGTATTTCAAGGAGGGTGACACTAAGCGCGCTACTATCGAAGAGTTCAATAGTGATAACACCTATCGCCTGAACCTTGAAGAAACCAAGGCTAAGATTGCAGACTTGCAATACATCAAGAACGAACTTGCGGGTATTCCGAATCTTGTGTAACGAACACGGATCTAACGGATATACACAGATGTTTTTATATTGATGATAAGTTTTATTTTGCTTAAGTGTATTGAAAGCTGGCTTTCATAAGCACTTTAGAAAAACAAAACCTTTGTTCAGAACAAAGCAATCTTTCCTGAGATTGTCATCAAAATAAAAAGATAATCCGTTTAATCCGTGCAATCCGTGGTCAATTAATAAAAATGAAAGAAATTATGAGTGGTTTTAAAAACAACGGGAAATTAAAATTATTGATAATTGTTGGCACAAGGCCTGAGATTATCAGATTGGCAGCGGTGATTAACAAATGCCGTCAGTATTTTGACTGTTTGCTGGCGCATACAGGTCAGAATTATGACTACAACCTGAATGGGGTGTTCTTCAAAGACCTCAAGTTGGCTGACCCTGACATCTATATGGAGGCTGTGGGTGATGACCTCGGTGCAACGATGGGCAACATCATCGACAAGAGTTATAAGGTGATGGTAGAGACGAAGCCGGATGCTGTGCTGGTATTGGGTGATACCAATAGCTGCTTGTCAGTGATTGGCGCCAAGCGTCTGCACATCCCCATCTTCCACATGGAGGCAGGTAACAGATGTAAGGATGAGTGTCTGCCTGAAGAGACCAACCGCCGCATCGTGGACATCATCAGCGATGTGAATATGGCTTATAGTGAACATGCGCGTCGTTATCTCGCTGACTGCGGACTGCCCAAAGAGCGTACCTACGTAACAGGCTCACCAATGGCAGAGGTGCTGCATCAGAACTTAGCTGAGATTGAAGCATCGGACATACACGGACGACTCGGACTGGAAAAGGGTAAGTATATTCTGCTCTCTGCGCATAGAGAGGAGAATATTGATACGGAGAAGAACTTTATGAGTCTTTTCAATGCGATCAATAAAATGGCTGAAAAGTATGATATGCCGATTCTCTATAGTTGCCATCCACGTAGCCGCAAACGCCTGGAACAGTCGGGATTCAAACTCGATAAGCGCGTTATTCAGCATGAACCTCTGGGATTCCATGACTACAACTGTCTTCAGATGAATGCGTTTGCCGTGGTTTCGGATTCAGGTACGCTTCCTGAAGAGAGCAGTTTCTTTACTTCTGTCGGTCATCCATTCCCTGCCATCTGCATCCGTACATCGACGGAACGCCCAGAAGCCCTCGACAAGGCCTGTTTTTTCATCGCTGGTATTGATGAGCAGTCACTTCTTCAGGCAGTTGATACCGCAGTTACAATGAATCAAAACGGTGACTATGGTATTCCAGTCCCTGATTACGTAGAAGAGAATGTCTCGACGAAGGTGGTGAAGATTATTCAGAGCTACGTCGGAATCGTTAATAAAATGGTGTGGAGAAAGTTCTAATGTTGAGAACGGGGGGACGGACCCGTCCCGGTGGTTCCCTATCTTTGCACCGTAAAGAATAACTAAAATCAATGTAATATGGGAAAGTTTGAATTGATGGCATTACCGTATGCTCCAGATGCATTGGAGCCAGTGATTAGTAAGGAGACTATAGGTTTCCATCATGGGAAACATCTGCAGGCGTATGTAGATAATCTCAATAAGCTGCTTCCTGGCAGTGAATATGAGGGTATGACGCTGGAAGAGATTGTACGAAAGGCTCCGGCTGGGGCTGTATTCAACAATGCGGGACAGATACTGAACCATGAGATGTATTTCACGCAGTTTAAACCTGCCGGTGAGACTGCGCAGGAGCCTGAGGGTGCGCTAGCTTCACAGATTGAGAAACAGTGGGGTGGTCTTGATGCTTTCAAGGCTGAGTTCGAGGCTAAAGGTGTAGGTCTGTTTGGCTCTGGTTGGGTATGGCTATCGGCTGATGCTGATGGCTCATTGGTCATCACGCAAGAGCAAGGGGCATCGAATCCCGTTCAGAAGGGTTTGAAGCCGCTGTTGACCTTCGATGTTTGGGAGCATGCCTATTACCTGGATTACCAGAATCGCCGTGCAGCTCATCTTGCAGCACTTTGGCAGATTGTGGACTGGAGGGTGATAGAGAAGAGGTATGATGGCTGAAGGATGAAGCCTGAGGGAAAACATATAGATAAGTCGGTCATGGAACTATTGGTTTGAGAGAATTTCCAATGGTGATATGGCCGCTTGTCGGTTTTAAGAAATGGATATCAGATGAACTACAGCGATTTGTCATCCAAACTAACGCAAGTCATAGAGCAGATTCCAAAGGATGCGCTTTATGACTTTTGTTGTTCTTATGCGCAGGAGCATGAAGAACTGGCTATGGCATTGGTCAATGAGTTCTGGAGACCAGAGAAGGATGACTATCGCTCGATGGTGCAGCAATGCCTGATGCATCCAACGCCAGCTGGTATCAAGAATGGTGATGGGTATGATTGGGGGATTATTGCGATAGATCTTTCACGGATGATGAATCTGGCAGATGAGAAGGTGAAAGAAGGTAGTCTGCTTGATGCTGCTGAGATTGCCCGATATGTGATGACACTGACTTGTGCTGAATATGAGGCTGACCATCCGTATGGTGAGGCTTATGGCGAAGTGTGGTGGCTCAGAAGGAAAGTGGCCTGACAATTGCTGCCATACAACAGCAACTTAGTATTAAGTCGAAATCGACAGTCTATCGGCTTTTGCGTTTTGACGGTATTGAACCAGGCAGGAAATAGACTCTGAAGCGATTTTTCCGATGTGTAAAACGAAAAAATCACGTATTTGGGTTAAATATTAAATAAAATAGTGTTTAAAATTTGGTTTTTCGAGAACTTTTCGTTAAATTTGCGGCATAAAATGTAAGTAACAATTTAATTTCTGGATTTATGCTGTTAAGATTTGTATTTGAGAACGTTCTTTCCTTTAAGGAAGAAACAGACTTTAATCTGTTGCCAGCTAAGTCATTGAAGTCTCACAATGACCACCTTCTCACTGTGAATAATAGAATAGACGTGCTTAAAGGCGCGATTATCTATGGTGCCAATGGAGCTGGAAAATCAAATATGTTTAAGGCGGTTGACCAGTTTAAGCACTGTGTGCTGTCAGGTAAGATTCCATCGAAGCTGATGTATATTCGCAATCGTATGACGGAAGCAAGTAAACCTGTACAACAGAGTGTGGAGTTTAGTATCGGTGGCAGAGTCTATTCCTATGGCATGAGCTTTACTGAAGGTCTTTGCATAGAGGAATGGCTTTTTGACATTAGCACAGAGAAAGAAAAGAAAATCTTTGAGCGTGTCTATTCCAGTGAGAAGCATCGAGCAGAATTGAGTTTTGGAAAGGATTTTGACCAAAAGGATAAGAATCAATTACTAGTGAAGCTGCTAGAGGAGAATATCCTTAAGGACAATGAATTGCTTATAGCCCACAGGGAGATTATTAAACTGCCTGAGTTGGAAGATGTATATAATTGGTTTGATAAACATCTGGTTGTGATATTCCCAGAAATCAAGTCATCATCCATATTTGATGATATGTACTCAAATGAGCGATTCAAGACGTTTGCCGAAGATATTCTGCGTGGTCTTGATGTAGGAGTGGATGGCATAGAGTTTAAAAAGGAAACAATCAGTGAGTTCCTTACAGAGGCTCCGCTGGTAGAGGCAAGGCAGCTGGAAGAAATGAAGAAGAACATAGATGAGGATAAAGCCGGAATCCTGGACACTTCTCATTTTACTGCTTCATTGGCCAAGGAGAATGGGCAATATTACGTCAGGCGTATCATTACTAACCATGTAGCTGATGGAAAGAACTACACTTTTGAGTTGAAGGAAGAATCTGATGGTACACAAAGGCTGATGGACTTCATTCCAATGATAAAGGAACTCGATACGGCAGACTGTACTTTCTTTGTTGACGAGATAAACCGGAGCATTCATCCTAATACGATGTGGGACATGATGAGTAAGTTGATGAGTGGGAAATCAATAGGTCAACTCGTATGCTCTTCTCATGAATCAAACCTGCTCTCGTGTGATATCTTTAGAACTGATGAAATTTGGTTTGCAGAAAAGCGTCATGAAGACCAAAGTACAGTGATGTATCCTCTGAGCGATTTCAAGCCTCGTAACGATCTTGACATCCGCAAAGGATATCTGAAAGGACGATTTGGTGCGATTCCTTTCCTGTCGAAGACTGATGATTTAAAATGGGGGACTGAAGATGCCGTACAAGAGTAGAGGTATATACAAGGAAGAGGGAAAGGTTCGGGATTATAACCTTTTCGTCATAGTTGCCGAAGGTTCGAAGCGTGAGGTTGAATACCTTATGCCTTTTGATATCGTGGATAGGATTAAGGTTGTGAACATCCCTCAGACTACAGAAGAAAAGGGTTCTTCCCCTGACCATGTTCAGGCACGAATGGAGAGATATATCAATGATGAAGGCCTGTCAGAAGCGGATAATGATACCCTCTGGTGTGTAATAGATGTTGATCAGTGGCCCCAAGCAAATATCAACTCATTGGCTGATTTCTGCAAGAAACACCCATGCACTTCGTTGATTGTGAGCAATCCGTGCTTCGAGGCATGGCTGCTCTATCACAAATTGGATGACTTGTCAGGCATTGATTGCAGTAAGTCACAGAATTTGAAGAATGCTCTTGGCGCTCTGAATCCTGGAGGCTACAATTACCATGCGTACATCCCGCTGATTGAAACTGCGATAAAAAATGCAAGGACGCACGATAGTAATCCTTCGCCGATGAGTTATATGCCTGCAGTGGGTGGAACTAAGATGTATCTGCTGGCAGAATCGCTGATGAGTAACATTGGTGCTCCTCGATGGGAAAAGTTCATGAAAGAACTACCGCATATAGATGTGGTGTTTGATGAGAATGGTCTGGCAAGTATAAGAGTGAACAAATAAGTATCATGCATAGTAATAAGAATCGAAACAAAAAGTCTTCCTTCGGGTTGACTTTTTGTCGTTAGTATAAGGATTGTACTTAGATGTTTGGTGGAATAGGAATAAGATGGTATTTTTACCACAATAAAGATAATTAGTATGTTGAAACTTGTAAAAGCATTGGATTTGCAGCATTGGGCTGATACGAAAGAGAGCGAGGCTTTGATGCCAGAGTTGATGAGACGATTGGTTCATTCTTCATTGAAGGAAATTACTTATGTTTCTTTCCCGAATGAAGATAATGTATATTGTACAGGAATCAGTAAAAGCATGATTTATCGCATGTGATGAAACAGGAACCCGTCCCGGTGGTTCCCAAGGAGGGTAAGTGCGGGTGGTTCTTAGTATATAAATGCGGGGTGCGACATTGTGGTGTTAATGGTTAAAAAAGAAAAATAATTGTGGAATAATGCGATGGGAATGGGAATAAATCGCTATCTTTGCAGTTGCGAAACGGCCATTTCAGAAATGACGATTTCGGATATTAATGCAACGTAATATGAGATTCTACGATAGAGAACAAGAAATAGCCTTCCTGCGGAAGGAAAGGGTAGCTGCAGAGACGGTGGCCCGCTTTACGGTGGTCACAGGGCGCAGGCGCATCGGTAAGACCACTCTGATTACGACGGCATACGAGGACAGCCCTTTCGTATATTTCTTCGTGGCAAGAAAGGCAGAGGCAGACCTCTGCGAGGTTTACCTTGAGGAAATCAGCGAGAAGCTGGGTATCCCCACTCTGGGCAGCAGCCGTCATTTCAGTGACATCTTCCGCTACCTAATGCAGCTTTCGCAGACGCGGAGCTTTACGCTTGTGATAGACGAGTTCCAGGATTTCTATCGGGTGAACAAGGCCGTATTCAGCGAAATGCAGAATATCTGGGATGCCTACGAGAAGACTTCGCACATCAATCTCATCGTATGCGGAAGCATCTATTCAATGATGCAGAAGATTTTCAAGGACAAGAGGGAGCCGCTGTACGGACGAAATACGGGCGAGCTGCGGGTGAAGCCTTTCAGACCTTCGGTGCTTAAGCAGATAATGGTAGATGCAAAGCCTGGCTACAGTCATGAGGATCTGCTGGCGCTCTACACCTTCACGGGAGGTATAGCTAAGTACGTGAATCAGTTGGTGGACGCTGGTGCGCTGGACAGGGATGCCATGATCAAGCACATCGTGAATGCGAATTCGACCTTCTTAACCGAAGGGAAGAACAACCTGATAGAGGAGTTTGGCAAGGATTATGGCGTGTATTTCTCCATCCTGTCGTGTATTGCCCGTGGCAAGAACACTCGCAATGAGATAGAAAATGTGATAGGGAAGGAGGTGAGTGGCTATATGACTAATCTGGAAAAGGACTACGAGCTTATAGCCAAACGGCAACCTCTGTTTGAGAAGAGTGCTACCAAAAATGTGCGCTATGAAATGGGCGATGTGTTCTATTCGTTCTGGTTTAGGTTTATCTTCAAGTATGGCTATATTCTCGAAATAGAGAATTATGCGAAGTTGCAGGAGATTATTGGCCGTGACTACAATACATTCAGCGGTCTGATGCTGGAACGTTATTTCCACAGTGTGGCCATAGAGAGTGGGAAGTTTACCCGTATAGGCCGCTGGTGGGACCGAAAGGGCGAGAATGAGATTGACATGATTGCCGAGGACGAGCTGGCTGACAGCGTAACGTTCTATGAGATAAAACGGCAGAAAGACGAGATAAGTCTGGGTGTTCTGAGACAGAAGGCTGAAGTATTCCTGCAGGCGACTCACGAATTCAGAGAGTACGACATCTCGTACAAGGGGTTGTCGATGGAGGATATGTGAAACGTTATTATATGTAAGTATGAAATATTTATTATCTTTTTTGTTGCTATGGTCTTGTTGGAACAGCAGCTTTGCTGAGCCTGCCGACTCGACGATGTCTACTAAACCCCGCAAACACCCATGGCTGGCGGCAGGAGAGATTGTAGTGTTTAATGGAGGGCTTGTTGTCTATAACGCCATTCGTAACAGCGCGGAAGATTTCAGCCATATCACGATGAAAGATATCAGGCGCAATGTGACGCATGGCTACTGGTGGTGGGATTGCGATGGCTTTCGGGTGAATACCATTGAGCATCCTATTCATGGTGTCATCTATTATAATATCGCACGCCTCAATGGTATGTCTGTTGTAGAGTCGAGTCTCTATACGCTGGGCGGCAGCTGGATGTGGGAGATATTCTGCGAGTCGGAGCAGCCGTCCATCAACGATATGGTGTATACGACGTTTGGTGGTATTACCCTTGGTGAACCCATCTACCGAACGGGACGGCGCGTGTTTAACGACCTGTTCCGGCGTGGCAAGGTGCCTCGTGACACGACACCCTTTACGCTGTCACTATCTGCCGGCTACCGTGCTTTCTGGCCGAATCATCATCCTACAGTACGGACAGGGTACCTGACGCTGGAATCGTCATACGGTGATATGATGGATGATGAAAGTGGGCTTTTCGACTATTTCCAGATACGAGGCACGGCGGTGTTCGGTAGCAACCAGTTTATAGTGGGTGCTGCCAAGGTCACAGCACAGCTGTATAGCCAGCAGCTCGTAGATGAACCGCAGCGGAAAGTGGTATGGGGCATCTATAACCACTTTGACTATGATGCGGTTGCGCCTTATTATGATTTGCCAAAGAGTGAACGTGAGAAACATTACTATGGCTTTTCTGAGGTGGGCGTCTTTGGTCCTGGCATCGCCTATCGCTTGGGAGACAAGAACCGTGTTGAGCAGCAGCTGCATGTCACGGGTATTGCGATGGGTACGACGCCTACGACGACGCAGCATAAGAAGGATGGCCAGCGTGGCTACTCTTTCGGCAGCGGCTATGGTGCGAAGCTCATCACCAAGGCGAAGCTGGGGGATGTCCTCAGTGCCTCGGTGGATGCGGAGTTCTCGCAGCTCTTTACGTGGGATGGCTTCTACGATGATGATCCATCGCGCTATCGTCCCTCTATTCCTTCAATACAGGGTGAGGCGGGGAATGCGGTGACGCTCATTGTGACACCGTCAGTGACGGTCACACCGATACCTGCTCTGAGCCATCTGTCGTTGGAGGGGCGTGGAAGGTTCTTCCATTCGCACTTTAATTATAAGTATCATCCGCATAGCTCCACGCATGCGTGGGAGGTCATGGCGGGAGTGAAATATACTTTTTAGTCTCGCAGATTTAGAGGCCCCCGCCAAACGGGGGACGGCTATAATGCAGGGGGCTATTTAATGTCTCGCAGAAAGCGCAGAAAACGCAGAAAGAGACCTAAAGGTCTGAGCTAAAGGGCTCGGGAGAACACGGATGGAACGGATAGAACGGATGTTTAAAAATCCATAGATGTTACAGCCTCAAATTATCAAAAATGCACGATTTCACCGATATTTTTTTTATTTCTGTGATATCTGTGTGTCCTTTTAAAATTTTTGCGTCATCTGCGATATCTGCGAGACTTTAAAAAAAGATCCGTGAGATCTGTGTGACAATTCAAAAAAAAGCGAGACGAGAGTTGACCTCGTCTCGCTTTTCGTACCCAGACCCGGGCTCGAACCGGGATGGGTTGCCCCACTGGTGTTTGAGACCAGCGCGTCTACCGATTCCGCCATCTGGGCTTTTGCGGGTGCAAAATTACAAATAAAAATTAAGAAAGAAGAAAAAAGCATGAAGAATTTTTAAAAATATATCTTTTTTTTGCAAATCTGCAATTCTTTTCGTAACTTAGCACACCGTTTAAGCTTATCTACATACTTATGGAAGTCAACAACCAGAATTTTTGTATTATACTTGCTGGCGGAAAGGGACGCCGCCTATGGCCTTGCAGCCGCGAAAACCGTCCCAAGCAGTTCGTGGATTTCTTTGGTGTCGGACGTACGCAGCTTCAGCAGACGTTCGACCGTTTTGCAAAAATACTGCCCCAGGAGAATATCATGATATGCACCAATCGCGAATATGCCCCCATTGTGCGCGAACAGCTTCCTGACCTGCATGAGGAGAATCTGCTGGTGGAACCGGTCAATCGTGGTACGGCACCCAGCGTGGCCTGGGCCAATATGCGCGTCTGCCGTCGTAACCTGAAGGCCAATGTGGTCATCACGCCTTCCGACCAGTTTGTGCTTAACGAGGATGCCTTCTATGCGAATGTGGAGGAGGCTTTCCTTTTCGTGGCTAACAACAACAACCTGCTGACGATGGGTGTGGTGCCGACGCGTGCTGAGCCAGGCTATGGCTATATCCAGAAGGGTGAGCTCATCATACCCCGATGGTCTCCCGAACCGAAGATATACCATGTGCAGTCGTTTGCTGAGAAACCTGAGCGTAACTTTGCCCAGATGTTCATGGACTCTGGCGAGTTCCTGTGGAATACGGGTATCATCCTGTCGAGTGCCCAATTCCTTGATATCTGCTTCCGACGGCTGTTCCCGGATGTGCTCAACCGTTTCGACAGTCGTATGACGAAGTATACCATCGAACAGGAGATGCATTTTGTCAATGAATACTATCCGTCGTATCCCAATCTGAGTATCGACCAGGGTGTGCTGGAGCGCTGTGAGAACGTGTGTGTCATGCGCTGTGACTTCGGATGGGCCGATCTGGGTACGTGGCATGCCATCTATGAGTGTATGAGCAGGGCTGAGGGTGACAATGTCGTCGTGGACTCCACGGTGATGATGGAGGACTCGCACAACAATGTCATCAAGTTGCCTAAGGGACGCCTGGGTGTCATCAACGGCCTGGACGGCTATATCGTGGCCGAGGAGGATAATGTGCTGCTGATTTGTAAGAAGGGAGACTCGTCGGCACTGGTTCGCAAATATGTCAATGAGGTGCAGATGAAATATGGTGACGATTTCGTGTAACCGTCCTTATAAATATAATAAGGTACGCGCGTGGAGAATTGAGAATTGAGAATTGACAATTGAGAATTGAGAATTGAAGGATGATTGTTGGACTGGATGCAAAACGTATTGTACGTAATGGTACTGGACTGGGCAGCTATGGCCGTACGCTGGTCAATGACCTGATACGTCGGGGTGACAGCAGTCTGCAGTTGCGTCTCTATGCTCCTGACGAAGGACGCTCCACCCTGAGGTCACAAATCATTGAGGGAGCGACGTTCTGTTATCCGTCTGGCCGGCCTTCTAACCTGCGCAAGATGTGGTGGCGTTCTCATGGTGTGATCAGCGACCTGCAGCACGATGGGGTCGAGGTCTATCATGGCCTGTCGGGGGAGTTGCCCATCGGTCTGCGTAAGACTGGCATTCGCGGCATCGTCACCATTCATGACCTGATCTTCCTACGACATCCAGAATACTACCACTGGCTCGACACCAAGTTGTATGCATGGAAATTCCGTCAGACGCTCCACGAGGCTGACCATATCATAGCCATCAGTGAGCGTACCCGTCAGGATATCCTGGAATTGGGTGGTGAACAGTATGACGATCGTATCAGTGTTATCTACCAGAGCTTTTCACCCCGTTTCTCTGCCGATGTCAAGTCAGAGCGACGCCAGGAGGTGCGCCAGCGCTATCAGCTGCCCCAACGCTATATCCTCAGTGTGGGAACCATCGAGCAGCGTAAGAACCTGCTGCTGGCCTGTGAGGCTGTCGACCTCTTACCCCAGGAGGTTCATCTTGTCGCTGTTGGCCGTCAGACAGACTATGTCCGTCAGCTGCCACAGTCAGAACGTATCCATCTGCTCAGCGGCGTACCCGATGCCGACCTGGCTGCCCTCTATGCGATGGCCGAGGCTTTTGTCTATCCTTCCCGCTATGAAGGTTTCGGCATACCCATCATCGAAGCCATTGCCGCCGGACTGCCTGTCGTCGCCTGTACGGGGTCGTGTCTTGAGGAAGCGGGAGGTCCTGCCACCCTCTATGTCGCTCCGGACAATGTCATTGATATGGCCGAGGCCCTGAAGATGTCGCTTCGTGGTGCCAGGGGTAGGGAAGACCGCATCTGTCGAAGTCAGGAATACATCCGCCGTTTTCAGGGTACTGATGTCGCAGGTCAGGTGGCCGACCTATATATATAATAAGGTATAGTGAAAAAATCGTAATTTAGATGCAAGTGGCAACATTACTATTAAAAAAAACAAAAAAAGTCCCTAAAATTATGTCCGAAACGGTTCAAAAACGGAAAAAAGTGACTTTTTTCGGCACTTTTTTAAAAAAATGTGCAAAAATCCTTGCAAGTTATGGAATTAATGCCTATATTTGCACCCAAAAACGTGACTCATTGTGTGAGATGCGTCTAAAAAGTGTGAGAGAATAGAGAACAAATAACTTCTTTTTTATTAATTAATTTAATTTAAATCGTATGAACAAAAAGATTTTGAGTGCATTGCTCATGGGTGCTTTCTTCTTAGCTTCCACGAGTATGTTTGTGTCTTGTAAGGACTACGATGACGACATCAAGGACTTACAGGCTCAGATCGACAAGAACACATCTGCGATTAACACCATTCAGAATTTGATTCAGAATGGTTCTATTCTGCAGAGTGTTGATCCGATTGCTGGCGGTATCAGAGTTACCATCGATGGCAAGACTTACGACATTGTCAATGGTAAGGATGGCTCTGACGGCACTGACGGTAAAAACGGTACTGTTTGGACTATCGGTGACGACGGTTACTGGTACAAGGACGGCGTAAAGACCGATTACCCCGCTCAGGGTCCCAAGGGTGACAAGGGCGACAAGGGTGACAAGGGTGACAAGGGTGACAAGGGCGATACCGGTTCTACCGGCCCTGGTGGTGATCCCGGCCCATCTGCTGGTTCTGGCATCTACTACGTGCCCAACTCAACTACTGGTTGCTTCGACAAGTATCTGGATGGTGTATTCGTAGAGCACACCAGCATCAGCTTCCTGTCTGATCCTACTCAGACTCCCAGCGGTGTTATCACTGCCGTTAAGGAGAACGACTACCTGACTCTGTACGGTGTTCAGGGTGGCGCTGGCGAGCTCGGCGTTGTGTCTATCTCTCTGACCGGTACTCTGAAGAGCCTCGTATTCATTCCTCACTTCTATCTGGATGGTATCGAGACGATCGAGTATCCTTGGTTCGGTGACTCTACTCTGGTGAAGAGCAATCCTATTGCTGCTTACAATCAGGATGGTAACAACCGTTCTGGCATGATTCACCATGGCAAGCACATCCTGAGTGCTGGTTACAACTACCTGCCGGATAACCTGCAGCACAAGCCCCAGGGCCCGATTCCTACTCGTAAGGCTATCATCTACGGTCCTGTGATTGGTGTTGACTATGAGATCAATCCCTCTAACGCTAAGCTGGCTTGGGACGACAACGCTCCCAGCTACAAGGTGCTGACTCCTGAGGTTGTTTACACTAACTACACTCGCGCTGCTGCTAGCAAGCTGCAGGTTTCTTCTCCGAAGACCTACGGCCGCTTCACTAAGGACGCTGAGGTGTTTGCTATCAAGCAGGCTAATCAGACTAACGACAACTCTGCAGTTAACTTCCTGCAGGCTGGTATGCAGATTAAGAATCCTCAGTATCTGGAGCCCTATCCCACAGCTGACCTGATCAACGGTGGTTATCTGCCCGCTACTTTGGATGCTAGCTACAATCTGCCTTGGGGTACTTGGTACGGCTGGTATGCTGAAGATGGTACTCCTTACACTGACAAGGACAACACTGTTGCCCTGCAGCTGCACAACATCGACGATGCCGACGTTACTTCTGACTACGCTCTGCTGATCCCCTCTCGCCTGCGTCTTGAGGGTCTGATCTGGAGCACCAAGCCCATGTATGTTGAGCCTGGCTTCGGTCCCGCTGCTGGTGGTGTAACCGGTGATGAGAATGGCTGGTACAGCAGAAACTCTAAGATCTTCGTTTGGGACTCTCCCGAGGAGGCTCTCGACAACGATATGGGTGCTGCTCTCGAGCTCGCTGTTGACGATGACTTCATCGACCTGAAGAAGTATCTGGGTATCCAGATCCTGAAGGAGAATGTTATCACCCGTAAGGTTGGTGCTGTTAAGTGGCCTGCTAGCCAGTACACTTCTGACGCTAAGGATCCCGAGGGCGTTGCTAAGTACTATGGTGAGGAAGAGAACTACGACATGCACTATGAGTTCCAGCTGGTTGACTACGAGGTAGCTGACAACGTAACTCGTGACTCTCGTTATGCTACATTCACCGACACTGGTGACCTGAAGGACGCTGAGAATCAGACTACCAGCTACACTGGTCGCGTTCGTGCCCTGAGTGTTAACGAGATTAAGGAGACTATCGCACAGGGTAGCACTACTGCTGTAGACCGTGAGCCTCTGGTTCGCGTACTTGTTAAGACTAAGGCTGGTGATGTTATGCTCGATGGTTACATCCTGATCCACATCACTAACACCAAGGCTAACCTGGCTGTTGCTACATATCCTGAATTCGACCTGAAGTTCGACTTCTGCAACGGTGTTGTTGGTAAGACTGACTGGGCTCAGTTCTCTAAGCTGATCCTGCAGGATGCTATGAACAACTACGAGAAGCAGACCTTCGACTTCTTCTACTGGGCTGACTGTTACACCAAGGCTGGTTCTACAGACTATCTGCAGGATCTGGGCTTCGTGAACACTGAGGCTGAGAAGATTGCTTCGATTACCAATGCTCCTTACGATGGACACATCAACACTTACTCAATGAAGATCTTCAACTTCGGTAAGGATATCTATGGTACGCTCGATGCTACCCACAAGGATCCCACAGATCCCTCTATGGCAAAGGGTAACCACAATGGTAAGCTGGAGACCAGCAATGCCTTCGAGAACAAGGCTCTGGGTGTTGTTGAGTACTATCCTAACACCGATGGTCAGACCAACCACACTTGGAGATGGTATCTGACAGCTGATGAGGTTGAGTACCTGACTCACGATAAGGCTAACAATGATCCTGTATATGTTACACGTTGGATCCGCTTCCAGGCTAAGACCTTCCAGGAGGCTAATGCAGCTATGCCTGGTGGCGTAACTCAGTACACTCAGGACAACTACAATGCTCCTTATCCATTCATTTGGGTGAAGATGACCATGAAGCTCACTCGTGACGCTAAGACTGGTAAGTATGCAACTAAGATTCCTGAGTACTGGTACCACTACAACACTGGTGCTGACGAGGGTTGGTCTGGTATCCTCTTCGATATCGAGGCTCCTCGTGGCGGTACTGTCATGGGTTGCACTAACACTCAAGCTTCTATCAAGGACAAGAACTGGGATGGTACTCCTGCTTACAAGCTGGATGATAACGTAGTGAACGCTGCTAAGCTGGCTGCTCCTGCTGCAGGCTTCGGCACTGCTAAGAAGGGTCTGTACTACTTCGCTCCGAAGACGTACACCATCACTACTCAGAAGGGTAACACCTACACCATCACTCCGAAGCGTAAGTCTACTGATACTGATTGGGATCGCCTGTACTGCAAGTACGTGGTTAAGAACCAGCTGTTCACTAAGACTCCGACCGCTAACCAGGCTAAGGTTCTCGCTAACACCGACTACCACACTTGGAATGAGGCTCAGCTGAAGGATATCATGGCTAAGTGCGCTATCGACTACAACCGTGGTGCTCTGACCAACGATACTCTGTACGCAGTAAGCACAAGCGGTGTTTACACCCCGATTGCTTACATCATCCGTCAGGAGTTCGATTCTAGCAAGCCGCTTGCTCAGAATGTTGAGGCTGGCCGCATCCGCTTGGGTCACTGGCTGAATGGCAATAAGATCTCTGACACACCTGCTACTGAGAACGAGGTTTGCTACGAGGTTCTGAATGCTATCGGCTTCGCTGAGAACAATGCTAACATCGAGAAGCAGCTCCGCTCATGGCTCGGCTTCGTTGGTAACTATGGTTGCGACGTAGCTTACTATGTTGAGCAGGAACAGTATGATGGCAACAACGTTGCTACCTTCATGACCTCTTGGGAGCGTCCTATCAACTTGAACAACATCACTCCGGACGATGCTATCGATGCTAAGACTTTGGAGAACACGATCTACCTGATCGACTACATCAAGCTCTTCGACTGGCGTGGTGACAAGACTGGCTTCAGCAAGGTTTATGATGGTTACATGTACGACGATCACTTCTGGTTCTGGGGTAACTACAACATCAAGGCTATCACGGTTGACCTGCGCACTAGCGTTGTTGAGACCAGCCTCGGTGCTAACGTTAACTGGGTGAAGCTGAACACCGTTACTAACTACCTGCGTCTGTGGCCGTTGAATGCTTCAACAAGTGGTGTTGCAACTTACAACCTGCCTGACCTGACTGTTTACAACGATCCTTCACAGGAGGCCGCTCTCGAGCAGCTGATGGGTATCAATCCTGTTAACAATGCTAAGAAGGCTGTATTCGGTGGATTCTACTATGAGAACATCACCGGTAACGTAACAGAGTTCTGGCTGCGCTTCCCGATCACCATCCGCTATGAGTGGGGTGAGCTGACCGACTGGGTTGTATGGCACGTTGACAGAACTGGTGGTCACTAATTCGAAACTCAAGATTTTTGAATTACATATCAAGATTCTAAAGCTCTGACAGGAGAGTGCGTCTCGCAGAGAGCGGACGCACTCTCTTTTTCTCTTTAAATTTAGGAAAGACATATAATAATGAAGAAGTTACACTATATTTTGATAGCAGTTGCCGTTGTTTGTCTTGGCACTGCCTGTTCAAACAAGAATAAGACCCGCGAAGAGAAGGTCGAGGAGTTCCGTAGCATGTTGACAGCTTCGGATACCACACAGATGCTCCAGATTTGCGATAACGCCATGGAGCTGTTGAAAGGCAAGAAGATTGATCAGGTTTTATCATCACTCTACGAGTATAACGACAGTACAGAGGAGTTGACTCCGCTCTCTGATGACTTGAAGCAGCGCCTTCAGCGTCAGTTTAAGATGTTCCCTGTGCTTGATTATGAGCGGAAGTATTATTCGTTCATGCTGGAAGGCTGTAACGACGTGAAGTATCAGATTACGTTTGCTACGGCTGAACAGGTTGGTTCGGATAAGCCTGCTACTACCATGTTTATGTTCAATCCTGTCAAGGTCGACGGTGAGTGGAAGCTCTGCGTAAAGACCGCTGACAAGGAGATAGACGAAGGTAAGCAGTTGGAAGAGCATATAGACGTCAATAACTAAATATTTTCCGATATGAAGAAGATTTTACTGTTCCTTTTGTCATTTGTCTCTGTTTTGGCTTCAGCCCAGACACCACAAACGGCAACTTTCGACTTTTCTAATCCGCCATCGCTGAATCCGCCGATAGAAGCCGGAACTGAAAAGGGAGATTGGTGTAATGTTAGGGGTTACACTTTTACGAGTGGTGATGTGAGCATCTACTGTGGATCTAATACACAATTGGGTCTCATTGACATTTATACATCGCAGAATCCCGCAACACAAGAGCTTAATTACCATCTTGAATTGTGCCGTAACACCTATATTACGGTGTCTGTGCCCAGTGGTTCCTATATCACTGGCATTACCTTTACAGGTGCTGTTGCAGCGATACAGGCTGATACTGGTTCGTTAACTTCACAGGGAATATGGACCCCAGGTTCAACTAATCCCTCACAGGTTACGTTTACCAATTTGAATAACGACCCGACAGCCATTGAGACTATTACGGTGAATTATACGGCTCCATCAGCTATCCTGTATCCGTATTCAGTGAACATTATCGATAAGGACGGTAAGTCTTCTGCTTTTGAGAGTGGCATGGAGGTTGAATCCTTCAAGTCGTTGGCTCTTGATTTCGGCGGCTCTATGAGCGTGCTGAATGCATCAGGTGTTACGATGGTTCAGACCGACAATAATAATACCCCTGTCTCCGTGACAGTGACTACTCCTGCCGGCAAACCGACCATCTCTGTGGCTACGCCAATCACAACTGACGGTGCTTATGCTATTTCTGTAGCAGAACGTTCCTTCAGTAATGGTACCTATCAGAATGCCGCTCTGCCTGCCTATACCTTCATGGTCAGACAGAATCGCAAGACCCTGACCAAGGAGTCGGCTACCATCGACCCTGCCGAGGGTGAGGTCGAGTCATTGCCTAATCCTGTGAAGCTGACATTTGCTCAGCCGATTATGCTGAATACGGAAATCCCGACTGTCGATGTCCTGAAGGATGGTGAATTCTATATGACGGCCAATCTGGCGGTAACTGGAGATGATCAATCAACTCTGGAAATCTCCTATACTGGTACTATCTCTGCAATGGGTACGTATGTGTATCAGATTCCTGAAGGAGCGATTCATAATACGGCTTACGGAACACCCTCTGCTGCTGCTAACGACCGTTGGAATCCAGCTTTTGTACTGACCTATTCGGTTGTGACTCCTCCCGATCCCTTGGCAGAACTGAAGGCAGAAGCTGCTCAGCTGGCACAGAACATTGGCAAGGTAGGTTATCCTGATGCCGCAAGTGCCGGAGCCACTCAGATTGCTGCTGTGAACGCCAATCCTGATGCTACTCAGGAAGAGCTGGAGAATGCCATCAAGGCTTTCCTCGAAGAGACGGATGTTGTACTGCCTGCCAAGGATGGGTGGTATTTCATTGCTGGTGTGAACGATGCCAATCCTCAAGAGAAACTCTATCTGAAGTTCCTGGAAGAGGGAACAAAGGTGACTTTGACATCTTCTCAGCAGGAGGCTGCTGCCTTCCAGGTCTTTGAAGTCAATGCTGCTGCCAAGACCCTTGTCTTCAAGTCCAAGGACGGAAAGTACCTGCATGTGCCGCACACCCTACCCAACTATGAGGTTGATGGTGTGACGCTGACTGACGAACAGAGTGACATCAACACGCTGACCCTGAATAAGTTCCTGCTGGAAGGAAAAGCCAAGGAATTGCAGGGAACGTTTACCATCTATGGTGGTTTAGGCAAGAAGGGTAGTACCGATAAGTTCGCTTATCTGCTCTACCAGTATGATGGTTGGGAGATTTTGACAGACCCAGATCTGACAGAAGCTGACCTTATATTCACTGCTGTCAAGTCGAATGCCTATATCTTTGAAGAGACAACTGAACCCAGCAGTGAGGTTAATGTCGTGACACCAGAAGTGATGTTGAACCCGATAGTCTTGGCTAATGCCGGTGACTTGATGAGGTTATCTGTGTTGAATGTTAAGTCTGCCGTTGTCAAGGATGCTACCAAGCCATACTTTGTCAAGGATGGCGTGAAAGTCAACTTTAGCGGTACTATCCTGACACCTATTGAGAACAGTGAAACAGACTTCTATGTGAATACCAATGGCTTGGCTTCTGGTATTTATGGCCTGATGATGCCAGAGGGCACTTTCACCTTTGAGGCTATCGAGGAAGGCAAGACCGTTAAGGATATGGAGATGAAAGCTGACTTTACCATCACACATGGTGCTGAAGGTCAGGTGACTCCTCAGGCCGTCCTGTCACCACGCACTCTGAAGGCTGGCGAGGCTTTGACGCTGACCATCCTGAATGTGAAGTCTGCTACTATTAAGGATGCCAGCAAGCCCCGTTTCATCCAGAACGGTCAGCAGGTTGCTTTCTCTGGTACCATTCTTACCAAGACCGGTGACTGCACTTTCAGCGTGAATACTGCAGGTCTGGCTGCCGGCAGCTATGGTCTGTTATTGCCCTCAGGAACCTTTACGTTTGTTGCTGAGACTACAGGTCAGGTCGTATCTGACATTGCTATGACTACCGACTTCACCATTACCGACGAAGGTGGTGGCGGCGGTGGCGGCGGTGGTGGCGGCGACACCCATGATTTCAAAAAGGATTATGTGTTCTATCAGTATCCGGATTATCCCGCCGATCGTGCTATTCCTGCCGTAGACTTGAATTATTTTGGTATCTTTGTCTACTTAGGTGTCAATCATGCAGACCTGTGCGTTGACTCCAGCAAGAAGGTTAAGTTGGGTAAGTGGTATGATGCCAGTCAAACCATCCGTGAAGGTCATCTGGCGCTTGATACAGAGTATGGAAAGGGTAACCCCGCTATCAAGGCCTACAAGATTGTCTGGGAGCCTGCTGTGAAGCCTGAAGATGTTCCTTTTGAGACAGAGTGCAGCATCATCATTCCTGAAGCAACGTTTGGTGACGAGAAGTTTGGCCAGTGGCTGAACAATCATAGCAGTGTGGCAGAATCTGAATGTCACGTGAATGGTTATTATGCCCGTTTTGTCATTGTCGACAATAACGCTACCGGCATCACGAACATCAACCTTGACACCAAGTCTGCTGTCATCTTCGACCTCCAAGGTCGTCGTGTTCAGAACATGGACCAGAAGGGTGTGTATATCGTGAATGGCTGTAAGGTCGTAAAGAAATGATACGAATTCATCGAATAATAGAAAGTGGCGGGCTCCAATTGAGGGCCCGCCACTTTTCTTTGAGCCTTTATAAAGGCCTTTTAGGGGTGTTAAAGCGCTTTTTTAGGGTCTTTTTGGGGACTTTCATACACTTTTTAGTTAAAAATTTTGTTTTTTTAAAATTCTTTTCGTACTTTTGCACCCAAATAGCGTTAATAAACTTAATAGAAAGTAAGTATGAAAATGAAAATTGTTTTAGTAGCTGCAATGGCCTTGGTAGGTCTTACCGCTACGGCACAGCGCCAGGAAAAGGTCGTTGACCGTGTTGACCAGCGCACTGTACAAGAGTTCGATCATCAGGATGTGACGAAGAAGTTCAAGAGTCACATGTTCATTGACATCCAGGGTGGTGCTCAGTACACACTTGGTGAGGCAAAGTTCGGTGACCTGATTTCTCCCAACGTCCAGCTGGGTCTGGGTTATCAGTTCACTCCTTGGTTCGCAGCCCGTCTGCAGGCTAATGGCTGGCAGTCAAAGGGTGGTTGGAATACCATGCAGGTTACTAACTATTCTGCTGGTCAGCGTCTGGAGCTGAACTCAACCAAGTACAAGTGGAACTATGTTGCTCCCGGTATCGACTTTATTTTTAGTCTGACCGACCTGTTTGGTGGCTGGAATCCCGACCGTTTCTTCTCTGCTGCCATCTTCGTTGGTGGTGGTGTGAACATCGCTTGGAAGAATGACGATGCCATCAACATCGACCGTGTCGTGAAGAACAACGAGAATCTCTACAAGCTGGAGTATCTGTGGGATGGCACCAAGGTGAATCCTTTCGGACGTGGTGGTCTGCAGCTCGGTTTCCGTCTGAGCCCCGCTGTCAAGCTGCTGGTTGAGGGTAATGCCAACATCCTGACCGACAAGTACAACAGCAAGAAGGCTGGCAATGCCGACTGGTACTTCAATGCACTGGCTGGTCTGCGCATCAACCTGGGTAAGGCTGTTGAGACCGAGACCAAGGATGTCTATCGTGACGTTGTCGTTTACGACACCATCTACAAGTACGTGACTATTCCTGAGCCCGTCCAGAAGATTGAGCAGGTTCGTCGTGACGTATTCTTCGAGATCAACAAGTATGAGATTCTGGCTTCTGAGGCTGGCAAGATCAAGGAGATTGCTGAGTTCCTGAAGGAGAACCCCAATGCAAAGGTTCAGGTCACTGGTTATGCTGACGTTCAGACTGGTAACCCCCAGATCAACGACCGTCTGTCTCGCCAGCGTGCTGACGTTGTCGTGAAGGCTCTCATCGAGCAGTACGAGATTGCTGCTGACCGCATCAGCTATGATGCTAAGGGTGACCGCGTACAGCCGTTTGCTGAGAACGACAAGAACCGTGTGACTATCATGATTGCTGAGTAATCGCAAAGATAAGTTTTGAATTAGCAAAGGGCTGCCATGTGAGTGGCGGCCCTTGTTAGTTAAGGAAAGTAAGAAGGTAAGAAAGTTATGGAGTTAGGGGAGTTAAGGAAGATAAAGACCATCGTGTTGGCTGTGGTGTTAGGTATGACCGTTGTGATGCTGACTGGATGTCGCGACAAGGGGCGTTTGGTGAAGCCGAAAGACGGGCCTGCACATGTCCTCATGGAGCTGAGGGAGTTTCATTTCGGTACTGTGTATCAAAGCCAGAACACGGTGTCGCATGACTTTTTGCTCATCAACGATGGCAGTGAACTGCTTGTCATCAATAGTGTGGAGAATCTCTGTCATTGTACTCAGGTAGACTATTCCAAGGAACCCATCCGTCCGGGGCATGGCCGGAAACTGAAGGTTATTCTGAACCTGAACGAGCTGACGCCAGGCTTTTTCAGCCGTACCGTCGTGGTGCATACAAATGCCGGTGATGTGAGTATAGATGTCAAAGGAGAGCTCAAGTAGAGCTCTCCTTTGTATTTTTATAGTGACTATAGGTTATAGGGCATTGCTGATCTGGATGGCATAGCTGTCCATGGGGTCTATCTCCATGATTTTATCAATGTAGATGAGACAGCTGTCCTTGTCGTGCTTGCGGTAATAGTAGTAAGCCATGTATTTATAGCTTTCCATCAGCTGTGCCGACGTCTCACCCTTTGAGGTGATGATGTCGATGACCTTCATGTAATGAGGCTTGGCCAATCCCTTTTCCGTCTCCGGGTCGAGTGCCACATTGGTACGAGCACGCCAATACGGACCTAAATAGCTGTCAGGACGCATCTGCTCTACTTTCTCAAACTGTGCGTCAGCCTGACGGAGGGCCTCGATCTTCTCAGGCGTCAGGTCCTTGGTGTTTTTCTCGTTTGTACCCATGGCATAGTACATGCTGCCGATGTGATATTCCTCGAAGGGCGTCTTCTCCTCTTCGTCCAGCTTGTCGACATACTGGCGATAATAGGTGATGGCATGTTCGTAGTCACCGATTTTCTCGTAAGCCTCTGAGATGGCTCTGATGACGTCCTTACGGTCTTTGTTCAGTTCCAACACCTTGTTGAACTGTTCGATGGCCTGGTCAAAATGGCCTCGTCCATTCAGCGCATAGCCATAGTAGATGTAGTCCAGATATTGGTATTCAGCGTTGTCGCTGTGGTAGAACAGCTTGCTGGCTGCTGCCAGGGCATCGTCGTAACGCTTCAATTCCGTATTGTTGTAAAGCAGCATGCGGTTGAAGGCCGGATGGCGTGGAAAACGCTCAATGGCCTTACGGGTCACCACCAGGGCGCTGTCGAACTTCTGCTGGAAATAGTATGACAGGGCATAGCTGGTCAGCGCCTCTTTGCCCAGGCTGTCAACAGGCAGCGAGGCATAGGTGCGGGCAGCATCGTCGAAGCGGTTGCAGTCATAATAGACCTCGGCCATTTTCAGGTCGATGGCCGGTTCGCGGCGATAGAGGTGTAGCACCTTCAGTTTGTTGATGGCCTTCTCGGGGTCGTTTTTCGTATAGAGCTTCGCATATTTGAAGTACCCTGCAGGGTCGCGTTTGTCAAAGTATATGGCCCGCTCGTAGTAGTATTCTGCCTGTTGTCGGTCGTTTTTGGCCAAGGCAATGTCTCCGGCCAGATTGATAATCGTCGTCGAGATACGGTACATGTGGTAACCCTTGTCGTAGAAGTATTCCGCATCCTCCAAGCGATTGGCATGCAGGAATGCCGTACCGATGGCCGCTGCCAGGTCAGGATTCTTCTTGTCCTTCTTCAACAGTGCTTCTGCAAATTGCCTGGCATGAACGGAATCCTTGCTGATGGTTTGTTTCAGCAGGGTGATCTCCCTGTCGAAGTTATCTGCATGCAGTGTGCAGCAGATTCCCAGGATGGCTATGGTGATGATTATGATTCGTTTCATGACTTGCTATATGGTGTTCCTATTGGGTTCAGAAATGATACGATACGCCGAGATTGAATGTGTTCAGTGTCGCAATGCCCGATGCTACCAGTTGTTGGTTGTTATACACCTTGTGGTTGTCGAACAGCGAGAACAGGTAGGCGTTGTGGTTGTAGAACAGGCCCCAATGGCTGTCCAGCTTATATTCTGCCGTCACACCGAGATTCAGTCCGAGGCTCCAGCTCTTATCCATTGACGGACCGCCGAACACACCCACATTCCAGCGGCGTTGGTTGTCGTAGCCGTTGAACAGTGTGGTCAGGTCTAACTGGTAGTCCAGCGAGGTGAAGTGCAGTCCAATGTTATGGCTCTCTTCACCCACTACGTCATCGCCTAAAGAGGCGTATTCAAATTGGGCGCGTACCAGGTGATGCTCATTCAGCCTGTAGCCGGCAACAGCCAGTGCATTCAGGTTCATGCCACTATCAGTGTAGCGCCACTTGTTCAGGTTGAAGTTCCAGCCGCCACCACCGGCCACGAAGAATCGCGGCTCGTTGAAGATGCTGTTCTCGCTGCTCTTGCGCTTCTTGGGATTCTGTAGCAGCGTGGTCAGTCCGAAGCGGATGCTCATGGCTGTCTTGGCATCCAGCTTGTGGAAGCCAGGCTGTTCAACGGTCGTCACAAGACTGTTGGTGTCATCATCTACGAAGACGTTGTTTAAGAACAGATGCGTGTACATCGGTTCAATCTGGAAGCGCAGGTTGTCCTGAAGCTTGACCCATAGTTGCAAACCGGCACGCAGGCCATTGGTATTGTTACGGACCTGGCTCTTATTGCCCGCCAAGACAAGGACTCCTCTCTGGAAACCGGCCATCAGGTTGACGCCAAACTGCTGGTTCCAGTTGTAGTGGCTGCGGAATCCCAATGGATTGATCAGCAGGTCGGCAAACAGAGAGCCATTAACCACTGATGTGATGACGTCCGACACATTGCCATATTCGCTGGCTTTGACATTGACGGCACCACCTTTGGAGGCGTTGATGCCGAAGCGTGCTCCGATGCTGGGCAGCATCCACCATCCCATCGACATCTGCAGGGAATGTCCGAAAGTATCTCCTGTGTCGGCCGGCATTCCCGGGAACCATGCCAGTCCATAGCCGTAGTCCATGAAGAACGGGCTACGTTCTTGTATGAAGAGGTTGCTGATACCCTTTCCTGTAGCATGTGCAGCAGAGGCAATACTCTTTCCAGTGAAACGTGCAGCAGAGGCAACACCATTGGCAGCTCCTTTGGCAATACGCGTCGTGGGACCTACCAAGTCGTCGAAGACATACATCAGTCCGAAGTTCATGCTGCTGATGACCGTACCCAACTGGTTATAGAACTGGTCAGTGGTATAGAGACTATTGTCCATCCAGTAGATGCGATGCTGGTAGAATAGTGCCAGATGTCGCAAGAAGCGATATTCCAGTTGCAGTCCGAGGTTGACGCCGAAGTGTGTCTTGTCGCTGTTGAACGCCACAGTGGGTCCCAGCATGGTGCTGACCGTCCATCGTCTGTTGGGCTGGTAGCCCGTCAGGAAGTTTGAGAGGTTCAGCTGGTAGTCCACCGAGGTCATCCAGTTCTTCCATTTCTGCTCGTCGCCGTTCTCCAGTCTGATGCTCTCTGTCTGGTATTCCTCGTTCAACATTACGCCGCTATATTCGTTGAAGTGGTAGCCAGCCATCAGCATGGCATTCTTGAACATGCCGGCAGAATGGTCTGTATAGCGCCATTTCCTGACGGAATTGTTCCAGCCTCCACCAATGCCGATGTAGTAGCCGCTGGGCAGTACGCCCACAGCACTCTCCGGTCGGATGTCCTGTCGGTTGCCCATCAGCAGTTCCACACCCAGCTGGAAGGTCAGCTGGTCGTCACGTTTACGGTTGTCGTCACCCTGACGATGGATGAGGAAGGTATACATGGGTTCGAAGAACAGACGCGTGTCGTGACTGAGACGTACCCATGGCTGCATGGCCAAATGGTAGCCCATCACGATGCTGGTGCTGCGATAGTGTTGTGTGCTGATCATCTTCATCAGTCCTGTCTCATAGCCGGCAAGCAATGTCAGTCCGGCCTTCGACTCCCAGTCGTAATAGCGGGTAAAGCCAAAGGGATTCAACAGTGCATCGATGGCCACGCCGGCATAACCCATCATGTTGGTCTTGTCGCCTGTTTCCGACCATGCACCATTGGCCATGTTGAGTGTCGCACGCAGTCCAATGGCAGACGACAGCCAGCCACCGAAGCCAAAGCTGTGACTCGGACCGATGGTTTTGCCATAGCGCAGGTCTTCGAAGGTGTTGTAGGCGGCAACGCCTGTGGCGTAGTGGAAGAAGAACGGGCGGCGCTGTGCCTTGTCCTCGTCACTACCCTGTAGCCATCGCTGTCCCTCGCCAAAGTGGCGTTTGAAGTCGCCAGTCATCGACGGCGGTGTCAGCTGATTATTGAAATAGTAGATGTACGACAGGTTCAGACCGTACGACACGTTGTACTTATGCCAGTTCTTGCTTTGGTTGGCCAGGTCAATGTCGGCACTGTTTAGCTGAACGAACGGCTCTGCTGTCAGAGATGCGTGGGGACCGGCAAAAAACTTGAACTGTACGCCGGCATGCGCATTCATTGACGAGGCCTTCTCTTTCAGGTAGTAGGCCGTCTTCCTGTTGTTGCCTGCCCCGAGGAAGGCGTAGTTATAGCCAATGCCGATAAATGGCGATACGTCGAGTGCCCGTTCCGGTCTGTAGCCCAGCAGATAGGATGACATGCTGAACAGATAGTCTGCTTCGACACCAAAGGCACCATTCAGGGTCTGTGCTCCTTCACCTTCGAGGCCTGCGCGCATATAGCCGACACCCCCCGACAGTCCTATGCGGGCTGTATGTAGTGGACTGAATTGTCTGCCGAAGCGCAGATGTAGTGTCGTCAGTGGTTCGGTGGCATTCTGGTTGGCATGATACAGGGCCATATAGCCAGCACCGAAGTCAATGAAATTGTTGCCCTTGGACATGGCGTCACCCCTGTAGCGATGGAGCCTGTCCATCGAGAAGCGGATGGCGTTAAAGTCCCTGGGCTTCGGCATTTCGTATGATACCGAGTCTTCCTCCATCCTCTCAGGAATGGAGTCAGCCCGTGTACCTACGGCCAGCGTCAGCAGCAGTACCAGCAGACAATATCTTATCGCGTCAGTTCTCTTCATGTTCGTTCTTCCCGTCTTCCTCTTCCGTATCTTTCTTCTGGCCCTCCAGCATCAGGTCTTCGAACTTCTGACGATACTCCTGCGCCTTCTTCTTGTCGTAGGGGAACTTCTTCTTGATCTCATCGCTGATATTGGCATCAGAATTATAGTATTTGTTGTAATAAGTAGGATCCAAGTCAAAGCAGTGCTGCATGTAGGCAATGAACGACGGCGTCTGGTTCTCCTTCATCAGCAGGGCTTTCTCGGCACCATACTTAGCTGCGAGTTCCATGAAGTCGTCATCGGACGTCTCAGAACTGTTGGCAGCAATGACGCCCTTCATATACCACTTCTTGGGATTATCGTCAGGAAGGGCATCAATCAGGGGCTTCACGTCATCGTAGGTCTTGCCCAACTCTGGCGCTAACTCGAAGTTCAGTACGGCATTGTTGACGTCACCGGTCTGCATGGCATAGCGCAGGGCTTCCATGGCTCGGCGTTCCTCGTCAGGGGTCTTGTTCTGCTTGAAGAACAGTGTCTCCAGGTCAGTGAACATCTTGATGTCACGGAACTCGTCGGTATTCGGCAGCTTGTCCGCCAAGTGCGAGGCAGCTCCCAGCTTCATGGTCTTGAAGTACATCACGGCCTGATTGGCCACCAGCTCACGGCGGTTGATGGTGTATTTGTATTCGTTGTCGAATGAGATCTGGCGCTGAGCCTCTAAGGCCGACTTCATGTCGATATACGGAGCCAGGATGGCCGTGTTGACTTCATCACGCTCGATGGCATAACACGCCATGCGATTGGCGATATAGGCTGCAAAGGGACTGTATTTCGATGTTGAGCGGTCCTTCATCTCATTATAGGCACGAATGGTCAGCTTATGCAGTTCTGTGCTATCCTTGATCTGGCGGAACAGGTGGTAGTAGTCACCATTCGAGAAACGGTTGTCGCCACCTTCGGCATACGACTTGTCATTATAATAGGCCCACAGTGCCTCTTCGGGGTCCATCACCTTGTTCTGGCGGATGGTGTATGAGCACTTCATCAGGCGCAGGTTCTGCAGGATCTGGGTCACAGCAGGTATTTCAGTCGTCATACGACGGATGCCCTGCAGGGCATTGCGGCTGATAAGCTCACGCATCTCCGTGGCTTCCATCTTCAGTCCGCGCTGGTCCAGAGAGTCGGCCACATCTTCCCAGGTATACACCTTCGGCGGTGCTATCTGCATGCCGGCAGTACCCACATACGGACTGATCATGCTCAGGGCATGCTGGGCACGCTTGTTGGCCAGTTCGGCATTGCGCTCGGCATTACCGTCAGGCGATGCTGTACCCTGAATCTTCACGTTCATCAACTGTCTGCCATAGCTGCGCAACTCCCGAATCAGGTGATTAATGGTCTGGGTATTGATGGAGTCGTCGGTGAGCTTGGCAGTACCAATCTCAAAGGTCAGCTGCAAATCACGCGCTGTCTCACGCAATTGGGCCTTGGCTTGTTCGTAGTAACGTTCATCGAGTTCGATGTCCTTGCGTGCAAAGCCTATATCAAGCATCTTCCACGGCTTGCGGCTGTTACAGGTACCCTCCTTGCTGTTGTCATCGTAATAGATGTGGGTGTAGTCTTCCAGCAGCAGGTCTGACACCCATTTGTAGCTCTTCTCAGGGTCAGGTTTGGGGAAGGTAGCCTCCCAAATGAACGAGAAAGGCTTTTCAGTCAGTAGCTGTGGCTGGTTATAGAGGGCCAGCGAGTCATTACGCTGGTAGTCGAAACTCTTGCGGCGAATCTGTGCCAAGTGGTACTTCTTGCCTTCGAAGACCAGTGGCTCCAGGTATTGCACAGTGTCTTCCGTCTGACAGTCGATGACGGCAGGCTGGAAAATCAGGCGTCCATGTTTGCTGCCATAATCGGCAGGAATGCCTACGGTGACGTTCCAGTGCAGGTTCGGACCATCGTCGACAGGCGGCAACTCACGCATCTGCATGCCACGGCGCTCACCGAAGACATCGGTATTCTTCAGCAGGATACCGTCAGCCGACTCACTCTTCAGCACGATATCGTATTTCAGTTGCTGCGTAATCTTGATGACTCGTGGACTACCCTCGTCGATGACCAGCAAGGCACCACCCATAGACACGTCAGCCTCGAAATGACCTTCGTAGTCAGGTGTCACCATATCATTGCTCTTGATGGTGGCATAGCCGCCCTGACGCATGGTCTGAGCACGGTATTCCTTGGCCTGGCGCTGGGCTTCGTTGATATTGTCGAAGACATAGACCGGTGTGCTGACGGGGGCATTCTGGTAACCGCCGTCCATGGTTTTCATGGCACGCTTGACACTACCCGTCACATGGACGACCTGAGCCAGGGCGTCAGAAGTAGAGAGAAGGAGAAACAGGCATACAAAGGACAACAGCTTTGCCATGAAACCGTGGCAAACGAGGTGTTGTCCTCTGTCTTCGCCGCTGAAAAGCGGCATATCTTCCTTTATCTTCCTATATTTTCTTAACACGCGAAGCTTGAATTATCTTAAAATATACGATAGTGAAATGCCCAGTTTGGTGGGGAGAATCATACTGCCTGTACCCTTCTCGTTCTCATGGTAGAACATCAGGCCGACGCCGGCGTGGAAATCGATGTTCAAGCGTTCAGACAGGGGCAGCACATAACCGAACGACATGCCAGCTCCAATGGCATCGCCATGGTGATTTTCGTCCTTCCACTCGAAATCGTAGTTGACAAACAACAGGTTGACGCCAAAGAAGTGGTACATCATGGGACGGCCGCTGATATAGTAACGCCATTCTGGCTGTGTTCCCACTAAGCGCATGTCCTTATGAACCCAAGGATGATAATTGCCCAACACACTCAGTCCCACCGTGCTGCGTTGACTGACCGTCAGTTCAACGGCAGCATTGTAGGTCTGCGTAGCCAGCAAGGCAGCATTCGTGCTGACTGCCATCAGCTGCGCACGGCCTTTGATGGGCATCAGCACCAGGAGTGCCACTATCATCATCTGTTGCCACTTATTCATCTTTGTTTTTTTGTTTCAGTGTATCTGCCAGGGCTGCCTGTCGTTTCACCTGCATCAGGGAGTCGCTGATATATTTCTTCTCCAGTTCCAGACGCTGTTTCTCGAAACGCTTCTCATAGTCGGCCTTATCCAAGGAGTCACGGCGGATGGCTTTCTGCTCGGCATGGGCCTGACGTGTGGAGTCACGTCGGATCTCCATCTCGTTCAGATGCAGACGGTAGCGTTCGTCAATGGCGATGCGACGCTTGTAACGATTGGCCACCGAAGGGCCGAAATGGTACACCAGACTGACGCGCAGCACATCGTTGGCAGCGATGTAGGGCAGCATGTCGAACGACAGTTTGAACTTCTCACCCTGTGTCACTGTGACATAGCTGTCATCCTCGCGACGGTACTCATCGTGTTTGGCAAACATCACACCGCCACTCAGCGCCACCTCCAGGTCCAGACTGGCACCGTTGCGATAGCTGTAAAGCGGTGCAATGGTACCTACCGAGAGACCAGCTGCCAGATGGGTACCTTTGAAACCTGTAGGGCTCAACTTGACGTTATGGCTGCCGTAAGTACCGTAAATACCCAGGAAAAACGAACGTCGTGAACCACGTCCATGCTGATAGCGACGCAAGTCAAGACGGACATCCGTCAGGTCGTAGACATTGTATGAGGTGCCTAAGGTCTTGGTTGATGGGTTCCACCTTCCGCCGATTCCCAGTGTCCACCGGTTCCAGTTCATGTTCCCCAGTGTCAGCTCCAGTCCGATGTTGGGTGTGAGCGCTATCCAGTCTATCATGTTGGTACGTAGGCTGATACGTTCGCTGAACGACAGCGTGTCCAGTTTGTTGTCATAGAGATGCCGATTTGGCACAGGTCGTCTGGATGTGTGTCCGCCGGCTGCTATACTGAACAAAAATAGCCCTAATGTTCCAATAATAATATGTCGTCTGTAATCCTTCAAAACAATAATTTGACTGCAAAGGTACAACATATTTTTGAACGGGCAAAACATTTATATGTTTTTTTTCGATTGTTATACCTCTGGAAATGGCAATTCGAAGTGCATTTCTTGATGAGTGACAGGATGCAGGAAGCTGATCTCGGCGGCATGAAGCATCAGGCGGGTGGCTGTAGCGTGTTGAGTTGAGGAAACAGTAGTACCCCCGAAACCGTAAAGCTCATCGCCTTGGATGGGGCGTCCCAAACCGTCGGGATGGGCACAGTGGATGCGCAGCTGGTGGGTACGGCCTGTATGTGGGTAGAGAGCTACGAGATTGTTGGTAATAAATTCGTAATCTGTGACAGCCCGTTTTCCGTGTTCTAAGTCTACCACTTGGCGAGGACGATTCATGGGGTCAGGTCTCATTGGCAGTGAAATCGTTCCCTTCTTTCCTATGGACGACAGTGGATTGTTATGGATAGTCCGTGTTAGTCCGCGTAAGTCCGCTGCTTCTAACAAAGCAAGGTATTTTTTCTTTACTTCGTGGCGAACGAATTGCTGCTGCAGGGTTTTGAAGATTTCTACGTTCTTGGCCACGATGAGCAGGCCACTGGTTCCCATGTCAAGTCGGTGGGCGACAAGACAATCGGGGTAACGCTGTTGCATGACGGTTTGTACCGAATAAGTCTCTATACGGCCTGGTATGGAAAGCAGTCCGCTGGGTTTGTTGACTACCAGCAAGTAGTCATCCTCGTAGACGATGGGGATATCCTTATGGTCGAATCCCAGTGTCTCAGGGTCTGGGTCGACGTCCAGTCCTTGGAGCATCCATGTCAGGATGGGCTTGCATTTGCCTCGGCAGGCTGGGTAGTAGTTTAAATGCTGCCGTAGCTCCGTCTTGGTGGTGGCTCCCCACCAGAATTCAGCCATACAGACAGGATGTAACCCCTGCTGGTAGGCATGTTGCAGTAGTTTCGGGGCACAGCAGTCACCTGTGCCGCCAGGGGGTAGGGGGTATTTGCGCTGCAGTTTGGGCTTGTTATAGTATTCCTGCCAGATGTCTACCAGGTCTTTCACTTCACCGCGAGCATTCAGCAACTGGTACTGGTGGAAGAGCCATAGTTGCAGGTCTTGGGACATTTGCTTGGGGCTTGTGGCGGTGGTGGTTTTTATAGTGGCTATAGTGCCTATAGTTTCTATAGTGGCTATAGTTTGGGAGATTTCGCGCTCCTTCGTCTTGAAGTAGCCGTCGGGCTGTTGGGCATCGTAGACGGGTGGCACAAAGTAGTCCCAGTCGTTGCGGCCTGCTAATAGACCGCTGTAGGCAGCCAGAAAACCGTAGCGCCCCAGCGTGTCCGACGGTTTTCCTGTTGGAAAGCCATCACGCCCCAGTGTGTCCGACGGTTTTGCCGTCGGATTCTCCACCACCAGTACGCCGAACATCTTGCCTCGGTCGGCATCTTCGCGGATGTCGGCGTGGGTGGCGATATACTGCTGTACCTCGTGGGCAGCCAGCTGACAGAGCGGGTGTGGCTCGTAGGCAAAGGGGTAGGTGAAGCGCTGTGGCTTCTCAATATCTGTATGTAATAGATGCAGATGCGTCATAATGAGTGCAAAATTACACAAAAAACGTCTATTCTAAAACTCTATTGATGAAAATAATGCTAAACATGACAAAAAAACTCTTTTTCTTGGCCGTGACCTTGGGGTGCTTTCAGATGCTATCCGCTCAGCGCATAGACTTCAGCTTCAGCAATGCACAGGAAGCCCAGACCCACGAGCCGGACTACATTGAATGGAAAATTCCCCACAGTGCCTCTTCTGTGCTTGTGCTTGACAACGGCATGGAGTTTACCGTGGCTGCGGCAGGTAATGCCGACATCCTGCGAGACCAGTGGAACAAGAATACCTGTAATGCAGGTCGTGACGGCCAGACCGGACTGCGCCTGTTGGGAGACGGTGTGGTGGCCTTCATTGCCGATGGCAACGAAACCCCTGTACTCCATGATACGCCGACGTCTATCGAGATCAGCATCAAGGGACTGACTGCCGGTAGCCACACTGTAATGGCCTATCATGTCTGGAAGGATGCCAAGAATGGTGAGATGCCTAAGATTCAGGTGGAGGTGAAGGTCAACGACGGTACCTATGCAGTCAAACAGACCGGTGTGGAATATGTCAATGTCAAGAATCCTGCCACCGACCTCAAGATGGCTGACGCAACCTTCAGTTATGTTGACTTCGACATTGCCGAGGGTGACGTGGTATATCTGAAATACAGTACCATCGTAGAGTCTGGCAAGACCTATCAGACCACCAACATCATGCTGAATGGTCTGCTGCTCGATACCTCTCCCTTTGTGGCTCAGGATCCCATACCTAATAGCCGCGACTATCATGTCGATGCTGACAACGGCTCCTGTACGCTGCAGTGGGCGGCAGGACCTACTGCCACGAAACACAGACTGTTCTTTGGCAGCGATGAGGCCGAGGTGGCCGATGCCACGTCATATCAGTACGAGGGTACTGCCACAGAGTATACTGTCAGCAGTCTGAACTCGTGGACACGTTACTACTGGCGTGTTGACGAGGTCGATGGCGACGGTACTGTCCACAAGGGTAACGTGTGGTCGTTCCAACCCCGTCAGCTGGCATTCCCGGAGGCTGAGGGCTATGGCCGTTATGCCCGTGGTGGTCGTGGTGGCATCGTCTATCATGTCACGACGCTCAGCGGTGGCATGGAGGAAGGTTCGCTGCTCTATGGTCTGGTACAACTCAACGAACCCCGCTATATTGTGTTCGATGTCAGCGGCATCATCGAGCTTGACTTCAGTTCCTATTTCACCAAGCCCTACGCCACCATTGCCGGACAGACTGCTCCTGGTAAGGGCATCTGTATCAAGGCATCGAACATCAACATTGGCTCTGACGTCATCTGCCGCCACATGCGCTTCAAGCGTGGACTGGGCGTCTATGGCGAGAATACCGGTAACGCCATGGGTATGAGCGGTGCTGACCATGCCATTGTCGACCATTGTACGGCAGCATGGGGTACTGACGAAACTGTCAGTGGACGTGGTGCGCTGAATGTGTCATTCCAATACAGTGGTATCTTTGAGGCCCTCGGTATTACCGGGCATAAGAATTACAGCGACGGTACTAATCACGGTTATGCCGCTACCATTGACGGACGTATCGGTTCATGGCACCATAACCTGCTGTTGAACTGCGAGGGCCGTAACTGGTCGATGGGTGGTGGCATGGATGCCAACAACATCCCTATTGGTGGCCTCGACTTATTTAATAATGTGTGCTACAACTGGCACAAGCGTACCACCGACGGCAACTGCCACATGGTGAACTTTGTGGGCAACTACTATAAGATGGGGGCCGACACGAGCAAGAAAGTTCTCTTTACTCAGGACTTTGAAAGTGCCATCAATCCCTTGGGTACCGACCAAGCCTATGTCTCTGGAAATATCCGTGAGAATAAGGATCACTCGAAGGCTACGTCGGGTCTGAATAATGCCACTGGCAATATTCCCACAACCTACGACTATCTGGTTAGCAGTCCGCTCTTTGAAAGCTATGCTACCATTCACGGTGCTGAAGATGCTATGAAGATTGTCACCAGCTATGCCGGTGCCACCATGCCCCAACGTGACGAACAGCATCTGCGTGTGGTCAAGGAGACACTGGACGGTACGTGGACGTACAAAGGCTCGAAGTCGAATATTAAAGGCGAGATAGACAACGAGGCCGATATCACTGGTGCCGCCAATGGTGGTTGGGAAGAATGGCCCGAGGAACACCGTGCTGCCGACTATGATACCGATCAGGACGGCATGCCCGACTGGTGGGAGCAGGTTACGGGCAGCAATCCTGCTGTGGCTAACCAGAACGACGACCCTGATGGTGATGGCTGGACACTGCTTGAAGACTATCTGGAATTCATGGCCCATCCGTATCTCATTCTGGCTCCTGGCGAAACAAAGACACTCGACTTAAAGCCCCATTTCATCGGCTTTTATGGACAAAACAAGAATGCTGTTACGCCCAGCTATACGGTCGATGGTTCTGGTGTAGCCCAGGTGTCTGTCAATGGCGACGTGTTTACGGCAAAGGCTGGCAATACGGCTGGTCTGCAGGATGTCAGCGTCACCGTCAACGACGGTTCGACCACGTTCACCCAACGTATTGGTGTGGCAGTGACAGGTCAGGCTACAGCCATCCGGCCTGCCATCAGCGATGACATGACTGAGGTGGTGAGCCGCGAGTTCCTGACCACTGACGGCCGCCATGTGACACAGATGCAGCTGGGTGGTGTCTACCTGATGCGTGAGACCGATGCCAATGGTCATGTCCGAATAGTGAAAATCATTCATAACGACAAATAAAGATAGTTTATGCGACGACTTCTCTCCCTGTTTCTCATCCTTTCGACAGCCCTTTCTGTAGTGGCTGTCGAAAACCGTCAGTATGCTGCCCGTCAGCGGGCCATGCAAGTATTAGGTGTTCCCGTAGAACTGGTGGCACAGGGGGCAGGTAGTCAGCCCACCTATTTTGTCTATAATACCCAACAGGCTCAGGCCGGCTTTGTCGTAGTGGCCGACGATGGCAATGAAACCCGTGTGATAGGCCACAGTACGACAGGCAGTTACGACGTTGACGACGTACCGCCGGCTCTGCGTCTGTGGCTGGCCCGTATGGATGAAGAGCTCACCATGCTGCGTGAAGGCCGTGCAGAACCTTTCCGTGCTACGGAGGTACATGAGGCCGTTGACCCTCTGATGACTACCAAATGGAACCAGCAGGCACCGTATAACCTTGATACTCCTGAATATGAGAGTGGCCAGCATTCGGCTACAGGCTGTCTGGCTACTGCGATGGCGCAAATCATGAAATACTATGCCCATGATGCCGGTTCTACAGCTATTCCCAGCTATACTTCGGCAGATCTGGACCTCCTGATGCCTGAACTGCCAGCCACCACTTTCGACTATGCCCTGATGCATGACAGCTACAGCAGTGGCAACCAGAGTGCGTCGGCCAGGGAAGTCGCGCGACTCATGAAATACTGTGGGCAGGCAGTTGAGACGAACTACGGCCCATCGTCGGGTGCTGAGCCTATGGTGAGTGCCTTTGCCAACTATTTCGACTATAACCCCTTTGCCTACTTTGCCGAGCGCTATCAGTATCCGGCATGGGCGTGGGACAGATTGATTTACAACCAACTGAGTGATGGCCATCCTGTGCTGATGACGGGCTATACCTTCTCCGAAGTGGGCTATGAGGGTCATGCCTTCATCTGTCATGGTTACGATGGCAACGGTCTCTACTATTTCAACTGGGGCTGGGGAGGCCGTTATGACGGCTGGTATGCCTTGTCGCTCTGCAATCCCTTGGGACAAGGTACGGGTGGCAGTCATGGTCTGGACGGCTTTAACATCTATCAGGGTGCCATGATCAATGTGTTCCCAGGCGTCATGCCGAATACTAACGTCCGTATGACAGCCAGTGCGCTGACTGTCGACGAGCATGTTGTCACACGAAGCAGTGTGTCGGAGGGATTTATCTTCATGACTTCGGTATTGATTTATAATATGACGGCAGCCGCCCACTCTTTTGACCTGGGACTGGGACTGTATGACACCAATGACCAACTACTCGGCACATGGACTCATGCGCGAGAAATGCTTTGCATGCCTTATACTGGGCTGAACCTCCACAAGTTGCTGAACTTCGCCGAGGACATGAGCAGTGGCACCTATATCATGCGCTGTATCTGTCGCGACAGCAATACCAGTCAGTGGCTGTGGGACTACAATGGTGACGTCTATCTGATACTTAACGTTGATGGTAATACGCTGACTATCAGTGAGCCAGAACCAGACTTGGTGGTGAACAGCGTCAGTTTTGAGGGCAGTCTGCAACCACGCAGCAAGGCGGTGATGCATGTCAGTCTGAGCAATGTCGGACCGACGCTTTACAACAATCTCTACCTCTTTGTCAACGACCAGCAGGCCTCGGGTGTCGGATTGTTTGTCGACCAAGGTGAGACCGATGACGTCGTGCTCCATTTCGTTGTGCCAGACGGTGACGTACAGCTGAAACTCTATACCGATGCCGTACTTGTCGACAGGGATACGCACACCTACCAGCCTGGTGGTAAGCTGATATGGTCGGGCGGACTGGAAGGCTTCACTGGTATTGCAGCCCCCATGGTTACGCCTGCTAAGGGTGGTGTAGTGGGTAGCGATGGCATCGCTACATACGGAACGGCGCCACTCTTCGACCTGCAGGGTCGCCGTGTGCAGCAGCCAATCCAGAAAGGCGTCTACATACAGCAAGGACGCAAATATGTGGTAAAATAAATGTCATATCTTTTGGAAGTTTCAAAATAAATGCTTATCTTTGCAGTCCATATAAAAAACAAACAACAAAACAATATTAACAAATCAATTTATTTACTAACCCTTTAAAAACAAACGCTTATGAATGAAGAAAGGATGCCTCGTTGGAAAGAGCGGCTGGATACATTCAGTGCAGCATTAGCCAGATTAGCCGATGTTGTGGCACTTCAATATGAGCGTAAGTTGAACGAATACGAATGTGATAGCTTGATAAAGCGCTTTGAATTCTCCTATGAGATGGCTTGGAAATTGATGATGAGTTTTGAGAAGGAGAACGGAATTGAAGGCATTTTGGGTTCAAAAGATGTGGTAAGACATGCTCAGGCTATGCAGTTGATAGATAATGGTGAAGCTTGGATGGATATGATTGATGCCCGTAACAAGACGTCACATGTTTATGATGAGCAGATGGCAAACGATGTTGCTGACGATATAATTAAGACCTACTATCCTCTTTTACAAGAGTTACAGGACAAAATGACAAGTGTATGTACGGATTAAGTGAACGTTCTTATAAAGAACTGATACAGATTCTGGACTCAGTGCCAGAGGTAGAGGAGGCTTTGATTTACGGCTCCCGTGCCAGAGGCGACTTTGATCATGCCTCTGACATAGACCTCTCGCTCAGTGGCAGGAACCTGACCAAACGCTCACTTCGTGTGTTAAACGACAAACTGTATGATTCGCACATTCCGTTTTTTTTCGACACCCATATCTTTGAAAATATTCGGAATCCCAAATTCAAGGCCAATGTGCTGCGTGATGGACAACTGCTCTATAAAAGAGGCACAGAGTGAAGACTTAAATAAAACAACAAACAATATTAACAAATCAATTTATTTACTAACCCTTTAAAAACAAACGCTTATGAAGAAAAAACTATCTTTGTTAATGGTAGCTCTCATTGCGATTGCAGCCTTTGCGGCGCAACAGGCATTAAGAGCTTATTCTGGAGGAAGTCCGTACGAATACACTTTCTCTACAACAGAAAAGACATTTACTTCTGATGGTACAAAAGAGTTGAATGGTGTTGATTGGACGTTGGCCGTCACATGGAAAGACCCAACTCTGACGGACTACAACAGAGACGACCCCGGAGGCATGAAGATTGGCTCTAATAACAAAGCTGTTAATGCAATGTCTTTGACGTCAGCAGCTGATGGATTTGGTAACAATTATATTACTTCCGTTAAAGTCACTACGGCAGCACGCTCTGGTGCAAATCCTAAACTGTCAGTTAAAGTTGGCACATCCGATTTTAAGTATCTTGATGGAGAACAGAAGCTTAGTTCTGCAACTGTAGGTACTGATAAGACAAAAGTCTATGAGTTCATAGGAGTAGGTCAAGGTGCTATAGATATATATTGGGATAGTAACGCTAGCTCTTCAAAGGGTGCTATTTATGTTGCCAAAATTGAAGTAGCATTCCAAGCTGATGCACCCGCAGTCTCATCTGTAGCAGAACCGTCTTTTAGTCTTGATGCAGGTACTTATGTAGGGACTCAGAGTGTAGAGATTACTTGTGCTACCGAAGGTGCAACTATTTACTATACCACCAATGGCGAAGTGCCTACATCGGCATCAACTCAATACACCGAGGCTTTAAGTATATCGGAAACGACAACAATTAAAGCCATTGCTATTAAGGGAGATGATGTTAGTGATGTAGCTACAGCTTCATATACTATTTTGGAGAAAATCAATGGAGGTTCATTAGAGGCGCCTCTTACTGTTGCAGATGCTTTAGCTCTCATTAATGAAAACTCAACGACGGTTTTGAGCCATCCAGATAACAGGGTGTATGTAAAGGCTCTTGCTGTAGTTGAGGAATCAGCAGCAGTTGATACGTATGGTCAGTTGTCATATAAACTGCAAGATGGAACTGACGTTTTGGATGTTTATCAAGGCAAGTATTTGGATAATGTATCGTTTACAGCTGAAACAAAGGATGCTATTGCAGGTAAGGTTGTCACTGTTTATGGTAATGTTAAGAAATACAATGATACTCCTGAATTTGATAGAGGAAACTACATTGTGGCCATTGAAGAATCTACCCCCGATATGTCAGGTGCTGAGGAGTGGACAGTGGCTGCAGGTCAGTACAAAACTATTTTGGCTTCTGAATGGGCAGATCTTCCGACGACTGTTCCGGCTTTGGTGAAGTTTGATGGTACTGCTGTGGCTATGCAGATGACGGTTTCTGGTATCACTGTTACGCTTGTAGGAACATTAGATGAAGCAAGCAATACCGTGACGTTCCCCATGAACCAGACTGCTACGTATGGTGGTACAACGCTCTATCTGGTAGGAACCAATGGATCAGAGGCTTCTGATGTTGTTTTTGCTTATGACCCGACTGCAAACAAGTTGACGCAGGTTACAGCTCTTATTTTAGCCAGCACGGTTCCAAGTAATATTACAGCAGCCTTGGCACAGATACAGAACGTTGTGCTTCAGGGACCACTTCCTGAGCCCGAAGATATCGTGATTTCTCCAGCAACCGGTACAGATATCTTTACTGAGTTGACTGCTGCCGAGGAGGGTAAGGTTGTTGGTAACATCACGATTAACCTGGCTGAGAACGGTGCATATACTGTCAGTGGATCTATTGTTGCTCCCATGAACGTGATGATCAATGGTAACGGTGCAACTGTTGATGCTAGCGGATTGACCGGCAACATGGTAGAATATGCTGAGATTACAGAACCTACTGAGTGGACGGAAGCAAACGTAGTTATTACTGGTCTGAAGGTAACAGGCCTGAATAAGGCCCTGTTCTACAGTAAGTGTAAGAATTATTACGGTGCATTGACAGTTGACAATTGTTTCGTTGAACAGGCTGGTGATGCTACGACCATTGACTACACAAAGGGTAGTACTGCACACACTATGACAGTGACGAATTCAACGTTCTATGCTCTGACAGCTACCACGAAGGCATTCTACAGCTCACAGGGTGGCCAAAAGGTTACAGAGTGGAATGCTGAGGCTATACAGACCTTCTTCTTCCATAACAACACGATGTACAACTTGGCTAAGGGCAAGAACTTCTTCTCTCATCGTCAGAGCAACCAGGCGTGGTTGACCTATAATGTTCAGAACAACGTATTTGTGAACTGTGGTAAGAGCGGCCAGACCATCAAGGGTATGAATGGTGGTCAGAGTGGTGCCAATCCGACTTGGACCATCGGTGGTAATGTCTTCAACTTCGAAGGTGCCGACACGAGTGCTAACGAGTCTACTGGTGATGAGGCTGAACCCGTACAGAACAGCGTTGCTGGTATCATTGCCTTCACAAGTGTTGTTGATCCTGTTGACTTCGGTGGTTCGTTCACTATGGTTGATGTTACTACAGCTCCTAATCCATTCCCCGGCGACCCACGCTGGACAGTGACCCCTGTTACTGGCTATGCCGTCACGATTGCCGATGGTATTGAGAACGGTACTGTAACGGCTAATCCTACTCTCGCTGCTGAGGGTACAACAGTGACTGTTACTGCTACGCCTGCTACTGGTTACGAGCTGGAGACTATTACTGTGACATGTGTCACCTCCAACGAGGCTGTTCTGGTTACTGATGGACAGTTCACTATGCCTGCCGATGCAGTTGTGGTCAGTGCAACCTTTACTAAGGCTCCTGTTAACATTGAAATCGCAGATGCCGACATCACCGACGGTAACATCTCTGCTGCCGTAGCTGGTAAGATTGCTGCCATCGCAGAGGGTGACAAGTTAGGTGATATCACCATTACTCTGGATGGTGAGAAGTCGTACACAGTGACAGATCCTATTGTTGCTCCCAGGAACGTGACGATTAATGGTAACGGTGCAACTGTTGATGCCAGCGGATTGACCGGCAACATGGTAGAATATGCTGAGATTACAGATCCTACTGAGTGGACGGAAGCAAACGTAGTTATTACTGGTCTGAAGGTAACAGGTCTGAATAAGGCCCTGTTCTACAGTAAGTGTAAGAATTATTACGGTACGTTGACTGTTGACAACTGTTTCGTTGAACAGGCTGGTGATGCTACGACGATTGACTATACAAAGGGTAGTACTGCCACAACGTTGACAGTGACGAATTCAACGTTCTATGCTCTGACAGCTACCACGAAGTCGTTCTATAGTTCACAGGGTGGCCAAAAGGTTACAGAGTGGAATGCTGAGGCTATACAGACCTTCTTCTTCCATAACAACACGATGTACAACCTGGCAAAGGGCAAGAACTTCTTCTCTCATCGTCAGAGCAACCAGGCGTGGTTGACCTATGATGTTCAGAACAACGTATTCGTGAACTGTGGTAAGAGCGGCCAGACCATCAAGGGTATGAATGGTGGTCAGAGTGGTGCCAATCCGACTTGGATAATTGATGGTAATGCTTTCAACTTCGAGGATGCCGACACGAGTGCTAACGAGTCTACTGGTGATGAGGCTGAGCCCGTTCAGAACAGCGTTGCTGGTGTGATGGCCTTCACAAGTGTTGTTGATCCTGTTGATTTCGGTGGTGTGTTCACTTTGGCAGTGGGTGCTACTGCTCCTGAGACGCTGGGTGATCCTCGCTGGACCATTACCTACGAAAACGCTCCTGAGATTGCTAAGTTCTACATGATTGGTGATATGAACGAATGGAGTCGTACGGCTATGACCGAGATGCCCTTCAATGCAGAGACTCAAGCTTATGAGTGCGAGATTAATAATACAAAAACATTGTACTTTGCATTCTCTGACAAGCAGTTGACTGAGGAAGAGGAATCTGCTGATCCTAACTGGGAGGACTTCAATACTAACCACCGCTACGCTATTGGCCAGGGTGATCAGTATGTCACGCTCAATGAAGCCATGCCACTGACGAAGGTTGAGGGTACCATCGTGCTGAAGCCTGTCAAGGAGGGTACTTCCTATAAGATTAGCGTTGCTGCAGACTTCTCGACAGTGACCATTACTGGCGAGGCAGCTCCTGAGCCCACTGAGGATACCTATGTTGTCGCTGGTTGTATTGGCGAGAAGGGTGGTGGTGACCCAGACGAACTGTTTGGCACTGCTTGGAATCCTACAGCTGAGGCTAACCAGATGACAAAGAACGAAGAGACCGGACTTTATGAGAAGGTCTACACGGGTGTTGTCTTTGAGGCTCAAACGGGTATCTTGTATAAGATTGTGAAGAATGGTACCCAGTGGATGCCAGATGTAGACAATCTGTCTGTGGAGATTCCTGCAGCTGGTACCTATACCATCACGTTCACCTATAATGCTGAAACAGGTGACATTACTGGCGTGGCTGTTCCTGGCGCTGACGGCATCCAGATGGTCAACGCTGACAAGTACGGCGAAGGCAAGTGGTACACCACCAGCGGTGTGGAGGTTCAGAAGCCTACCACGAAGGGTCTGTACATCCACAATGGCAAGACGGTCGTCGTGAAGTAAGCGTGTTGTGTTTACTGCGATATTATCGCAGTTTACAGGACAGATAACAAAAAAAAGTGGCAACTCCTTGTGGGGTTGCCACTTTTTTTGTACCTTTGGCGGCATGAAGAAAGGATTATTGCTATTGGGGATGGTATTGCTGAGGCTGGCGGCGCTGGCTCAAGAGCCCCTTATTATTAATAATGTACCCGTGGGTACGGGTTATCGCATTGAGGTGGATGGCCATGTGGTGGCATTTAGCGACGAAGGCTGGCTTGGCGAAAGGGTGGGTTGCGATTCTGTCGTAACAAACGGAACCGTTGTCGTCACTGCCGATGCCCTGCCGCCGGTGATGCAGGAGTGGCTTGGCCAGATGACGTACGAAGCTAAAATGTTGTGTGAGGGTAGGGCACAGGCTCATCGTACACCACGTCGTGCGGAGTATATTGCCCCTATGGTGACTACCCGCTGGGGACAGCGACTGCCCTTCAACCTAATGGCACCAGAGTATGATGAGGGGGCGCATTGCGCTACGGGCTGTGTAGCTACAGCGATGGCGCAGATACTGAAATACTGGTCGGCACCTATCGAGACTGCCGAGGTTCCCGGATATACCACCGAGACGCTGGGCTTGCAACTGGAAGCTTTGCCACCCACCATGTTCGACTATGACATGATGCATGATGACTATGAGGACATCTTCGACCATAGCGAGTCGGCATACGCCGTAGCGAAGCTGATGCGTTACTGCGGGCAGGCTGCTGAGATGGACTACGACATCAATTCGGGAGCCTACACCATTGGACGCTATCTGGCGCAGTATTTCGGGTTCAGCAGCGACTACGAGGACAAGGACCATATCACGCATCTCATCGACTGGGACGAGCTGATATACGACGAGCTGGCTGCCGGACGACCTGTACTCTATTCTGGTAAGAAACTAACGGGTAGCGGTCATGTCTTTGTGGTTGACGGTTATCAGGACGGCTACTTCCACATTAACTGGGGCTGGAATGGCAATAGCAACGGGTTCTTCAAACTGACGCTGGCTAACCCCGATGATCCTGACAGTGCCTACCTATGGGAGGGCTACCGTTGGGCGCAACGAGCTGTCATCGGACTGCAGCCTGGTCCTAATGCCACAGGTGTAACAGAAAAGAGGGAAGAGCAATTAGGAATGAGAAATGAGGTGTGGCATGACTTGCAGGGACGCCGTGTGAAACAGCCCTCTGCTCCAGGCATGTATATCCGCAATGGCCGTATCGTCGTCGTGAAGTAAGCGTTGTGTTTGCTGCGATAAAATCGCAGCCTACGGGACAAAGTACAAAAAAAGTGGAAACTCCTTGCATGGTTTCCACTTTTTTTGTACTTTTGCAGGCAGAATGGAAAAAGTGATAGAAATAAGACGAATGGAAGGACTGAAGGGACTCAAGGAGTTCGTACAGTTCCAATATGATTTATATCGTGACTGCCCACACGCAGTACCGTTCCTGTTCTCTGATGAGATGAACACCCTGCGCAGCGATAAGAATGCTGCCTTCGATTTTTGCGAGGCCGAATACTTTATGGCCTACCGCGACGGCCAGGCCGTAGGACGTGTGGCTGCCATCATCAACCGTCGTGCTAACGAGCGGTGGGATAAGAAGCAGGTACGCTTCGGCTGGTTCGACTTCGTGGACGACGTTGAGGTTTCGAAGAAGCTGCTGGAAACAGTAGAGCAGTGGGGCCTTGAGCGTGGCATGACGGAAATTGCCGGTCCGTTGGGCTTCACCGATATGGATCGCGAGGGTCTGCTCATCGAAGGCTACGACTGCGACACCACGATGTATGTCAACTATAACTATCCCTATTACGTCACCCATATCGAGACATTAGGCTTCGAGAAAGACAACGACTACGTAGAGTGCAGGGTGAAGGTGCCCGAGCGAGTGCCCGACAAGTTCCATAAGATTGCTGCCATGATTGGCAAGCGCTATAATCTGCAGGTGAAGAAGTTTACCCGTAAGGAACTGCTGAGTGGCGGTAAGGGTCGTGAGGTGTTTGATATCATCAATGCTACCTATAAAGATTTGTACGGCTATTCGCAGTTGAGCGACCGTCAGATTAACCAGCTGGTAAACCAATATATCAAGATTGCCGACCTAAATTTGGTGACTGCCGTTGAGGACTGGAATACACCGGAGCACAAGATGGTGGGCTTTGGCATTACCTTCCCGTCGTTCACCTCGGCATTACGCAAGACGCGTGACGGTCGTCTGCTACCCTTCGGCTGGTGGCACTTGTTGCGTACGCTGAAGTGGCACAAGACCGACGTCGTCGACTTGTTGCTGATAGGCGTGCTGCCCGAATACCGTGCGAAGGGTGCTAACTCGATCATCTTCGACGACTTGATACAATGGTTTCAACGTTATAATTTCGAATGGGCAGAAACGGGACCACAGATGGAGAGCAACGAGGGTGTGCTGTCGCAGTGGCAATATCTGGATGCCCATATTAACCGCAAACACAGATGCTATAGGAAAGCTTTGTGAACTTTTAATTCTTCCTGTCTTCTGCAATCAGCTGCAGTAGGCGGTCGACGGCTTCTTCCTCGGGGATGTTCTTTTCCACACAGACCTTCTGCTTATAGAGGGAGATTTTGCCGCGTCCGGCACCCACGTAGCCGTAGTCGGCATCGGCCATCTCGCCAGGACCATTCACGATGCAGCCCATGATACCAATCTTCAGGCCTACCAGGTGACTGGTGGCTGCTTTAATGCGGGCGATGGTGTCCTGAAGGTTGTAGAGCGTGCGGCCACAGCCAGGACAGGAAATGTATTCCGTCTTGGTGAACTTGATGCGGGCGGCCTGAAGGATGGCGTCGGACAAAGATTGAACATTGAACATTGAAGATTGAACATTGGGCTGCGCTGCAGGCATCGGAGCCAGGCGGATAACGAGGTTGGTGGCTTTCTTGTCGATGAGCAGGGCGCCGACGGCCATGGCAGCGGTGAGCTGGAGCGTTTCCCAGTCTTCACGGGAGAACTGCGAAACACTTGATAAATCAAGGGTGATGGTGTCGTCGTGGATGGAGGCTTCAGCTTCAGCACGGAGACGGGTGCAGAGGGGAATGAGGTCTACGAGCTTACGGGCAACGGGGATTTCGCATTCGGGCTCTTCGGAGAGCGAAACGCGGATGGTGTCACCAATGCCCTCGGTAAGCAGGGCGCCAATGCCTACGGCACTCTTGATGCGGCCGTCCTCACCCTCGCCGGCTTCTGTGACGCCGAGGTGCAGGGGGTAGTGCATGTCTTCCTGGTCCATGGTCTTCACCAACAGGCGGACGGTGGTGACCATCACGACGGTGTTCGAGGCCTTGATGCTGATGACTACATCGTCGAAATGTTCGCGGCGGCAGATGCGCAGGAATTCCATGCAGCTTTCGACAATACCCTCGGGGGTATCACCATAGCGCGACATGATGCGATCGCTGAGTGAGCCGTGGTTCACGCCTATGCGGATGGCGGTATGGTGCTCCTTGCAGATATTCAGGAAAGGCACGAGCTTCGCCTCAATCTTCTTCAGTTCCTCGGCATACTCCTCGTCGGTGTATTCCAAGTGCTTGAAGGTGCGGCCCGGGTCGACGTAGTTGCCTGGATTGATGCGTACCTTCTCGCAGTATTGTGCGGCCACGTCGGCGGTATGTGCCGTGAAGTGGACGTCGGCCACGAGGGGTGTTGTATAGCCATCGGCCTTCAGACGGGCCGAGATATTCTTCATGTTCTCGGCTTCGCGGGTACCTTGCGTGGTGAAACGCACCAGTTCGCCGCCAGCATCGATGATGCGCTTGGCCTGGGCCACACTGCCTTCGGTGTCGTTGGTGTCGGTCGTCGCCATCGACTGGATGCGGATGGGATTGTCACCGCCAATGGCGATGTTGCCGACGTGGACAACGCTGCTAATTCGTCTTGTACTCATATTTCACTTCTGCTAAATCCTTATTGGCCTTTTCAATCTTGGCACGCAGGCTTTCCTTGTAACTGCTTAGACGTATGGCAATGGCCTCGTCGCTGAGGGCCAGCATTTCGACGGCAAGAATGGCAGCATTCATGGCACCGTTGACGCCAACGGTGGCTACGGGGATGCCCGGCGGCATCTGGATGATGCTCAGCATGGCGTCGAGACCGTCGAGCATGCCCTTGATGGGTACGCCGATGACGGGCAGTGTGGTGTTGGCGGCAATGACGCCAGGCAGTGCTGCAGCCATACCAGCAGCAGCAATGATGACGCGGATGCCACGCTGACTGGCATTCTTGGCAAACTGCTCTACCTCGGTTGGTGTACGGTGTGCCGAGAGGGCGTTGACTTCAAACGGTACCTGCATGTCGTTCAACAGTTGGCAGGCTTTCTCCATGACGGGCAGGTCAGAGGTGCTGCCCATGATGATGCTAACGATTGGTTTCATTGTTTCTTTTCTTCGTTATATCATAATAATGTGATGACGGCAATTAAATGAATAAGATGGCGACGGCGGCGCAGACGAAGCCGACGCAGAAGCCGCCAACGACTTGCGAGAGGGAGTGCTGGCGCAGAATCATGCGGCTGGTGCCTACCATGCCGGCAACGATGATGACCAGACAAAGCCACCAGATGGGGTTGAAGCCCAGATAATAGGCAAAGGCAAAGAGTGCGCCGGCCACTCCGCCAATGGCTGCCGTATGGGTGGAAATCTTCCACCATACGTTGATGAGTGCGCAGAAGATCTGTACGGCCAGTGCTGCCACGATGATGGAACCCATGAAGTGCGGCATGTGCAGCTGTTCCATGACGTAGACGCAGGTGAAGTAGCTGACGATGGAGAGGATGTATGGTATCATACGCTTCTCGCGGTGTCCCAGTTCAATGAGGTTCCAGCCCTGATAGCGGCGGTAGAGGTGGATGAGCAACGAGGGCAGGAGGATGGTGAACAGGTAGACCAGTACCAGCACCTGGATTTTGTACGACCAGGGAAACATGTTCAGGTAGCTGAACAGGAAGAGCAGGGCGATGCCGACAATGGGCAGGTAGAACGGCGTGAACAGCATGCTCAGCAGTCGAGCGGTGAGGATTATTTGCTTTTGTCTTTTCATTGTTTATTATTTGCGGAGGCGGGCAACGGGCAGGCCGAGCTGCTCGCGGTATTTGGCAACGGTGCGGCGGGCGATGGGGTAGCCCAATTCTGCCAGACGGTTCATCAGGGCCTCGTCGGAGAGCGGCTTGCGCTTGTCTTCGTGTTCGATGAGGTCGCGCAGGGCGACCTTGATTTCACGCGTCGACAGCTCCTCGCCGTCTTCTGTCACATAGCTGTCGCTGAAGAAGTAGCGCAGGGGGAATGTACCCCAGCGCGTCTGTACATATTTCGATTTCGACACACGCGAGATGGTGCTCAGGTCGTAGCCTGTGCGCTCGGCAATGTCTTTCAGTATCATGGGACGCAGCGAAGCCTCATCACCGTCCTCGAAGAAACGGTGTTGCCACTGGATGATGGCCTTCATGGTGTTGGTCAGCGTCTGATGGCGGGTGCGGATGGCGTCGATGAAACTTGCCGCAGCCTCCAGCTTACGTTTGGTGTATACCATCGCCTCCTTCATCTGCATGGTCTGCGGCTGTTTGCCCGACTGGTAGTCCTTCAGAGCCTCGACAAATGACGGTGAAATGGCCAATTCTGGCACGTCGCCCGTATTCAGCGAGAAGGTTACGGTACCGTCGCTATGGGTATCTACGATGAAATCGGGGGTAATCTGTTGCAAGGAGCGTCCTACGGTCTCGCTGATGCTGGCCCCTGGCTTGGGGTTCAGCTTGCGCAGTTCGGCGATGAGCACTTCTGTCTGCAAGTCGTTCAGCTTCAGTCCCTGCTGCAGGGCTTTCCAGTGTTTTTTGGTGAAGCGGTCGAAGTAGAGTTTCAGCGCTTTCTCCATGAGCGTCTTAAGCTGTGACGGCTCGCGGCGCTCCACCTGTAGCAGCAGGCATTCCTGCAGGGTGCGTGCACCGATGCCTGCCGGGTCGAACTGTTGCAGCTCGTGCAGCACGTGTTCCACCTCTTTGGCTGTGACGTCGATGTTGTGGTAGATGGCCAGCTCATCGCTGATGGTGTCAAGCGGTTTTCGTAGCAGTCCGTCGTCGTCGAGTGAGCCAATCAGGTATTCCATCACGTCACGTTCACGCTCTGTCAGGTTGGCCATGTTCATCTGTTCCGTTAGCAGGTCGATGAAGGAGATGGTCTGGCCGTACACAATCTCCTCGCGTTCCTCCTGTGACGACTGGCCGCTGTGGTATACTGGCAGGTCCTCGTCGTCGCGACCCAGCGACTCCAGGGCGGCATCGAGAGCCGACTGGCGCTCTTCTTTTTCGAAGGTGTCGGTAGTGTCAGGATTGTCCTGACTGTCAGAATTGTCGAGAGGGTCTAAAGAATCGAGGTTGTCTATGGGGTCGTCGGACGATATTTCCAGGGCAGGGTTGTCATCCATCTCGGCATTGATGCGTTCTTGCAGCTGGGCAATGGGCAGTTCGGTCAGCACCGCCTGCAACAACTGCTGGTGGGTGATGGTCTGGGTCAGCTTCTGTTGCTGCTCCAACCGTTGTTCCTGCGTGAATTTCTGCTCCTGTGCCATAATTCACTGCAAAGGTACGAATAAGTGCGCAAAAAGCAAAAGGAAAACCCGTTTTTCTTTTCTTTTTCTTTTAACTTGAAAAAAAACGTCGAAAAACTTGCATTTCCGCCATTTTTTTTGTAACTTTGCACTATGGCTTTCGAGATTATTTCGTGTCTCGACATTCTATATTTTCCTATGCAGACCCTTCGCTCCGTATATGACGAACGCCCGTACTACAATTGTGGTTCGGGCGCTCTGCATTTGTGGAGCGGACGCTCTGCATGAGTTTGCACCGTGCAAACACATCGTTTCCTTTATCCTTTCTATGCGTTTGCTCCGTGCAGACGAGCCACCTGCTTACTTCAAGTGCCGCGTCTGATGGTTTCAGACGCGGCACTTGAAGCTTTTAGACGGGATGGAAAGATGAATCTATTCCGTTATTTGTTAAACTTAACGGTCGTGACGGGGCGGAGAGCATTGCCTAACGTGTAACTACGATTCATTGTGCCAGCTGAGCCAGGTAAGCCACATTTGATAGCATCCCCATCCCTATAATAGTAGTTATGGTTGGCAATAGCATCATAACCAGATATAGTTTTTAATATCTGATTCACTGGCCCCATTGAAATACTTATTAGTTCGTCTCCAGTCGGCAATCGCCAGTTAGTAATACCATAGGTGTCATTTGCGTTGAATTCAGCAAGCGCATCTGAAATGACGGTCTTAAATTCTTCTTCATTTGGGAATGCCTCTCCTGAGATATCGACTTCTGTTTTGTTCAGTAGTGTTACATAGGTATATATTGCGTCGTCAGTAGAATTAAGAACGTATGCACCTTTGTAAACAGTACCAACCTCAGGTGCCGCACCTTCTTCTACCCCCTCTTCCTGGGTGCCTTGATTGCCGCCACCGTTGTCATTACCTGTGTCAACGGTTGTGCTGCCGTTGCTGCTGAAGGTGAACTCGATGGTGGTGGTGCCGTCCCAGGTTGCACCTGTGATGGTGCCGGTGAGGATGAGCTCGTCCTCGAAGGTGCCAGTGATGCGAATGTGCTTGTTGGCCTCAAGGGGTTGAGGACAGGAGTAGGAATAGCTGGTGGTGCTCTGGCCCGTGGTGAACTTCACCGTGATGGTGGCATTGTCGGCTGCGGGCAGCATGTAGAGGTCGTCGTCGGTAATCTGCCACGTGGTGCCGTCGGCCTGTTCAGTGAGCGCGACGCCATATTCGCCGCTTGTCGTGGTGTAGCTGCCGTTCAGCAGCAGGTTGTCGTAGAGGGGCGTGAAGGTAACGGCAACGGCATCTACCGTTGTCGGTACGTTGTTGATGACGAGGTTCTGCAGGTGCATTACCTTTCTTATCATGGTGAGCGTCAGTGTGTTAGACTCGTTCTCAGACAACGTGATGGTGTTGCTGGCCGTCATCAGGTCACCGTGACGGGCCTCGCTGTTGAGCGTGATGACTGATGTTGCCACAGCGTTCTCCAGCGTGGGCAGGGTGTAGTCGCCGTCAGTAGCTCCGCCGACGGCATAGATGTGATAGGTGGCGGGGTCCAGATTGAACGACAACTCGTCGTTGTCGGATAGCAGTTGTTGGCGTCGCACACATTGTCCGTCGCTGTTCATGGCATAGACGGTGACGGGATAGCTCACCTTGGCGCTGTTTGCGTCAGCACGCGTCTGGACGGTCAGCTTGCTATTGCCTTCGGCGGCACCAGCCACTTCCATACTTTTCTCGCACGATGATAACAGTAAGGCAGCAATCAATGTGCAGCCAAAAATCGTCAGTTTCATTGTTTTCATACTTATAGTAATCGTTTTTAGTTATTCCCAGTAGGCGATGGTGCGGCGTTGCAGGACGGTGACCTGTTGTGTCTTCGCGTCCTTTTCCCAGTAGTTCAGCGTCATTGAGTTGCTGGTCCAGTTGCCGTTATCGTCACGGGTGATATAGTTATTGGTCATATTGATAGTCATGATGCATTCACCATCCTTGTTGTACACCTTCTGGAACTGCGTCAGCGGCTCGTCCTCACTATTGTATGTGTAGTCGTTGATGTAGCTGATGCCGGCTGCCGCGTTGACCAGCGTGCGGCGGACAAGACGGAACTGCTGGTCGTAGTCGTAGGTGATGGTGCTGAAGCCGTCCTTCTCCTTCATGCGGGCACTGATGAGATAGCCGTAGCGGTTGTACATGCGGTCCACGAGGTCGGGATTGTCTATCATGCCGTTTTGGTTGAAGTGTAAGAACTGATCCTCAGCGACAGCATTCTCCGTTACCACCTCCTCTACGTCGGCGTGCAGGCCCATCGTGAGGGCATCCTTATAGAACGGTACGGTGTTAAGGAAGAGGATGCGGATGTCGCGCGAGCCGTTGTCGTTGTCGACCACCGACATCTTGATGCTGCCGAAGTCGTCGATATAGAACCACGTGTCGTCACGCTCCGACAGATGGCCGTAGTCCTGTTCCATCTTGTAACGGAAATACTGTAGGTTTCTCTCCAGCATCTCGTTGGTGCTGTACGGTCCGATGGTGACGTATGCCGAGTTGACGAGCTTCGTCTCTGGTGTGATGCTAACCATGAGTTTGGCGCGGATGCCATAGAAGTTGCCGCGGAAGTAGTAGTCCTCGCCGTCGTCGGACTGTCCCCATTCCGCAAATTCCGCTTCCGTCAGCGCCTGGCGCAGCGAGTCTATAGGCCCCTCAATGGGAATGCCGTTCAGGCGGATACTACGTGGATCTGTCAACGTCTGAGCACTTACTGTCAGCGCAAAAAGCAGCGCGAGATATGTCAAAATCTTCTTCATTGCGCTGCAAAGATACAAAATAATTGATAATTGACAATTGATAATTGGTAATTATTTTGTAATTTTGCCGTCAAAAAGTCGCGGTCATGAAGATATTTGCAGTAGGAATGAATTATATCCAGCACAATAAAGAGCTGGATGGCGCGTTATATAAACCAGAGAAGCCCGTCATTTTCACCAAAGCCGACTCGGCGCTGTTGAAGGACCACAAGCCCTTCTTCATCCCCGACTGGAGCGAACAGGTGGACTACGAGACGGAGCTGGTGGTACGGATCTGCCGGTTGGGCAAGAGCATCCCCGAACGCTTTGCCCACCGTTACTATGACGCTGTCACCGTGGGCATCGACTTCACCGCCCGTGACCTGCAGCGCGAGGCCCGCAAGCAGGGACTCCCCTGGGAGATCTGCAAGGGTTTCGACGGTTCGGCAATCATAGGTGACTGGATAGAGAAAGACAAATTCCTCGATGTGCAGGCGTTGCACTTCCATCTGGACATCAACGGCCAGACGGTGCAGGAAGGCTGTTCGAGCGACATGCTCTACAAGATTGACGAGCTCATCAGCTATATCTCGCAGTATTTCACGCTGAAGACCGGCGACCTGCTCTATACAGGCACTCCGGTGGGCGTGGGGCCCGTGAAGATCAACGACCACTTGGAAGGGTGGCTCGAAGACAGAAAAGTATTGGAATTCAATTGCAAGTGAAGAGATATATAATAATAGGTATAGTATTGCTGCTGAGCGTGATGGTACACGCACAGCGCTTTTTCAACCTGACTGCCGAACAAGTCAGGATTGATTCGCTGTTGCCGATGTTCACGCATAAGATACCATTGGGCAGTGGCTATGCCGACTCCACTTACACCATTACCATCGAATATCCCGAATTCATCGCCATGAGCGAGGCCGACGTGGAGCGTTACCATCGCATCACCCAGGCTCCGTTGCCCCCAATGCCCGAGGTGTCGCAGTTGCTGAGTATCGACCGCAAGCGCGGTGAGTTGACCGTGTCCTTCATGCCCTTGGTATTCCGTGACGGCCAGTATCAGAAATTGGTGAGCTTTATGCTGGATGTCAGGAGTAAGAAGGCTGCTGTCAGCAGTAAGAGGGTAGAGGGCAGAGGGCAGAGGGCTGAGGGAAGCCGATATGCTGAACACTCCGTGCTGGCCAGTGGCCGCTGGGTGAAAATCAGCGTGCCGTCGACGGGCGTCTATCAGTTAAGCAGTGAACTGGTGCGCCAGGCTGGCTTTAATGATATTAATAAGGTGAAGATTTACGGCTATGGCGGTGCCATGCAGCCTGAGCAGTTGAATGCCGACTATCTGGTAGCGACCGACGACCTGAAAGAGGTGCCGACGTGCGAGGTGAACGGCAAACGGCTGTTTTATGCCGTGGGTCCTGTGACGTGGAACAGCAATAACCGCCGCGTGCGTAATCCTTATTCTACTGTGGGCTGCTATTTCCTGACAGAGAACGACGAGGCACCGCAGACCATCGGCAGCGAGGAGTTCCTGGCATCGTTCTATCCTGCTGCCGACGACTATAACGCCCTCTATGAGGTCGATGACTATGCATGGTTCCACGGTGGTCGTAACCTCTACGACGCTACAGCCATCACTGCCGGCAATAGCCATACTTTCAATGTGCCGGCTAAAGTAGCTGCCGACAAGGCTGTGATGACCATCAACGTGACTTCCGATGTGGCTGCGCAGGTGTTTGTCAGCGTGAACGATGTCCCTGTCGACACGATCTCGATACCTTCCTCAGGCAGTTACGACCACATGCGACAGATGGAGTCTGTGAAGACCATCACCAACGTGCAGACGATGAACAAGGTGACACTGTCGACCACATCCACGACGGCGGTTCGTCTGGATTATGTGGCCATCCATACCGATGAGGCTGCTGCAGCCCCTGACCTCAGTGCCGGAACGTTCCCCGTTCCAGAATATGTCTATGGCATTACCAATCAGGATCATCATGCCGATGGTCCCGTCGATATGGTCATCATCATACCCACTACCCAGAAGCTGCTGGCGGAGGCAGAGCGCCTGAAGACCCTGCACGAACAGCAGGATAGCATGAGGGTACGCATCGTGCCTGCCGACGAACTGTTCAACGAGTTCTCAAGCGGTACACCCGATGCCAATGCCTATCGTCGGTATCTGAAGATGCTCTACGACCGTGCAGCGACCGATGCCGACCTGCCGCGCTATCTGTTGCTGATGGGCGATGCGGCGTGGGACAACCGCATGTTGAGCAGCAGTTGGAAAGACTGTTCGCCTGACGACTTCCTGCTGTGTTACGAAAGTGAGAACTCATACAATGCCACGCAATGCTTCGTCAGCGACGACTACTTCTGTCTGCTCGACGATGGTGAAGGCAATAACGTGCTGGTTGGCAAACCCGATGTCGCCGTGGGCCGTATCTCGGCAAGAACAGCCGAAGATGCGGAAATCGTTGTCGACAAGATAACGAACTATACCAAGAATAGTAATGCCGGCTCCTGGCAGAACGTGCTTTTCTTCATGGGTGACGACGGCAACCAGAATGCCCACATGCATGATGCCGATAGTGTCGCCAAACAAGTGGAGAACCTCTATCCGAACTACCAAGTGAAGCGCGTCATGTGGGATGCCTATACTCGCGTCAGTTCGTCGACAGGCAACAGCTACCCCGATGTTACCCGACTCATCAAACAGCAGATGCAGCAAGGAGCCTTGATGATGAACTATTCTGGTCATGGCGGTCCCACAGCCATCTCTCATGAATATGTGCTGAAACTTGCTGACTTTGAGAATACCTCACCCCGTCTGCCATTGTGGATGACAGCCTCGTGCGACATCATGCCCTTCGACGGACAGGAAGAAAATATCGGTGAAACGGCCATGTTTAATAAGAAAGGCGGAGCCATCGCCTTCTACGGCACCACGCGTACCGTCTATCAGCCGCAGAACTTCTTGATGAACATCGCATTCACCCGACATCTGCTGAGCAAGGACGCCACAGGTCGTACGATGCCCATTGGTGAGGCCGTACGACTGACGAAGAATGAACTGGTGGGCACGGGTGTGTTCTCGGGCTACGATGCTTCTGGGAAACCAGTTTATACTACGGACCGTTCGGTGAACCGTATGCAATATTCACTGTTGGGCGATCCTGCCATGCGACTGGCTGCCCCGTCGTTAGGCATTGAGGTCGACTCCATCAACGGTGTCGCCATGAAAAGCGGTGTCACGCTGACGCTGGCTGCCGGTACGACGGCAACGGTCAGCGGACATGTCGTGGCTCTCAACGGCCAACGTGACAACGGATTTAACGGGACGGTAACGGCCATCGTGCGTGATGCCCGCGAGAAAATCGTCTGTAAGATGAACAATACCTCCGAGACGGAAGTGCCGTTCGTGTACTACGACCGTCCTAACGTCATCTTCAACGGTAGCGACCAGATCAAGGACGGCCGTTTCTCGTTTACCTTCGCTGTACCTAAGGATATCAGCTACTCGACAGAAACGGGACTCATCAACCTCTATGCCGTGAATGATGAGCGCACAGAGATAGCCAGCGGCATCTGCAGTCAGCTGGTGATGGGCAGTGGTAGTGGAGGCAGTACCAGCGAGATGGGCCCTAGCATCTACTGCTATCTCAACAGTCCGTCGTTCAACAATGGCGACAAGGTGAATCCCACACCCTATTTCGTGGCAGAGCTGACCGACGAGGACGGCATCAATGCAACGGGTAGCAGCATCGGACATGACCTGCAGCTCATCATCGATGGAGAGATGGCCAAGACATATTCGCTGAACGAATACTTCCAGTACGACTTCGGCAGCTATACGAAAGGAACGGTGGGCTTCAGTATTCCCACACTGTCGTATGGAGAACATAAACTGCTGTTCCGTGCTTGGGACGTCCTGAACAATTCGTCGACAGCCGAACTGACATTCAACGTGGTAAAGGGCCTGGAACCCAGCGTGTTCGATGTGAACTGCCTGAAGAATCCTGCCACGACGAATACCTCTTTCATCATACAGCACGACCGAGTGGGCAGCCAGATGGATGTCATCCTCGATATCTTCGACATCAGCGGGCGCCACCTGTGGTCGCATTCCGACAGTGGCGTGTCGACGGATACGACATACAGTTTGACATGGGATTTGTCCGTCGATGGTGGCCGTCGCCTGCAGACGGGTGTCTACCTCTATCGCGTACGCCTTAGTTGCGATGGCAGCAATTACGTGTCGAAAGCAAAGAAACTAATCATTCTTACACATAAATAAAGAAATATGAAGACAAACATGAAGATAATTGTAATGGCCGTGTGCCTGATGGTAGCACAGACAATGTGGGGTCAGGATACGAAGAGCGACTTCAACCCCATTGAGCATGCCGTCATCTCGCAGACCATTGCCCCCGATGCCCGTGCAGCCGGTATGGGTGACGTGGGTGCTGCCACCGATCCTGACGTCAACTCGCAGTATTGGAATCTGGCTAAGTATCCGTTCTGTATCAGTCGTGCAGGTATAGCCCTGAACTATACCCCGTGGCTGCGTCAGTTGGTGAATGATATCGACCTGGCGTACGTCGCCGGCTACTACCGTTTGGGAGACTATGCCTCGCTCAGTGCGTCGCTGCGCTACTTCTCATTAGGTGAGGTGATGACGTCGTGGGAGGAGAATGCCATGACCGTCAAACCCTATGAGATGTCGCTTGACGTGGGTGCTGCCCTGATGCTGACGGAAAAGTTCTCGTTAGGTGTTGCCCTGCGCTGGCTGTACAGTGACTTGCGCTATGACTATACCGAGGATGCATCGCCAGCTTCGGCCTTTGCTGCTGATATTCATACGTATTATAACACGTACCTGAACATCGGTCAGCGTGAGTGTCAACTGGGTCTTGGTCTTGTCGTGCAGAATGTGGGTTCGAAGATTACCTATTTTGGTGACGACCGCTCGAACTTCCTGCCAGCGAACCTGCGCCTGGGTACGTCGCTGATGGTGCCTGTCGACGAGTATAACCGCTTCTCTATCGCTTTTGATGCCAATAAGTTGCTGGTGCCTACCGTTCCCAAGCAGAACGACGGTGAGAGTAAGGAAGACTACGAACAGCGTGTCATCGAGGAATATAACGATGTCAGCTCAATCTCGGGTATCTTTAAGAGCTTTAGCGATGCCCCTGGCGGTTTCAAGGAGGAGCTGCAGGAGATTCAGTGGAGTGTCGGTGCTGAGTATGTCTATCACGACCAGTTCTCGCTGCGTGCCGGTTATCACCATGAGAGTGAAAACAAGGGTAACCGTAAGTATTTCACCGTCGGTGGTGGCTTCCGCATGAGTGTCTTCTCGCTCGATGTGGGCTATGTCATCTCGACGGCTAAGAGCAATCCCCTCGACCAGACACTGCGCTTCACGCTAGCTTTCGATATGGATGGCATCAAGGACCTCTTTAAGAAGTAGAAAGTGAAGAGTGAAAAGTGAAGAGTGAGTAATTTGCTGTCGCTATGATGAGAGTCGGAATGGGATATGATGTTCACCGCTTGGTGGAAGGCCGTGAACTATGGATAGGAGGTATAAAGTTAGACTATGAACTGGGTTTGTTGGGCCACAGTGACGCTGATGTACTGATACATGCCATCTGCGATGCTATACTGGGTGCCGCTAATATGCGTGACATCGGCTATCACTTCCCTGATACGTCAGCAGAGACGGAGGGAATGGACAGCAAGGTGATATTGAAGAAAACCATAGAGCTGATAGCCACCAAGGGCTATCGGCTGGTGAATATCGATGCTACCATCTGTGCCGAGCGCCCCAAGATGAATCCGCACATTCCTGCCATGCAGCAGTGTATGGCTGAGGTCATTGGTTGTGATCCAGACCAAGTAAGTATCAAGGCCACAACGACCGAGCGTCTGGGCTTCACCGGACGTCAGGAGGGTATCAGTGCCTATGCAGTGGCGTTGATAGAAAAGTAAGAAAGTAAGCTGATAGAAAAGTAAGGCAAGTAAGAAGGTAAGAAGAAAAACGCCACTACTCATCAGCGAGCAGTGGCGTCCAAAAAAGCCTATGTTTAACTAAAAATCCTTTTTCTTTTAGAATTCCAGCCTTTCGGCTGGAGGTCTGCCTTTCGGCAGCATATCTTAAGTATACTAACGTGTTCCTTAGAAAAGAAAGTTATGAGCGTCTCGCGACGATCACTGTTATCCTAACACATTTAAAACTTTCTTCTTACCAATAACTAAAAACCTAAAACTATAAATATTACTACTAACCTAAAACAATCTATTAACCATGCTTGACTTCACTTAGTCAGCGTTTGTCTTTGTTTGACGATGCAAAGTTACGAACTTTTTCCAAACCTGCAAAGGATTTCTGCTTTTTTTCTTCAAAAAAGGGTGTATTCTTGACATAAATCAAGTCGAGGGCCTCAAAAAGAGCGTATTTTTACACTTGTTAGCAATTTAAAGCCTCGATATTTGTGAGTATCGTTTTTTTTATTTATCTTTGCACAAGCATGCGAATACTGATAGTCAATACGAGTGAACGAACGGGGGGAGCAGCTGTCGCTGCGAACCGTTTGATGGAGGCGCTGAACAACAATGGCGTGAAGACCAAAATGCTGGTGCGTGATAAGTTGAGCGACCATTTGACGGTCTGTCCGCTACCTCGTTCGTGGCGTCTGCAATGGCATTTTCTGTGGGAGCGACTTTGTATTTGGCTGCATCTCCACTTGAAATGTGAACATCTGTTTGAAATAGATATTGCCAATTGCGGTACCGACATCACCAATCTACAGGAATTTAAGGAAGCCGACATCATTCATCTGCACTGGGTGAATCAGGGCATGTTGTCTCTGAAGGATATTCGTAAGATTCTCGATAGTGGTAAACCTGTTGTATGGACCATGCACGACATCTGGCCAGCTACGGCTATTTGTCACCTGACGCTGGACTGCCGTCAGTTTGAGACAGGTTGTCACCACTGCCGGCTATTGCCTGGTGGCGGTTCTGCTCACGACCTTGCGGCCCGTACATGGGAACGTAAGCAACGCATGTTGGATAATCGTAAGATATCTTTCGTGACGTGCAGCCAGTGGCTGTGCAGTGAAGCCCGCAAAAGTGCTCTGCTTCGTGGACAGCGTATAGAAACCATTCCCAATCCTATTGATACACGACTTTATCGTCTCGGCTCCCAACAGCACGCCCGTCAGCAGTTAGGATTGCCACGCGAAGGACGCATCATCCTCTTTGTGTCGCAGCGTGCTACTAATCCCAACAAGGGGATGCAGTATCTGGTAGAGGCTTGCCAGCAGCTCGGTAAGGAACATCCTGACTGGAGTGACACGGTATCGGTAGCCATTTTGGGCGGACATGCCGATGAGGTGGCCAGTCAGTTGCCATTCACTACCTATCCGTTAGGTTATGTCAACGACGAACATCGTATTGTCAGCGTATATCAGGCTGCTGACGTCTTTGTGTTACCCTCGTTGTCAGAGAATCTTCCTAACACCATCATGGAAGCAATGGCTTGTGGTGTGCCGTGTGTTGGTTTCCGTGTGGGAGGTATCCCTGAGGAGATAGACCACAAGGATACTGGTTATGTGGCCGAGTACCGTGATGCAGCCGACTTGGCTCGCGGTTTGTACTATGTTTTGGTTGAGGCCGACTATGCCGCCTTGCAGCACAACTGCATACAGAAAGTTGCCCGTTGCTGGTCGCAGCAGAGCGTGGCAAGGCAATACATTAATCTTTATGAGCAACAATGATACGATTTACAGTCATTACCATCACGTACAATGCTGAGGCTGTCTTACAGCGCACGCTGGACAGCGTGCTCCACCAGACATACGAAGGTGTGGAACACTTGATAGTTGACGGGGCATCGAAAGACCAGACGGTGACGATGGTTGAACAATATAAGCAATTGAGTGATGCATCAGACAACGGTCATAAAGTCATCATCCAGTCGGAACCAGACCACGGCATCTATGATGCTATGAACAAAGGACTGACACAGGTCTCTGGTGACTATGTGGTGTATATGAATGCTGGCGACTTCTTTCCTCAGATTGACACATTGGAACAGATTGTGCATCATTGCCGATTAAACGAATATCCTGCTGCCGAGCGTCCTGGTGTGCTTTATGGCAACACAGACATTGTCGATGGCGAGGGCCGTTTTCTGCATCACCGTCGTTTGCAGCCTCCTGCCCAACTGACCTGGCGTTCGTTTCGTCAGGGCATGCTGGTGTGCCATCAGGCTTTCTATGCACGTACGGATATCGCGAAGAATCTGCAATATGACACACGTTATCGTTTCTCAGCCGATGTCGACTGGTGTATCCGTGTGATGCGTGAGACGGAACGTATGGGCTTGCCACTGTTGAATACACAGATGGTGGTAGCCAACTACACCGAAGAAGGCGCCACGACGAAACATCATCGGGCATCCCTCATAGAACGTTTCCGTGTGATGGCCAGTCACTATGGTTGGGTGCAAACCTTCCTGCTACACTGCTGGTTTATAGTGAGAAGTGTCATTAATCAAGATAGCGTTAAATCGGATTAACGTTATAACGAGGAAATAAAAAAAGTAGTGACCCTATCGGATCACTACTTTCTTATGATTAATAATGTAAATACCCTTCGTCGGACGTTCTACTTGTTGGCCGCTCAGATTATAAATCTTTCCTGGCTGGCTATCGTCTGTTGCAAATACGGACTCTATACCCGCATAGCTGCCTGTGACGTCATCAACCAGATGTTTACCGTCACTATTCTTATTAGCGGAAATCTCAAAGAACTTATCCGTTGTGATATTGTTGACGTCGACTGTCTGCGGTGAACCCGTGCCAGTGCTGAACACGAAGTTGACGAAGTCGTCATCGCCATTAATGGTGAACTGCTTGTAATACCATTGCTTACCCTTGATGGTCGTCTTGGCAGTTATCTTGTCACCTGGCCACTGGGAATTATTTGGAGCATGGGTGTCGTCACCGCCCCAGGTCCAGTAGTTGACACTGGTCCAGCCGACGTTATCGGTATTGACATAGACTGTGATGGTTGTCGGTTGTACGGGAACAGGCTTGCTGTAGGTACGGGTGACAATGCCGCTGACCGTGCTGCCGATAAGCAGACCCACCTTCAGTGTCATGTCACCATCGATGGTAATCTTGGTGCCACTGGCCACTTTCGTGCTTGTCGCTTTGGGGTCGCTGCCATCGGTAGTATATACCAGTTGTGCACCATTATTGGTGCTTACAGCAGTCAGCGTAGCCTGTTGGGCATTGTCATATTCACCAGAGGGCAGGTCGACCCATGCCGTTTCCATCGACTTCTTCATATAGTAGGCATAATGATAGCCTGACAGTACCTTGACAAAATTGGCGTTAGGCTCGTACGAACTGGCATTCTTTCCTACCACAGCCATCATTTGGTCCTTGCTACCTGTCGTCAAGACGGCATAGTAGCCTGTTTGGGAGGCAGCATTGATATATGAACTCTCATTGTGGATGCCCACGGCATTGCGTACGTCAATCATGGCCTTAATGTCGCTCTTGTAAGCTATCCAGTGTTTCAAGAAGACACAAGGTGTGCCGGGCATGGCCAGCAAAAAAGCATTGGCAGCCAGTGTGTCCTTTCTTAACGGTCCGTTGCTGCTACCGTCTGGGCGTACTTCGGTGTCGTGGTTCTCTACGAAGGTCACGGCATAGCGACGATATGAACCGCTGTTAAAGTTGCTACTGACCAGTGGCCAACTGTTGTCGTTCTGCTTGCCCAGATAAGTCCAGTTGTTATTGTCTACAGCATTACGGACAACATATTTGAACTGAAAGTCGAAGGCTGCACTCGTCTTGCTGGTAGCGTCTATCCAACTCTTGATGGTGTTGGTGTTGTCCCAGCATTCACCCACGCTGAACTGAGGCTTGGCATATTCGTTATACAGCTTGGTATACGAGCCGCTATAGCCTTTCACCATGTCATACCGGAAACCTATGTAACCCATGTCGTTGAGTAGCATGTTCAGATAAGCTTTCACATTCTTCTGCACATTCTCACTCTTATGATCCAGGTCGCGCATGCCGTCCCAGCCCTCACCAGTATCGTTGTTCGACGACAACTGATAGCCGTTCTGGGTTGCCCACGTATAGGCGGCACCACCATCGTCATCCTTGCAGATGTCCGTTGACATGAGCTGATAGGTCACGCCTTGATAAGTCTCTTTGGGGAAATCCACCCAATTTGACACGTTCCTGCGGTGGTTGATGACCACATCGCCAATGGTACCAATACCTTTCTGAGAGAAGGTGCTGATCAATGAGCGCAACTCTGCTTCTGTTCCAAATGAGCTGTTGTAATGACCAGGAAACCAGTAGAGGTCGTCATAACCCATAGAAGTACCGCCACAGTCGGCACTCTGAGGAATCCATACCAGTTTGAAATACTGAGAGAGCTCGTCAGCCTGACGCTCTAATTTAACCCACTGCGACTGCGAAAACGAGTCCCAATAGAATCCTTGCAGCATAACGCCCTGATACTCTGAAGGCCAACCCTGTGCCAATAGGGGCAGGGTGCCAATCAACGTGATGATGGAAAGTACAAGTCTTTTCATTGTCGTTTAGTTATTGAATTACTGGTGCAAAGGTAAGAAAAAAAGTTCATAGTTCATAGTTCATAGTTCATAGTTACTGTCATTGGCCTGTGCAAACGGTTGCACGAGCTCTATGCTTTAGTAAATCCGAACGTCAGTACGCTGATGCGGATGCCCTCCACATGTCGGATGGCTTCAGCACAAGCGATAAGCGTGGCACCTGTAGTGCAGATGTCATCAATGAGCAGTATGTGGCGACCTCTCAGTTGACTGTCGTCACGCAATTCAAACATGTCGGCTACATTCTCCTGACGTTCATGGCGACTTAGCTGTGTCTGGCTCTTGACGAAGTGCTTACGGCTTACAGCCTTCGTTACGACGGGCAGACGGGTGATGTCGCTGATGCCTTGTGCCAGCATTTCGCTCTGGTTGTAGCCGCGTTGTCGCATACGCTTCCGACTTAGTGGCACAGGCAGCAGCACGTCGACGCCATCGAAGTAGTGGGCTATCTGCATCTCGTTGGCCATCAGCCGTCCCATGTCCTCGCCAACATCCGGACGATCATTGTATTTCATGTCATAGACAATCTGCGCTATTTCCGCATGGGGCTCATAGAAGATGAGTGCCGCTGCCCGTTCAATGGGTGTCAGATGCCAGAAGAGTTGTGCCATCGGATTGTCGTTGGGTGTAAACTGGTAGGTCGTACGAGGCAGATGTAGCATGCAGATGCTACACAGACTACGCTCAGTAGGAGCTAGCCGCCTTCCACACACGACGCATAGTCGGGGGGAGATGAAGTCGAGTATGCGGGTTATCCAGTTCATTCTTCACTCCTTCGCTTTTTCACTCCTCACAATCAATGTCCAGACATTGTCTGATGATGTCGAACGTAAAACCCCGTCCTACTGCAAAGCGCATCAGTTTCTGGTTCAGTTCATAGTCACTATTGGCCTTGATGCTTTTCCGCTTTTGTTTCAGTAGCGGACGTAACACGGCAAGGTACTCTTCGTCGTCTACTTCGTCGAGCACACGTTGGCGGATGTCCTCGTCAATGTGTTTTTGCCATAGTGCTTGTTCCACCTTGCGACGGCCCCACTTGTTGTAGCGTACCTTGTCCTTCACGAAGGCACGGGCATAGCGCTCATCGTCGACGTAGCGCTCCTTCGTCAACCGCTGTATGATACGAGCCTGAGCCGACTCATCCACTTCCCATCGGCGCATTTTTTCTGTCATTTCCCACTGGCAGTGTTCGGCCTGCGCACATAGTGAAGCCAGCGTCAGGAATGCTTCGTTTTCACTTTTCATGTTCACATCTTAATTCCTTTAATCATTCTTTGTTTGCCGTATTGGTCGGCTTTTATTTCGATGCCGTGGTACGACATCGTACGTAGCAGACTGTAGAGGGTGTCGGCATAGAGTGGATTGAATTCAAAATAAAGGCTACCGCCAGGCTTCAGTGCTGTCTGGGCATAGGTGGCGATGGCACGATAGAACAGTAACGGGTCGTCGTCGGGCACGAACAGGGCCGTGTGTGGTTCGTATTCCAGTACATTGGCTTCCATCATCGCGCGTTCCTTATTACATATATAAGGTGGATTGCTGACGATGAGGTCAAAGGAATCACGGGGACAGGTTGTGTGATTCAGGCTTGCTGCCGAATCATGAACCTGTCCCCATGATTCTAAGATGTCAACCTGTTCGAAGGTGACATCAGCTCCCAGTGCCTTGGCGTTTCCCTTAGCGATGTTCAGGGCCTCTTTACTGATGTCCCAAGCGGTCAACTGGGCCTGTGGAATATCTAACGCAAGTGTACATGCAATACAGCCACTACCCGTGCCGATGTCGAGAATATGGACAGCGGACGACAGCAGACTATTTCGGACTGTCCGTGTTTGTCTGTGTAAGTCCGCTGCTATTATCCAGTGGCAGAGCTCTTCGGTTTCTGGACGGGGAATAAGGACACCAGGCTCTACATGGAAGGTACGGCCGCAAAAGGTGGTTTCTCCTAAAACATACTGCACTGGTTCCTGTTGCAGTAGCCGTTGGGTTATTGCTTCCAGTTCGTCTTCAGGTATGCCAGCTTCCTTGCCCAGCAAGAGGTCTGACAGCGAGAGTCCATAGCGTACCTCAAACACCATGCGGGCTATGGCCTTCGCCTCGCCCTCGTCATAAACCGTTGTCAGTTGTCTGATCAGCTTTTGGTACGTCATAACTCTTCCTCAACAGGTTACACTGTGTGATGTTAACGTGGTAGCCATTGACGAAGAGTCCATGCTCTTTGAGTTCAGTTGCATCATTGGCTGTCAGAACGATACGGTAGTGTGTCGATTGTTTTCCCACTAATGCACAGCCCCACGAGTTCAGCTCAGTATCATTGCCTTCGAGCGTCTTGTCTGTACCGTTATAAATAGTCTTAAATTGCCAATAGGACAGTGTAATGTCATCTTGATCCGTCTCATACACAAACTCCAGTTTGTCGCCTTCCAGAGCATCGTAGAATTTCTCTGGTTCAATGGTGACACCATTTTCCCAGTTGCCAAACTGACAGAGACCTTCCCAAATCGTCGTTGGAGTCCATGTGGCACCACCAGGAGTCAAATAGATTTTCTTTACATATATTGTTGTAGTATCAGCAGCTTGCAGGGCCACTTCACCAATATTCTTGACATTTTGCCCGTCGAAGTAGGCTGTCAACGATGTGATGCCTGGTTTGCCACCTACCGTCAGGCCATCAGATACCCATATCTGGGTCAGCACCTTTGTTGGCTGTGCAAATTCGAAATGGATAGACTCATAGCCAGACCAGTCGACAGGCATGTTACGTTCTTTGAACGATGCAGCCAGTCCACCGTATGGCTGAGCTTTATAGACGATGACACCGTCGCTATTTCTCGAAATTGTTTCGTGGATATTCCATGTGAATTTAAATCTCGAGGTCAGTGTCAGACTGTCTTCCTCGTCAGCCCCCAGTCCGCAGCCGTACAGTAGGACCAATGTCGCAAATATGAGTAGTTTCTCTTTCATTGTTTTTTGTTTTGGGTTTTATTCGTAATTTGCCTGCAAATATACAAAAAAATCTTCATTTGATGATAGTGGAAGCAAATTTTTCTCTTTTCACGATTCACTTTTCACTTTTATTCGTACCTTTGCAACATGATGAACGACGAATTATATATGCGACGCTGCTTGCAGCTGGCTGCCAATGGCATTTTAGGAGCACGGCCAAACCCTATGGTAGGTGCCGTGATAGTAGTCACTGCTCCAGATGGAGAAAAAAGGATTATCGGTGAAGGTTATCACGTTCGTTGTGGTGAAGGTCATGCTGAGGTCAATGCCTTTGCCAGCATATGCCCTGAGGACGAGGCACTGTTGAAGGATGCAACCATCTATGTCTCTTTAGAGCCTTGTTCACATTATGGTAAGACACCGCCCTGTGCCGACCTCATTATCCGCAAAGGTGTGCGTCGAGTGGTGGTGGGTTGCATCGATCCCTTTGCTGAAGTGCAGGGGCGTGGGATTCAGAAGTTGCGTGATGCAGGCATAGACGTCACTGTAGGGGTGTTGGAGGAGGAATGCCGTTGGTTGAACCGTCGCTTCTTTACCTATCATTCAAAACATCGTCCTTATATCATCTTGAAATGGGCGCAAACAGCCAATGGTTTCATTGACGACCATGGTCATGCTTTGCAAATCAGCAACGAGCAAACCCAGATGCTGAACCATCAGCTACGTGCCGAGGAGGATGCTATCCTCGTGGGGCATACTACTGATGTCCGCGAACATCCGCAACTAACGGTACGCCACTGGTATGGTCCCCAACCCAAGCGAGTGGTGCTCACCCACCAGCGTCCGCTACCTCGACTCCTTGACGACCTCTACCAACATCAGGTGCAGTCGCTTATTGTCGAGGGTGGCCGCCAAACGCTTGAAAGCTTCATCGATGCTGGTCTATGGGACGAGATACGCGTTGAGACTGCTCCCATTACCGTTGCAAAAGGAACCCCTGCCCCCCACCTGCCTTCTCAGGCCTATATATATAATAAGGTGGAGTGCAGGGGTAATACCTTAGCCTATTTTATACCAGCTTCGAGAGGTCAGGCTCCTCAATATAGTGCAGTTTGTTGTCGATGATGACTTTTTCGGCCTCTTCGGCATTCTCTGTACGGAACACCATGATGCCCTTACCGCGAAGCAGGAAGGTGTACATGTAAGCAATAGAGATGCCTGCCTGTGAGAAGGTTTCGACGGCATCTGCAGCACGGCCAGGCTCGTCGTCGAGCTCAAGGGCAAAGACATTACTGAGAGCAACGGCGACACCGCCGTTCTTCAGTTCCTCATAGGCACGAAGGGGTTCGCTACAGATGAGGCGATAAATTCCGTACTCTGCCGTGTCGGCAATGGTGGAGGCTACAATCTGGATATTGGCCTGCTTGAGAATCTTCAGTACCTTGATGAGCGTACCTGAACGGTTCTCGATGAAAATGGATAACTGATGAATAGTCATAGTATTTAATTATTTAATTTTTCAATTTTTCAATTTTGTTACTGGTAAACCTTTCTCTTGTCGACAACGCGGACGGCCTTGCCTTCGCTGACAGGCAGGCTACCCTTGGATACGAGACGAACACGGGGCTTCAGCAGAATCTCATCGCCTAACTGGTGGCGGATCTCGCCTGCCAGGGTTTGCAACTTGCTGTAGTCGTCGGTACCCTCGTTGACCTCGACCTCGACGGTCATCTGGTCGTTGTTGTCTTCGGTAGTCAGTGTGATGAGGTAGTTGGTACCTACCTCGGGGAACTTCATGAGAATCTTCTCAATCTGGATGGGGAAGATATTTACGCCGCGTAGCACGATCATGTCATCGCTGCGGCCACGCATACGGTCGAGGCGGATGTGGTTACGGCCACAGGGACATGAACGTCCCAGCACGCGTGTCAAGTCACGGGTGCGGTAGCGTAGCAGCGGCATAGCCTCACGGCACAGCGTGGTGAGTACCAGTTCGCCAATCTCGCCGTCGGGTACGGGTTCTAATGTCTCGGGATCGACAATCTCGACGATGTAGTAGTCCTCCCAGAAGTGCAGACCGTTCTGCTCTGGACACTCAAAGCCGACGCCGGGACCGCACATCTCCGACATGCCAAAGGAGTTGTAGGCTTTGACGCCCATCATCTCCTCGATGCGCTTGCGCTGTTCCTCGCTGTGAGGCTCGGCACCAATGGCGAGCACCTTTAACTTAGTGTCGCGACGAGGGTCGACGCCCTCCTGCTGCATCACTTCGTAAAGACGTGTTACGTAAGAGGGAATGGCGTGGATGGCCGTCGTGCCAAAGTCCTTGATGAACTTAATCTGACGCAAGGAGTTACCGGCGGCGGCAGGCACGGTGAGCATGCCTAACTTCTCGGCACCGTATTGGAATCCCAGACCGCCAGTGAACATGCCATAGCCGCTGGAGTTCTGGAAGACGTCGTCAGGACGCAGACCTACCATCCATAGGTTGCGAGCCACCTGGTTGGCCCACTCGTCAAGATCCTTCTTGGTATGCAGGATGACAGTGGGATTACCCGTGGTACCGCTGCTGGAGTGCAGACGTACGCAGTCCTTCAGAGGTACGCACGACATACCGAAGGGATAGGTCTCGCGCAGATCCTGCTTGGTAGTGAAGGGTAGTTTACGAACGTCGGCCAGCGTCTTGATGTCGTCAGGCGTGATGCCGGCCTCCTTGAATTTTTTCTGATAGAACTCGTTGTTCATGCAGTGACGAACAGTTTTCTGCAGGCGCTCCAACTGGAGAGCCCCAATCTGTTCGCGACTCATGGTCTCGAATTCGGGATTAAAGAATTTAGATTGTTCCATAGTTGTATATTACAGTTTGCGATTGTCTATAACATGGGCGCTCTTACCCTGACTGCGCTCGATGGTGCCAGGAGCTTTCAGCTGTACCTTGGCTGAGATGCTGAGCACACTCTTGAGCTTCGAAGCGAGTTTCTTCTCTAAGGCGTCGATGGCAGCTGGTGTATCGAAGGTGCCGGTGAAGTACTCCTGACGGATTTCCACTTGTACCAGCAGCGTGTCGAGGTTCTTGACACGGTCGACGACGAGCATGTAGCGTGGAGCGAACTCAGGCATTGAGAGTACGACGCTCTCGACCTGTGACGGGAAGACGTTGATGCCTCGGATGATGAGCATGTCATCGCTACGCCCCTCGATACGTCCCATGCGGATGTTGGTGCGGCCGCAGTCACAAGGTCCGTCGATGAGATGACACAGGTCACGGGTACGGTAGCGCAGTACGGGCATGCCTTCCTTGGTCAGCGTGGTGAACACCAGTTCGCCCGTCTGGCCGTTGGGCAACGGCTCCAGTGTCGTGGGATTGATAATCTCGGGGTAGAAGTGGTCTTCGTTGATGTGCGATCCATTTTGCATCTGGCATTCATAGCTGACTGAGGGACCCATCACCTCGGAAAGTCCGTAGATGTTGTAGCCCTTCAGACCTAAGCGCTCTTGAATCTCCTGACGCATCTTCTCTGTCCAGGGTTCAGCACCGAAGGCACCGATACGCAGCTTGATTTGTTCTTTCGTGATGCCCAGCTTCTCCATGGTCTCTGCTAAGTAGAGGGCGTACGACGGAGTACAGGCAATACCCGTGATGCCGAGGTCGCGAATCAGCTTCAGGTGCTTCTCCGTGTTACCCGTTCCAGCGGGAATGACGGCAGCGCCAAGGTGCTCCACACCGTAGTGGGCACCCAAACCACCGGTAAAGAGGCCGTAGCCGTAGGCTACAGAAAAGATGTCGTCGCGGGTGACGCCAAACGATGTCAGGCAACGGGCCATACACTCGCTCCATACACCAATGTCTTTACGGGTATAGCCCACAATGGTGGGTTTTCCCGTCGTGCCGCTGGAGGCGTGGATACGGATTATCTCACTTGGCGGGGCAGCCTGCAAACCGAACGGATAGTTGTCGCGCAGGTCCTGCTTGGTGGTGAATGGGAGCTTGTGGATGTCCTCGATGGTCTGTATGTCATCGGGTCGGATATCCAGCTCTTGCATCTTATGGCGGTAGAATGGCACATGGTGATAGACGTACTCCACTATCTTGTGCAGGCGTTTGCCTTGCAGCGCGCTCATCTCGTCGCGGCTCATGCATTCTTTATTGGGATTCCAAATCATGGTTGTTGTCTTTTTTGTTATGATGTAATAACGTGATTACGTTGTTATTTATAGCATTGGAAGATATTGTTGACTCTATCGCGGTTCATCTTCGGCGAGAGCAGGCTGACAATCCAGACGACAGGGAATCCTCCGACCATCGCGATGGCACCGCAGTTGATGGGGTTGATAGGGTTGCCAAGCAGCATGTTGACAACGGTGAGGCCTACACCCCATATGAAACATGCCCAAACGCTGGCTGTAGTGACACCGCGCCAATAGAGTCCCAGCATGAACGGAGCCAGAAAGGCACCGGCCAAGGCACCCCATGAGATACCCATGAGCTGGGCGATGAATGTGGGTGGATTGAGGGCTATCATCAGGGATATGACGATGAAGAACACGATGAGTACACGCATGATGACCACTTTACGACGTTCCACTTTCTCGGAAACCACGTCGTCGATGGTTCCTTCCTCTACCTCACCGGGTAGCGACTTCTTGTCGCGATAGATAAGGTCGAGGGTCATTGTTGAACTGGACGTCAGTACCAGCGAGGCCAGTGTCGACATCGAAGCACTTAATACGAGTAGCACCACGAGGGCGATGAGTACGTCAGGCAATGTGACAAGCATGGCCGGCACGATGCTGTCGAAGGCTATCTTGCCTGTTGCTTCATTAATCACAGGGTCGTACAGACGTCCAAAACCGCCAAGGAAGTAGCAGCCTCCTGCCACGATGAATGCGAAGATGGTCGAGATGACGGTGCCGCGCTTGATGGCACTCTCGTCGGTGATAGAATAGAACTTACCCACCATCTGGGGTAGACCCATAGTACCTAACGATGTCAGGATGACCACGCCGAGCAGTCCCCACGGGTCTGGTCCGAACCACGATGCAAAGCCGCCGTTCACGGCAGAGTCAGCATCGGAAGGCAGTGCAGCCAACTTGTCGACGGCTGCCGTCAGTCCGCCCTGTGCGTTCAATACGGCAGCAATGACGGCAACGATACCGAATAGCATGATGATGCCTTGTATGAAGTCGTTCATAGCCGTTGCCTTGTAACCGCCAAGTATGACGTATACGGCTGTGAGGATGGACATGATGACTACGCAGTATTCATAGGGAATGTTAAAGCCCATCTCGAAGAGTCGTGAGATGCCGCTATAAACACCTGCCGTATAAGGGATGAGGAATACGAAGGCAATGATAGATGCCACCACGCGCAGTCCCTGGCTGTCGAAGCGTGTGCCGAAGAAATCGGGCATGGTGCGCGACTCGATATGCTGTGTCATCAGTTTGGTGCGACGACCAAGGATGAGCCAGGCCAGAAGAGAACCGATGACGGCGTTGCCGATACCTATCCATGCTGAGGACAGACCGTATTTCCATCCGAACTGTCCGGCATAGCCCACAAAGACCACGGCAGAGAAATAACTGGTACCGAAAGCGAAAGCTGTGAGCCAAGGTCCCACGGCACGTCCGCCGAGTACGAAACCATCGACGCTGCTGGCCTGTTTACGGCTGTAGAGTCCTACGCCCAGCATGACGACGAAGAAAATAATGGTTAAAAGAACTTTGATGATCATATTGTCGTTATCTCATTATTACGTTATTTCAAAATGGTTAGAAGGCTACTTGCACCTGGGCCTGCAGCCAGTTGTAGTCCTTGCCAAGGTTATCGCCACAGAAACAACGGGTGTACTGCAGCTGTACGCGACACTTCTTGTAATACCAGTACTGCAAGCCAACGGTGAGATTGGTCTGGTCCCAGCCATCCACCTTCGTATTGCGGTCGTAGGTCTCGCCAGAGGCTACGATATCAAGGGCATCGACTACGGGGATGCACACGGTGGCATAGCCGCCACGGCTGTTTACGTCGCCATCCTTACCACCCAGCCATTCAGCACGGATGCTGGCAGGACGGGCTTCCTTGTACAGTCCTTCTGAGTAGGGGTGAGTCTTGTATTCTGCACCCACAGAGTAACGGTTGCGCTTGTAATTATCACCAACTTTGATGTCGGGATTCCATGCAGCTGTATTTACGGCATTACCTGTGCCGAGATAACCGGAGCCGACTACACGGAAGCCGTCGAAGGGACGTACCTCCAGCTTGGCGATGAAGTCTTTCTGATTGTTCAGGTCCCTGCGGTTGATACCCTGACCGCTCATCAGGGCCAGCTCGTAGTGGAACATGTTGTCCAATAGGTCGCCGAATACCATGAGTCCCTGGTCACGGCCGTAGTTGACACCGTTCAGAGGATCAGGACCCTCGCCGGCCAGATAGAGTACGGCCTGCGAATAGACGTCGATGAGTTCCAGTTGGGTGGGAGAGAGTGGATTCTCCATGGTATAGGAGTGTTTGAACTGTCCTAAGCGGACGGTGAGCGCATTGTCCTTGGTGATACGGAAGTCGGTATAGAACTCCTGGACTACGCTGCTGAAGTCGTGCATGAAAAGGAACGACCAGCGGTCGGTAATGCGGGCCTTGGCCCATAGAAGCGTACGCTTGAGGTTGTACGAGTTAGTCTTTTTGTCGTTGGCATCCTGATACGACCACCCTCCTTGTGCGTAGCCGTTCAGCGTGATGCGGCTGGTGAGTTCCTTCATCCAGTCACTATCCTTCTTTTTTTGCCCCATGGCAGCCGTGCTGCTGAACATTGCCAGCAGTAGTGCTGCACTCATTAGAATGATTCTTTGTCTCATGGTTGTGTTGTTGTGTTGGTGTTAATTGTTAGCTTCAAAGATAGTCATGCGTTCGTCGAGTTGGGCGTACTGGTGGTCTTCTATGAAAGAGGTACACACGCGCAAACCTTCCTGATGCGAGCCAGTGGTGATAAGGCAAATGGCCGATACACCGTAGTACATCAATTCTCGAGCCAGCTGGCCACTGGTCATTCCCTTATAGCCTATGGTAAAATAAAAACCATCGGCAACAGGCTGGTCCAGGTCCTTGTCGTAGACAATATGGAAACCGTGACGTACAAAGATTTCCTTCAACTTGTGGGCGCGGTCGCCATACACTTTCACTTCATTGCGGAAATTGTAGGTCCCGTCGCAGGCAGCTTTCAGCATAGCGGCCATGGCGTACTGGGCTGAGTGGCTCGTACCCGACGACAAAGCATAGAGCATACGCGTGGAGAATACCAGTCCGAATGGCAGACCCTCGTAACGAGCACTGAGGTCATCGAAATGACGGTGGAACAGTTTGTCCGAGATGCACGTCACACCAATACGCTCACCGGCATAGCTGAACGCCTTGGAACCTGAGATGAGCAGGATGTAATTGTCTGTATAATGTGCTACGGTGGGCTGGAAGGGTGCCTCAAAGGGCTTGCTCAGGTCCTGACGGAAGTCCATGGCGAAGTAGGCGAGGTCTTCCATCACGATGGTGTCGTACTTCGTTGCCAGTTCACCGATAGTCTTCAACTCCTCTTCGGTCATGCATATCCACGCCGGATTGTTGGGATTTGAATAAACGATGGCACAGACGTTGCCGACCTTGAGGTAACCCTCCAGTTTGGCACGGAGCTTCTCACCGCGGAAATCATAGACGTCGAAGGTCTCGTATTTTACGCCCTGCACCTGTAGCTGCATCTTCTGCACGGGGAAGCCCGGGTCGATAAACAGTACGGTATCCTTCGCCTTATTGGCCTGCGAACAGGTGAGGAACGAGGCAAAGGTGCCTTGCATGGAGCCGCAGACGGGCACGCACCCCTCTGGGGCAATGTCGACATTGATGAATGCCTTGACAAAGCGCGAGGCCTGCTTCTTCAGTTCGGGATAGCCCTGAATGTCGGGATACGAGTGGGCGATGCCGTCCTGGAGGGACTTCACTTGCGCATCGACACCCACCTGTGCGGCAGGTAGTCCAGGGATACCCATCTCCATCTTGATGAACTCAACGCCACTCTCTTTTTCGGCCATGGCAGCTACCTGCTTCACTTCGCGGATAGTGGCCTTGGCAAAGTCCTGAATGCCTAGCTTGGCAATCAGACCGTCTACAATCTCTTTCTTAATAGGAGTATTCATTGCGGTAGCAAATTATTCACTATTCACTATTCACTGATCACTTCTGAGCCTCGCGGCCAATAGCCAATGCCTTGATATTTGCCTCGACGATGGCTTCGCCCTTGCGTCCAAAGACACGGCGGATGGCATCCTCCAGCTTCTTGTACTCAATACCCAGCGCCTTTTGGGCAGCACCCAGCAGGATGACGTTGGCTGAACGGGGTACCCCGGCATCCTTCGCCTTCTGCTCAATGTCGAGCATGATGACATGAGGCAACTGTGCGAGGTCATTTTTGATGACCTCGATATCAGGATAATTCGGAATATTGACAAACGGCGTGCTTGACGTGATGATCCAGCCGTCCTTTGAGAGGTACGGTAGGTAGCGCAGGGCTTCCATGGGTTCCATGGAGATGATAACGTCGGCGCCACCCTTGGCAATCAGGTCGCTGGCAATGGGTTCACTCGAGATGCGCAAGTTCGACTGTACGTCACCGCCACGCTGGCTCATGCCGTGTACTTCAGCCTGCTTGATGTAAAGGTTTTCGTTCATGGCGGCCTCGCCAATGATGGTAGCGATAGAAAGGATGCCTTGTCCTCCTACTCCGCAAAGTATGATATCTGTCTTCATATTCTTTGACTTTGAACTTTATGATAATATGAGAGCGGAAGCAAATTTTTCACTTTTCACTCTTCACTTTTCACTTCTGAGCCTTCTTCTGTTTCAAATGACGCTGAAGGGTCTGCATGCACTCACGGCGCGGAATGATAACGCTGGTGCCGTGGTAATTAATCTCGTCACGGATAGTCTGTGTAATCTCAGGCATGTTCTTGGGCAGGGGAACCACCACTTTCAGGTGTTCGTCGCTTAGGCCCAGTCCGCGGCAGATGGCTTCAAACTTATTGGTACCTGCCGAGTCCTGTCCACCGGTCATACCCGTCGTCAGGTTGTCGGAGATAATAACGGTGATGTCGGCATTCTCGTTGATGGCATCCAGCAGGCCTGTCATGCCTGAATGGGTAAACGTGGAGTCACCGATGATAGCTACTGCGGGCCATTGACCAGCGTCGGCAGCACCCTTGGCCATGGTGATTGATGCACCCATGTCGACGCACGAATGGATAGCACGGAAAGGAGGCAGGAAACCTAAGGTATAACAGCCGATATCGCCGAATACGCGTGGATTGTCGTACTCCTTCAGCACCTCGTTGAGGGCAGCATAGACGTCGCGATGACCACAGCCCTGACAGAGTGCAGGGGGACGTGGCACGACGTCTTCGCATGGGGCGAAGCCGTCATTAATTGATAATTGATAATTGATAATTGATAATTGGGCTAACGCCTTCTTTACATGGTCGGGGTTCAGCTCGCCTGTACGTGGCAGCGTGCCGTCAAGTTTGCCGTGAATGTTTTTCAGGTCGGCCACACCACGAACCATGTCCTCGATGAAGGGCTGTCCCTCCTCGACGATAAGCACCTGCTGGCACTCGTCCATGAGGCGGCGCACCAGTTTCTTCGGCAACGGATACTGTGAAATCTTCAGGATGGGGAAGGGACTTCCGCCAGGGAAGCACTCGTTGACATAGTTGAAGCCGATGCCGCTGGCCAAGATACCCAACGACTTGTCGTGACCTTCTATATATATATTATAGGTGGAGTTGGCTGCGTCTTCCTCTAATTGTGCCTGCTGAGCCGTCACCACATCGTTGCGACGACGGGCATTGGCGGGTAGCAGTACCCAGTTGGCAGCTACGGCATCGTAGTTCAGCTCGTTCTGCTGACGTGGCTCGTCAGCACATTCTACCACGGCACGGCTGTGGGCCATGCGGGTGGTGACACGCATCAGTACGGGTAGCTTGATGCTCTCGCTATAGGCAAAGGCCACGGCCATCATGTCGTATGCCTCCTGCTGATTGGAGGGCTCGAAGGTTGGTATCATGGCAAACTTGCCATAGAAGCGCGAATCCTGTTCGTCCTGTGAGGAGTGCATTGAGGGGTCGTCGGCCACGAGTACGATGACACCGCCGTTGACGCCCGTCATGCCACTGTTTACAAACGGGTCGGCACAGACATTCAGTCCGACGTGTTTCATACATACCAAGGCACGCTTCCCCATGAACGACATACCTAAGGCAGCCTCCATAGCCGTTTTCTCGTTGGTGCTCCACCGACTGTGGATGCCACGCTCCTTGGCCAGTATATTACCTTGAATAAACTCCGTGATTTCCGTCGACGGCGTGCCAGGATAGGCATACACGCCAGACAGTCCGGCATGGATGGCTCCCAGTGCTATGGCCTCGTCGCCCAATAACAGTTTTTTTGTCATATATTGTCTTTTTGTTAGTATTTTAACCCTATTGGCTTGCAAAAGTACACTTTTTTATCCAATTAGACAAATGAAAGGCGATAAAATTTGGCTTTTTGGTGACTTCTTTGTACCTTTGTGCCCTGAAAAGTGTATAAATATCGAAAAAGAATGGATACAATCAAACATCTTTTTGCACAAAAGCTGATGGACATCAAGGCCATCAAGTTGCAACCGAACGACCCCTTTACGTGGGCCAGCGGATGGAAATCGCCCATCTATACCGACAACCGTAAGACATTGGGCTTCCCTGATGTGCGTTCGTTTGTGAAGTTGGAACTCTGTCACGCCATTCAGGAGCACTTCCCTGAAGCTGAGGCTGTGGCTGGTGTGGCAACGGGAGCTATTGCACAAGGAGCCTTGGTGGCCGACGAGTTGGGACTGCCTTATGCCTATGTTCGTCCGAAGCCGAAGGATCATGGCATGGGCAATCAGGTGGAAGGTGAACTCTCCAAGGGTGCCAAGGTCATCGTCGTCGAGGACCTCATCTCTACTGGCGGCTCGTCGTTGAAGGCCGTCGCTGCTCTGCGTGAATACGGTGTGGAGGTTATTGGCATGGTGGCTTCGTTCACCTATGGCTTCCCCGTGGCTGAAGAGGCTTTCCGCGAGGCTGGCGTGAAGCTGATTACCCTGAGCGACTACAATGCCGTGCTAGAGCAGGCCGCTAATACGGGCTACATCAAGCCCGAAGACCTCGAGGTCTTGAAAGAGTGGCGCAAAAATCCCAGCATTTGGGGAATTTAATTATTTTAGCAAGGACTACAGGACTTAATGACTATTCCCCACAATAAAACAGTCTTGTAGTCCTGTAGTCCCTGCAAAAAAAGAATAAGGAAATATGACGAAGTTTGAAAGTAGCGTTAAGCAGATAGCCTATCCCGTAGAGGATGTCTATCGTAATATCAGTGACCTCAGCAATCTGGAGCGTGTTCGCGACCGTGTTCCTGAGGACAAGTTGCAGGACTTCCAGTTCGACCACGACAGCGTGCAGGTCAATGTGGCTCCCGTGGGGCTGTTGAAGTTGCGTATCGTGGAGCGTGAGGAGAACAAGTGTGTGAAATTCGAGACTGAGCAGTCGCCGCTGCCCTTCAACCTGTGGATTCAGGTGCTACCCGTGACAGCTACTGAGAGCAAGATGCGTGTTACCGTCAAGGCCGATATCCCCTTCATGTTGAAGGGTATGGTCGCCGGTCCCCTGCAGGATGGTGTTGAGAAAATCGCTGACGCTCTCTCGCAGATTCCGTACGTATAATATTTAGCAAGGACTACAGGACTTAATGACTTTCTTAACATTATAAAAAACAAAAAAAGTCCTGTCAGTCCTGTAGTCCTTGCAAAAGATAAAAGATATGGCAAACAAACTTTGGGAGAAGAACTTCGAGGTGAATGCTGAGATTGAACGCTTCACCGTGGGTCGTGACCGCGAGATGGACCTCTATCTGGCCAAATACGACGTGCTGGGGTCTATGGCCCATATCACCATGCTGGAGTCAATTGGCTTGATAGGTCATGATGAATTGCCCCAGCTCTTGGCTGAGTTGAAAAACATCTATGCCATCTGTGAACGTGGTGAGTTCGTCATTGAAGACGGCGTCGAAGACGTCCATTCGCAGGTGGAGCTGATGCTGACGCGCAAGCTCGGTGATATGGGCAAGAAGATTCACTCGGGGCGTTCGCGTAACGATCAGGTGCTGGTGGACCTGAAGCTGTTCACCCGTCACGAACTGATGGCGGTGGCCGAGAGCGTCAAGGTGCTGTTTGACGAACTCATCCAGAAGAGTGAGCAGTATAAAGGCGTGCTGATGCCGGGCTATACACACCTGCAGGTGGCTATGCCCTCGAGCTTTGGCCTCTGGTTCGGCGCGTATGCTGAGAGTCTGACGGACGATATGCTGTTCCTGCAGGCCGCCTATAAGATGACCAACCGCAATCCTTTAGGCTCTGCAGCAGGCTACGGCAGTTCGTTCCCCCTGAACCGTCAGATGACTACTGACTTGTTAGGTTTCGATACGATGGACTTCAATGTGGTGTATGCCCAGATGGGGCGAGGAAAAACAGAGCGTAATGTTGGTTTTGCACTCGCCACCATCGCTGGCACGCTGGCAAAGATGGCTTTTGACGCTTGCCTGTTCAACTCGCAGAACTTCTCGTTTGTGAAGTTGCCCAAGGAGTGTACGACGGGTTCGAGCATCATGCCGCATAAGAAAAATCCCGATGTCTTCGAGCTGATTCGCGCGAAGTGCAACAAACTGCAGGCTCTGCCCCAGCAGGTGACGCTCATCATGAACAACCTGCCCGTGGGCTATTTCCGCGATCTGCAGATTATCAAGGAAATCTTCCTGCCTGCCTTCGACGAGCTGAAGGACTGTCTCCAGATGGCCGCCTATATTATTAATAAAATAGAGGTACGCGCGGACATCCTCGACAATCCCATGTATGACCCCATGTTTAGCGTGGAGGAGGTGAACCGCCTCGCATCCGACGGTATGCCTTTCCGCGACGCCTACAAGAAGGTCGGCCTCGATATCGAAGCCGGCACCTTCCGTCCTAACAAGCATATCCATCACACCCACGAGGGTTCCATCGGCAACCTGTGCAACGACCGTATCAATGCCCTGATGGCCAATGTGCTCGAAGGTTTCGCCTTCGAGCGAGTCCGCCATGCAGAAGAGAAACTTTTAAGTGAATAATGTCAATGAATATTTCTGGAAAGATGCGTCATGGATTGCTGCTGTGCGTAGCATTCTTCACTCTTCACTCTTCACTCTTCACTCTCACATCCTGCCAGGCTGACAGCGAGTACAGCACGTGGCCGTGTCGTTTTGCCTACAATAATAGCGTCTATCTCGACCCCACATTAGCATCAGCTATGACTGCTGACTCTCGCGGCACGTTCTGTAAGATTTCGGAGTCTGTTTGGGGTGGGGTGAAGTATCTGGACTTTCAGAGTAACCAGGGACAGACTTCCCAGCAGACGGAAACGGCTATGGAGGAGCAGGCTAACTATATCATAGGTTTGAACAACGGCATCATTGTTGGTTTCCAAGTGATGAACACAACGCCTAACGGAGGTTTTATCGCCTACGACGTTCAATGTCCTAACTGCGTGCGTAGCGAGAACAACACCATTAGTCCCAACTATCCCGTCAGCATGGCTTCTACGGGTATTGCCACTTGTAAGAAATGCGGCAAGAAGTACGACCTCAACAATGGCGGTATCATTCAGAACGGCGAAGATGGCGATGTGGGCCTCCAGAAATATTTGGCCAGTACCACCGGCCCCTATGGCTACATCTCTGTCGGTACTAAGAGGTGAGTGCTAAGAGCTATGAGCTAAGAAGTGTGTGCTAAGAGCTAAGAGCTATGAGCTAAGAGCTAAGAAGTAAGATGTATGAAACAAGTCAGACCGAAGAAAAACCTGGGTCAGCACTTCCTGACCGACCTGACAATAGCCCGTCGGATAGCCGATACGGTAGATGAACCCTATGCTGACCTGCCAGTATTGGAGGTTGGACCAGGCATGGGCGTGATGACGCAGTATTTAGTGGAGAAGCCACGACCGGTGAAGGTGGTGGAGATTGACCGTGAGTCAGTAGCGTACCTGAAAAACACGCTGTTCAAAGACTCAGCCATCAGCCCTCAATCCTCAGCCATCATTGAAGGAGACTTTCTGCGCATGGAACTGAAGGACGTCTTTGGCGGTCAGCAGTTTGTACTGACTGGTAACTATCCCTACGATATCTCGTCGCAGATATTCTTCAAGGTCATTGATAACCGCGACCTCATTCCCTGTTGTACGGGTATGATTCAGCATGAGGTGGCGTTGCGTATGGCGTCGAAGCCAGGCACGAAAGCTTATGGTATTCTGTCGGTACTCATCCAGGCCTGGTATGACGTGGAATACCTGTTCATGGTCGACGAGACGGTGTTCAATCCGCCACCTAAGGTAAAGAGTGCCGTCATCCGCATGACGCGCAATCAGACTGACCATTTAGATTGCGACGAACAATTGTTCAAGCGTGTGGTGAAGACCGTGTTCAACCAGCGCCGTAAGATGCTGCGCGTCTCGTTGCGCCAACTATTGCCCGCTATCGGCCATCAGCCATCAATTATCAGCAATCATCCCTTCATGACCATGCGTCCCGAACAGCTTTCCATCGAACAGTTTGTGGAGCTGACAAATATGGTAGAGGAGGAACTCAGAAAGGAAGGATAAAAGTGTGTGTGCGCGGCCACAAAATACATGTGTTCGCACACAAACAATTGATTTGCATCAAGAATTAGCCCCTTTTTAGCAAAAACTTGATGATTTATGATGGTGCATTGTGAAATAGTTCGTACCTTTGCACCGTCTTCAATAAGTTATTAGAATTAAGGTAAAAGATTTCAGGTTTGATTCTTCGATAGGATTAGAACGATTAAGGTAAGTAAAGAAAGATTGGATAAAGGATAACACCGACGTCGTGAGACGCACTTTTTTAAAGAAATAGGTTTTTAGTTATTGATAGTAGTTAAATGCAGCACGCAGGACTTTTTGCCTACGTGCTGCATTTTTATTATCTGAGAAGGGTAAAGCTACGAATGTCTTTCTGACGGCATTATTGAATGGTTTTCACATTGTTTTCTTCACTTCTTTGCCCACTTGCCTCTTACCAGACGGGCGAGGAAGATGAGGCCGCGGAAGGTGAGTTCGATGGCCATGGCCGTCCAGACACCTGGGAGACCGTAGGTAGTGGCGAGCAGGGCAGCGAGGGTCAGACGGACGCCCCACATGGATAGCAGGCTCATGATGGCCGGACACAACGTATCGCCCATGCCGACGAAGACACCGTTGCAGACGATGGCTGCGGCAAACATGGGTTCGGCAAAGGCCTCGATGCGCAGACAGTCGGTGCCCACGCTGATGATGTCGCTGACGGGCGTCATGAGCGTCATCAGTTCGGGGGCGAAGACAAACATCAGACCCCCCATGGCGGTCATGACGAGCATGCCCAGAATGACGGACATGTAGGCAAAGGAGCGTGTGAGCAACTGTTTGCCGGCACCATAGCTCTGGCCGACGAGTGTGGTGGCAGCCTCGGCAATGCCGAAGCCAGGCATGTAGCACAAGCTTTCGACGGTGATGCCCAGCGAGTGGGCGGCAATGGCAATGGTTCCCAATGGTGCTACGATGGCCGTGCTGATAATCTGTGCACCACCCATCAGCATGTGCTGCAGTCCCATGGGTGCACCAATCTTGAAGGCAGTATTCACCACGTCGGCACGTGGCTTGAAGTGGTCCCAGGTAAGGGGAACGTGGGGAGTGGCTGGTGATGAGTGAGAAGTGGTCAGTGAGAGGTCGGAGCGGAAGAGGAGGAACCAGAGCATAAGGATGGCGGTGATGAACATAGCCAGGCCTGTACCTACGGCGGCTCCCACGACACCCATGTTGAAGATGTAGATGAACAGGTAGTTGAAGACGACGTCCATGGCGCACATAAGGATGTTGAGCATGGACGGCACCTTCATGTTGCCGGCACACTTCAGCATGGAACCCGCCAGACCCTCCATCTGGAAGAAGATGCCGCAGACGCCGAAAATGGCAAAGTAGAGCGTGGCATCGTGGCAGACGTCGTCGGCGCCGCCCAGCCAGTGGGGCAGGGGACCGCTGATGGCGAGGCTGATCATCATGATGGCAAGTGCCCAGATGAGGCTGCACACCAGCGACTGGCGTAGGATGCGACGGGCACGCTTGAAATCGTTGGCTCCGATGGCATGTGCCACCTGTACGCTGAATCCCATGTTGACAGCTGATGACAGACCACCCATGAGCCACCCCGTGGTCTCAACCAGTCCGATGGCTGCCGAGGCCTGGGCGCCCAGGTGTCCCACCATGGAGGCGTCGATGAAGAACATGACGGTAGCAGAGATCTGTGCGAGTATAGAAGGAATACTCAGGCCGATAATGAGCCTGAGTTTCTCGCCTTGCGTCATCTCGCGTCCCTCGCGGATGAAGGCCAACAGTTTCTTGCTATTTGTAACCTTCACTATTCTCTCTTTCTCTCCTTCAGAATGTGGCAATGAGAGCACTCATCATTTCTACTGGTAGTTCCTTATGCGGACGTCAATACCCGTACCGCTGAGCATTACGCGGATCTTGCTGACGGGTGTGTCGTTGTAGTGGTAGGGAAAGAGTACCTTGGGCTTAATGATCTTTGCAGCACGGATAAGCTGGTCGACGGTCATGGTGTATGGCTGGTTGCAGGGCAGGAAAGCAACATCGATAGGGCCGAGGTCGCTCATCTCTGGGATGTCCTCCGTATCACCGGCCACGTAGATGCGTAGACCGTCGATGGTCAGGATATAGCCGTTGTCGCGTCCCTTGGGATGGAACTGCTCGTGACCCTTGGTGGTGTTATAGGCCGGTACAGCCTTCAGCGTCAGGTCGGTGCCAATGGTGACGCTGTCGCCATTGTGCATTACACGGCTGTTGCGGTACATCTGGCCTACGGCAGGGTTGCTGTAGACAACAGTATTCGTGGTGACGAGCTGTGCGAGGGCCATGCGGTCGAAATGGTCGGCATGCTCATGAGTGATGAAGATGATGTTGGGCTTGGGCATGCTGGTATAGTCCGTTTCGGGTTTGAGCATGGTGACGGGGTCGAAATAGTAGACGCGTCCGTCGTATTCCATCATGATACTGGCATGCTTGATGCACGTCATCTTCACTTCCTTTCCCGACTGTGTCTTGAAGGTGTCGGTCTGTCGCTGCTGCGCAGAGGCATTGAAAGGTAAAAAGGCTAAAAGGTACAAAAGAAATTGACAGATTTTCATACGTTTATTTGATTAGTTGTCCTTAGAGTTATCGTTAGGGTTATCGTTAGGGCTATTGTTCTTGACTTTGACGAAATACCTATGGTAGTAGGTGATAAGCAGGGTGGTCATAGGCAGGGCGATAATCATACCCATGATGCCTAACAGTGAACCCCAGATGGAGAGCGACAGCAGGATGATGGCCGAGTTCAGACCCGTGACATGACCCATAATCTTCGGTACGAGAATGGTGTCCTGGATGGATTGTACGACGGCAAAGACGATAAGTGCCAGCAACATAATCATCCAGAAGTTCTGACCGGTATCAGCGGCCTTGATGACAGCCAGCAGGATGGTGGGTACAAAGCCTACCAGTTGCAGATAGGGTACCATGTTGAGCAGGCCGATGAACATGCCGAGACCAATGGCCATGGGGAAGTCAATGATGAGGAACCCAATGCTGAACAGGACTCCGACACAGAGGGCTACTAAGCCCTGACCGCGGAAATAGAGGTTCATACCCTGTCCGACGTCGGCCACTAATTTGGTGGCAAAGGGACGGTAGCGCTCAGGCAGCAGGTAGACCCATCTTTTGCTAAAGTCCTCATAGTCTATTAATATAAATAAGGTATAGAGGAACACCATGGTCAGCGAGAAGACGCTGGACACGATGCTGATGGACTGTGCTATGACTGCCCAAACCTTAGGTACAGTCTGTTTGATACTGTCGATGAAGCCTTCCTGTGTGATGAGGGTCTTGACATCCTTCACGGAGACATTGTCATGGATGAAGTCCTCTATCATTTCAGGAATGTTGTTCATGTTGGCCTTGTTGGAAACGTACATCACCAGCAGGTCCTTCACGCGCAGTCCTTCATCAATCATGGGCGGAATCATGAGCCAGCCAAGACCAGTGAGCAGCAGCCCGACGGTGATGAAAGTACACAGGATGCCCACGATGCGGTACTTCATGCGGCACTTGTACTGGAAGAACTTCACTACCGGGAACAGCAGATAGGCAATGAGCCAGGCCAGAAAGAAGGGTAGAAGTACGGAACTGAGCCTGTTGAGCAGCATCACAATACCTGTGATAATGGCAACGGCAATGGCGCCACGAATGAATCTGTCGAAAGTAATCTCTTTTCTCGGTCCCATATATATGATGTAAGAATTAAGAGTTAAGAATTACTGGCCTGACGTGCCTGCCGGTTGTGTTGCAGGAAACGGAGACGCTCAATGGCCTGACGGCGCGAGCGGTAAATCTGGAAGCGGTAGACGCAGAATGCCAGCAGGAAATAGCACAGGGCCTGGAGCCACAGAATGCGGTACTCCGTCGTGACGTCGCTGAGAGACGCTCCCATAGTGTTCAGACGGACGAAAGCCCGTGCCCCGAAGGTACTGGGGAAGAGCCACGAGACACCCTGCCACATGCCGGGGATGTTGTTCTGAGGCCATGAGATGCCCATCATGAACAACAGGGGAATGGACACGAACACCACGAGCAGCATGACATTCTCACGGTATTTGACCATACACGAGACGACCATGCCGAAGAAGATGCATGCCAGTACGTAGGGCGTCATGATGGTGAGCAGCGTCTGCCAGGTGGCCAGTTGCGGGAAGTGGAACAGCCGTGGTACGGCAGCGGCGAGCCACGTACCCATGACGGCATAGATCATGACGTAACACATGGCCTTACCCAAAATGATGGGCAGGGTATTGTTGTAGCGGGAGTCGCCCACAGGAATGAGGTTACGGTAGGGATTCTCGTCACGTGCCGTACCGGCAGAGAGTCCGATACCTAACACAAGTGTCTGCTGAAGAATGAGCATCAGTACGGCAGGCAGTATGCTGGAGCCGTAGCCGGCGGAGGGGTTGAACACAGGTACTTCGTCGTAGTCTAACGGACGGGTGGCAATAACTTCCTCGCGACGGGTATAGTAGCCGCCTAAATGCTGCTTCAGCTGGGTTCCCATCTCCATCGTCACTGTCTGAGCCGTCTGGAAGATGGCCTTGTAAGTGAGCATGAGGCTCATGTCACAATAGACGCTGACGGTGCTTTGCTCCATACGAAGCACGTTACTCTCGAAGTTGGAAGGTATCAGGTAGACGCCCTTTACCAGCTGGCGGCTGACGAGTGACTTGGCTTCGTCGAGGTCCTGGGCATAATACTTCACGTGGACATCGGGCGAGGCGTCGCACATGCGGATGAACTGTCGCGAAAGACTGGAGTGTGACTGGTCGACGACGCATACGGGAACCTCGTGGACGGCCTCATTATTGTAAATCCACGAATAAAGTAACGGATAGACAATAGGCACGACGATGAAGAAGATGAGCACACCCTCGTCCTTGAACACCTGCTGCATCTCTTTACGCCAGATGAAACAGGCATTTTGTAGTCCTATATAGATATTATGGAATATAGACATAGGTGAGCATTGCATTCTTGATTTTACCAATAACTAACCACGGCAGCAGCATGAAGCCGGCCAGGGCGGCAAAGTGGAACCACGACTCGATGAGTGGGAAACCATTGAAGATACACGTCTGGTATATCATCCAGTAGTGGCGTAAAGGGAACAGCCATGACAGCGACTGCAGGGGGGCGTCCATGCCCATGACGGGGAAGGCAGAGCCTGCCATTGAGATGCTGAGTACAGCCCATAGCGACGAAATACTCATCGACATACGCAGCGAGGGCATCAGTCCGAAGGCGAAGATGCCAAAGCCCTGTGAGGCCAGCACCTGTATGAGTCCTAATAGTATAAGCATCCACGGACCACCCAGATGGGGGAACCCGAGGTGATAGAAAACATACCATTCATAGCCGTAGACCAGAGCCAGCCAGATGAGAGCCTGGGGTAGGAACTTGCCCAGCAATGCCACAAACATGCGGTTGTCGGCCATCTCCAACCATTTCTTCGAGGAGTTGAACTTCAACTCCGTACCGAGGGAGTAGGTGGAAATAAGGAAGATGAACAGCATGATGATGCCAGGTACCATGACGGTGGTGAGGTAGATGTTGTAGCTGCTCCACGGGTTGGCAATCTGGTGCAGGTCAACGGTGATAGGCTGCAGCAGCGTCTGAATCTGCTTGTCAGTGAGTCCCTTGGCACGCATGGTAGCCTGTCCCACGGCTGCCGAGCCAAGTGTGGAGACGGTCTTCAGGTCCTTCATGACCATGGAACCGGCAGCCAGCGTGGTATTGGAATAGTAAAACGATATCTTGGGCTGGCGACTGGCCAGCAGATTGGACGTGGTACCCTTGGGAAAATAGAGGAAACCGTAGATGTCGCCCTGCTGAACGGCCTTGCGGGCCTCGCTGACGCTGGGGTAGTGAGCTGCGACATGCGACATCTGCATGCCATCGAGACGGCGTGTCAGTGCCCGTGTCGTCGATGTGTTATCGAGGTCGACGACACCTACAGGCAAACTGGTAGGTACACCGTCGTCCAGCATCGAGGTGAAGAAAAACACCACGAAGATAGGAAATAGCACCATACAGAAGCGGTAGATGTGATTCTGGCGTAGAATCAACAACTCACGCAGCATGATGTCCCATATTTGCCTAAGCGTCTTCACTATTTACTTCACAATAAGTGACATGCCCGGACGAAGCCCCTCCATCTTTTCTGTCGGACGAGCCTTGACCTCGAAGGTCTTTAGGTCGTACTGCCCATTAGCCTTGGTGGCCTTCCAAACGGCATACGAGCCCTGGTCCTTCATGTAATAGACCTTCATCTCAATCTCCTTATTGAAGGCAGGAACGAATGCCTTGAAGGTCTTGCCAATCTCCATGCCGTTCAACTGGTCTTCGCGGACATTGAATGTTCCCCACATATCGTGCATCATCGAGATGGTCATGATGGGACTACCCGTACCGACCAGTTCACCCACTTTGGGATAAATGTCGCTAACCTCGCCCTCCATCTGGGCTACCTGTACAGTTTCATGGATATAGCTGTTCACTTCCTGTACGGCACCGCGTGCACGGCCTACCTGAGCGGCTGCGGCCATCTTGTCCTCACGGCGGGCACCGTTGACAGCCATCTGATACTGGCTCTCGGCAGCCTTGCACTGCGCTTCCATGGCCTTGTAACTGGCATAGACCTCATCACGCTTCTGCGCACTGACGACGCCTTCGTCGAACAGACGTTGGATGCGCTGATACGACTTCTCGGCAATCTCCAGGCCGGCCTTGGCCTGCTGCCACAGCTGGTAGGCCCCCTGAATCTGCTCCTGACGGGCACCGTTCTGGGCTTTCAACTCCAAGGCAGCTGCGGCATTCTCGGCACTCTGAGCCTGTTCCATCTTGGCGCGCACCTCAGGAGCATCCAGAATGGCCAGCGTATCGCCAACCTTGACATAGTCACCCTCCTTGACGCGAATCTCCAGAATACGTCCAGGCACCTTGCTCGATACACGGTATTCACTGGCTTCTACCTGACCTTGTATCAGTTCAGGGTCACGGCCCAGTGCAAAGAACCCTATCAGGGCAACGATAATCACGACTGCTGCAAATCCTACGATTGCAAGCAAAATGTTGTTATGCTGTGTTTTTGCTGACATAATATCAATTATCAATTATCAATTTTCAATTATCTATTACTGTAAAGTTCCCAGTGCTTTCTGCAGGTTCACCTGGCTGAGCTTGACATCAATCTCGGCATCAATCTTTTCCGACTGTGCCTGCAACCAAGCCGTCTGGGCTTCCATGACGGTGGTCGATGAAATGACACCCTCGCTGAATCCAAGGTTTGCCATACGCAGGTTCTCGTCAGCCTTCTTGGTGTTAGCTTTGGTCATCTCCAGCTTTTTGTTAGCTTCCTTCACCCGGAAATTGCTCTGGTTGACCTGTAACTCAATCTTCTCGCGAGCATCTTCCAGTTCCAGTCGGGCAATGGCCGTGGCACCCTTCGACGCACGGACTTTATACATCACGTCGCCCCAGTTCCATAAAGGAATGCGCAGCATGACGCCGACATTCCACACACCGGCAAACTTACGCTGGAAACCATTAAAGACGTTGGGGTTCGACACCAAGTAGCCGCCCGTCAGCATCATCTGGGGCAGATTGCCTGCCTTCAGGATGTTAGTGAGCTGACGGCTCATATCTACCATATTCTGCAACTGGCGCAGCTCTGGACGATTCTCAGCCACCTGCTGCATATCCACCTGTTGTATCTGCTGCACGACGTCAAGACTTTCTACCTCTTCCTCAGCCAGCGTCACCTGCTCTGATATGGGCAGGCCGCACAACTGGCAGAGCAGCATCTTTGAGAGAACCAGACCGTCGTTAACCTTGGTGAGCATCATCTCGGCTTCATTCACCTTGACGGCCACGCTCAAACCTTCGCTGCGCGTGGCTACGCCCTCCTCAATCATCTTCTGTACGTCACCATCGAACTTCTGGACCAAATCGAGATAGGCCTGTGCCAGTTTCTGCTTATGACGCAGTGACACCACCTGCCAGTAGGTCTGGTCGATGTTATACAAGGTCGCCTGCAGTTTGGCATCCGCAGAATTGGCAGCCAGCTGCTCACCAATGTCAGCCATTTTGTTCATGGCAATGATGGCGCCACCCATGAAGATGGGCTGCGTCAACATGATGGAGCCGGCAAACATATTGCGGGTGTCAGTGTGGAACGCATCGACAATACGGTTTCCGATGCCGTTCAACCCCGTTTGCACTTCTCCCAGACCGGCGCTCAGCGACGACTGGAGACTTTCGGGCGTAATACCCATTAATCCCAGTGCAGCCCATGTGGAAGGCGAAATCTGCCCCATGGTGTTGGTGGCACTCTCACCAACCTTCTGTGCCACACCGTCGCCGAGGTGCGACAGTGCTGCCTTCTGATCGTCACTCAACAGCGAAATCTCCTTGCTGGTCCACTCGTAGCCTCCCAAGGCACTGATGTGGGGCAGGTATTTCGTCCGCGCCGACTTTCGTAGGTTTGTGGCTACCTGCTGCTTGACCCTCGAAACGCTAAGCTGCTTATTGTTGCGTAGTGCCATCGCCCGACAACTGTCAAGCGTCAGCAATTGCTGTGCAGTCGCATTGAAAGGTAAAAAAGCAAGAAGGTAAAAAAACAACTTTCTATTCATGAACCTATATTCTTACTTTTTAATTCTTAACTTCCTAATTCTAAATTCTTACATCTTAATCGGCGTAGCCGACACCTCTTAATTCTAAATTCTTACTTCTTACTTCTAATTCTTACTTCTCAAAGTTGAAGTTCCTTGACCCTATGGCCTGACCGTCGCAGAAGATGCTGACGTTATACTGGCCGGCTCCCAGATACTCGTTGACAGTCCAATACAGCGTCAAAGTCGTTTCCTGACCAGTATATTCCACATCCTTCTTCATCGACCATGCCAGTTGCTTGCCGCTATATTCGAACGTGCCGCCACCATTGAGTACCTCGCCTTCAGGCGTCATGATGCGGACGTAGAAGGTACGAACACCATTCGAAGCCGTCACATTCTTGGTGACAATAAACGATACACCCACCGTCTTGGCGTCCTTCATGTGCTTGGCAGTCTTGCCGTTCTTCTTCAACGGCGTCAGCTGGATATTGGTAGCGTCGAGCTGGGCAGCAATGGCCACCTTCTCCGACAGCGAAGCCTTCTCTGACGACAGCGCCTGGTTCTGCTGGTTGCTCTGTTCCAGTTCAGAGCGCACCCGGTCGTTCTCGTCCATCAGATTCTGGTTCAGCCTGTTCAGCGAGTCTATCTGCAGCACGTACGAGCGCAACACGGCACGCACCGTAGCCAGTTCCTTCTTCAGACGGGTAATCTCAGCGGCATCGTTGGCCTTCGTCCGTTTCAGCTCCTCCAGGAGTTTCTGCGTACGGGCCTGTTCTGCCGTCAGCTCAGCAATGATGGAGTCGTTCTTGATGTATGTCTTCATCTCGCTATACTGTGCGGCGAAGTTCTGGTATTCCTTCTCCATCTCCTGCTTGTCGAGGGCAGCGAGCTCCTCCATATCCTTGTTGGCCTGTCGCTGCTGCATCAGGTCATAGCCTAACCAACCCATGCCCGCTAAGAGCAAAACGATGATGCCAACTAACACTTTTTTGTTCATAAATGCTACTATTTTCTAAAAATAATGTGCAAAGATAGCCTTTTTCGATGAAAACAGCAAAAAAATGTTGGCCGTTTTGAATTTATTTACTATATTTGCATCATTATTAACGATAAAAGGACCAAAGGGGATGAACAAGAAAAGCTTCCTGTACCGTGTCTTCGACCTCTACTACGATGGCTTCCGCCACATGCGGCTGGGCAAGACGTTGTGGGCCATCATCCTGATAAAGCTTTTTGTCATTTTCGTCATCCTGAAGCTCTTCTTCTTTCCGAACTTCATCAAGCAACATGCCGATGAAGGCCATGAAGCAGACTTCGTGGCGACGCAAGTGCTACATGATAATTGAGAATTGAAACTTGAAACTTGAAACTTGAAACTATAAAATAATAGCTTATGACAACAAACTTGTTTCTAACCATCGACGCCAGTGCGGTAGACTGGGCAAGGGCACAATTTGCGCTCACAGCCATCTACCATTGGCTGTTTGTGCCGCTAACCCTCGGTCTGGCGGTCATCATGGGTGTTGTGGAGACGTGCTACTATCGCACGAAAGACCAGTTTTGGAAGAATGCTGCCCAATTCTGGCAGAAACTTTTCGGCATCAACTTCGCCATGGGTGTCGCCACAGGTATCATCCTCGAGTTCGAGTTTGGTACCAACTGGTCGAACTACTCCTGGTTCGTAGGTGATATCTTCGGCGCACCATTAGCCGTCGAGGGCATTCTGGCCTTCTTCATGGAGTCTACCTTCGTCGCCGTCATGTACTTCGGATGGAAGAAGGTGTCGCCAGGATTCCATCTGGCATCGACGTGGCTCACAGGCTTGGGTGCTACCATCTCTGCCTGGTGGATTCTCGTAGCTAACGCCTGGATGCAGTATCCCGTGGGCTGTGAGTTCAATCCTGACACGATGCGCAACGAGATGGTGTCGTTCCTCGACGTCGCCCTGTCACCCTTTGCCATCGACAAGTTCTGCCACACAGTCATCTCGGCCTGGATCATCGGTGCTATCTTCGTAGTGGCCGTTTCTTGCTGGTATCTCATGCAGAAACGTGAGACGAAACTGGCCATTGAGAGCATCAAGATTGCTGTCATCGTAGGTCTTGTCGCCTCTGTGGGCGCAGCTATGACCGGCCACAAGTCGGCACAGAGCGTTGCCGAGGTGCAGCCCATGAAGCTGGCAGCCATGGAGGCGTTGTACAATGGCGGTACCGACATCGGACTGACGGCCATTGCCTGGGTGAATCCCATTTGCCAGCCCGACTACCAGAAAGAGGAATCGGCACCGCTGAAGATTGAGATGCCCTATGCCCTGTCGTTCATGGCTACCAACGACATCCACGGCTATGTGCCTGGCATCAACGACATCCTGAATGGCTACACGAAACCCGACGGCACCCGTGAACCGTCTGTCGACGAGAAGATGGCCCGTGGCAAACAGGCCATCGCAGCCCTTGCAGCCTATCGCAAGGCCAAGGCCGAAGGTGCCAGCGACTCAATTCTCAATTCTCAATTGTCAATTATCAATTCCAATATGCCTTACTTCGGCTACGGCTATGTGAAGGACAAGCACGACGTGGTGCCGCCCATTGGCGTTAACTTCTGGGCATTCCGCATCATGGTCGGACTGGGCTGTGTGTTCATCGTCTACTTTGCCATTCTCCTGTTGCTGACATTCCGCATTCCCTGGCTGTCAGCCATCACACGTCGTCTGCTGACCATCGTCTGCCTGCTGCCTGAGACGGAAGCCGACGACCGCTGCACCATTGCCAACCTGCCTGCCTGGCACTATTGGGTGGCCATCATCCTCGTGCCGCTGGCCTATATCGCCTCCGAGAGCGGCTGGCTGGTAGCCGAGTTCGGCCGTCAGCCCTGGACCATTCAGGACATGCTGCCTACATGGGTCGGCGTCAGCGACATCGGTACCTGTGCCGTTGCCCTGACGTTCATTCTCTTCCTCGTACTCTTCACCACCATGCTGGCTGTCGAGATCAGCATCCTTCTGAAGCAAATCAAGAAAGGTCCCTCTGCCCCCTAAGTGAGGGGGTTGGGGGTCTGAACAGACTCCATATATCAACATTATAGCATTAACTTGGGGCGAAGGACGCTTGTTCAGACCCCCATCCCCCCTAACTTAGGGGGCATAAAACTCAAAAACTATGTCATACACATTCTTACAGCACTACTGGTGCTTCCTAGTATCACTCCTTGGTGCGCTGCTCGTTTTCCTGTTGTTTGTACAAGGAGCCAATTCCATGGTACGTTCCCTGGGTTATACGGAAGAGGGACGACGCCTCATCATCAACTCCACAGGCCGTAAGTGGGAGTTCACATTCACCACGTTGGTCACCTTTGGCGGCGCCTTCTTCGCCTCGTTCCCTCTGTTCTATTCCACCAGCTTCGGCGGAGCCTATTGGCTGTGGATGATCATCCTCTTCACCTTTGTCGTACAGGCCGTCAGCTACGAGTTCCAGAACAAGCTGGGCAACTTCCTGGGTCCGAAGACTTTCCAGATGTGCCTCGTCATCAACGGACTCTTAGGTCCGCTGCTGCTTGGCGGTGCCGTAGCCACCTTCTTCGAGGGGTCGAACTTCATCGTCGCCAAGGAGAACTTGGTCGACACAGGTGTACTGACACCGGTTATTTCTCGCTGGGCCAACGCCTCGCACGGTCTCGACGCCCTGCTCAATCCCTGGGTACTGGTATTCGGACTGGCCGTCATGTTCCTGGCACGTGTATTGGGCATCCTCTATATTATAAATAATGTGGACGACGAGGACATCCGCAGTCGCGCCAGTGTCCGGCTGATAGGTGCTGCCGTACCCTTCCTCGTGCTCTTTGTGGCCTACCTCGTCCATCTGCTGCTGAAGGACGGCTATGCCTACGATGAGGCCGGCATCATCAGTATTGTGCCGTACAAGTACCTCGACAACTTCCTGACGCTGTGGCCGCTCACCATCCTCTTCCTCGTGGGTGTCGTGCTGGTGCTTTGGGGTATTGCCACGGAAATATTGCGCGGAAGCAAATTCTTCACTCTTCACTCTTCACTTTTCCCTTTCAGTGGTATTTGGCCTGCAGGCATTGGCGTCGTACTCGTCGTGCTGCCTCTGCTGCTCATGTCAGCATGGAACGGCACTGCCTACTATCCCTCCACTGCCGACCTGCAGTCGTCGCTGACCATCGTCAACTCGTGCAGCAGTGAGTTTACCTTGCGCACCATGTTCTACGTCAGCCTTATCATCCCCTTTGTCCTGGCCTACATCGTCTATGCCTGGTGGGCCATCGACAAGAAAAAGCTGACCAAGGACGAAATAGCCGACGGACACAGCTATTAGTTGCGGATAGGATAAAAAGTGAAAACAGATTGCTCACGCTACGGCGTGAGCTTTTTTATTAATAATACCCCTATCGCAGACAAGATACTTAGATAATTATTGAAACTTTCGATCAAGCATTTTAGAAAGCAAAAAGGGTGTGTCAAAACTATAAGCGATAACAGTCCGAACTGTTCGGACTGTGAGTCCGATCTGGTTGAACTGTGAGTCCGAACGGTTCGGACTAAAATGAAACTCCGTTTTGACATACCCACATTGGTCACCAAATTCACTTATGGGCTGAGAGATTTAGACATAGTAACTCGTAAGACATAATAACACAATAACAATTTTTCCGCAATTCCTTTGGGAGTTGCGGATTTTTTCGTATCTTTGCCGACGAGAAATAAAACATTGTTACGAGATGCCTGAAATTTGCAAATTCTTCGGAATCATCATCAGTCTCTACTGGCGTGATCATAATCCACCGCACATTCATTTTACCTATGGTGAATATGAATGTAGTATCAGCGTGTTAGATCGTGTTGTGGACGGTAAAGCTCCGTCAAAGGTTATTGTCAAGGTCAATGAATGGATGGATTTGCATGAAAAAGAAATTCTCACCCTTTGGGAAAAGGCACAAAAGGGCGAGAAGTTAGGACGTATTGAGCCACTTAAATAAAGAAAGGAGAACATTATGCTGAAGATAACAGATGCTGATTACGTGAAGGATTATGAGCTACTGCTCACCTTCAATGACGGAGCAAGGAAACTGGCCGACCTGAAGCCATACTTAACAGGGGAGGTATTCGGCGAGTTGCTCGATCTTGCCAAGTTTACGCAATATGGTCTGACAGGCTACACCATAGAGTGGGCCAATGGCGCCGATCTCGCACCAGAGTTCCTGTACGATATCGGTCACGCTGCATAACAACGAATGTATAACCCTCTAAAACTGATGATGCCTATGGGCTGAGAAATTTAGACAAAGGAACATAAAGAAATAAGGATGTCATCGACCTTAGGGGCGCTTTGCACCTTTAGGTCAAAGGACATCTCCGCTTTTAGATTCTTGAATTCTGATATAACTAACTAAAACAACTTTAGATTATGGAAAGAATTACAAAACGATTATCAGTAGCCGACACAAGGCTGTCGCTTCTGTTGTTATTTTTGGCCTTGCTGCCGAACATGGCCAGTGCCCAGTGTCCTGACAACAACCACCCCCACATGATAGATCTCGGCCTGCCCAGCGGCACGAAGTGGGCATGCTGCAACGTAGGAGCCACTACGCCCGAGGGCTACGGCGACTACTTTGCATGGGGCGAGACGCAGCCGAAGGAGGTGTATAATTGGGATACTTATCAGTATGGCTACTACAATTATGATGGTGATTATAGCCACTTAGTAGATATCGGCTCCGACATCGCCGGCACTCAGTACGATGCAGCTACTGCCAACTGGGGGGCTCCTTGGCGTTTGCCGACGCTGGCTCAGCGCCAGGAACTCCGCAACAATTGCACTTCCGAGTGGACAACTCAGAACGGCATAAACGGCCGTACGTTCACGGGGCCGAACGGCGGCACCATATTCCTTCCCGCCGCAGGCTGTCGCTATAATTCGTCTATCGACTACGACGGATCGAGCGGTCTCTACTGGTCGTCTGCGCTCTGCGAGAGTTCCCCGGTCGATGCCTACATATTGTGTTACTTCGATTCCGGGGACGTGATTTGGAGCAACAGCGGCCGTATCTCCGGTCAAAGTATTCGCCCCGTCGCAGCACCTTCTTCTGACAACATTATCTTTGCTGACGAAAATGTGAAGGGAATTTGTGTAGCCAACTGGGATACCAATGGTGACGGCGAACTGAGTTACGACGAGGCGGCGGCTGTCACAGACCTCGGAGAGGTGTTTTTCAACAATCAAGACATAATTAGTTTTGATGAACTTCAATATTTCACAGGAGTGACAGAATTAAGTGAAGCGGCTTTTGCATGTTCTTCTAATTTACAATCCATCATCATTCCAAAATCTGTTACAAATATCGGAAGATTGCTTCTTATTGATTGTAAAAATATGAAATCAATCAGAGTTGATGAAGAGAATCCTTCTTATGACTCGCGAGACAATTGCAATGCAATCATTGAAACAGCTTCAAACAGATTAATATCTGGTTGTATGAATACGAATATTCCCAACTCCGTAGAAAGCATTGGTGACTGCTCGTTTGAAGGCCATTCAGAATTACTTTCCATGACTATACCCAATTCTGTAAAAGCAATCGAATTTGGTGCATTTAATAGTTGCAGAGGACTATCATCTATTACAATACCTAAGTCTGTTACATATATAGGAATCTCTGCATTTGCGAATTGCAGCGGGCTTAGAACAATTCAAGTAGAGAATGGTAATTCTGCATATGATTCTCGAAATAATTGTAATGCCATTATATTGACTAATGAAAATGGTCTTATTGCAGGATGTATGAGTACAGTTATACCTAATACCGTCACATCTATAGAATCCTTTGCCTTTTGTGGTTGTACAGGCCTCACTTCATTAGATATTCCCAACTCAGTAACAAGCATTGGCTATCTGGCATTTAGTAGTTGCAGCAATTTGTCTTTTGTAATAATCCCTAATTCTGTTACAACTATTGGTGATGCAGCATTCCAAGGCTGCTCCAGTTTAACTTCTCTTGAAATACCCAATTCTGTGACGACAATTGGAAGTAGTGCCTTTACTTGCTGCACAAGCTTGTCTTCTATCACAATTCCTGAGAGTGTAACAAATATTGGTGATGGAGCTTTTTCATGTTGCGAAAGCATGGAAAAAGTGTTTTCATATATTAAAGAACCGTTCGAAATCGCCTCAGATGCATTTAGTACAGATTGGGAGAAAAATACTGCAACACTCTATGTTCCCGTGGGGTGTAAGGGAAAATACGAAAATACAGCAGGTTGGGACACGTTTGCAAACATCGTGGAGATGGATGTCCCTGTTGTCGAAGACGGGGAGTCTATTGACTTTAGCGAAGACATTGACGGTGATACGGATTTAGACGGAAACGTTATTGGCAACATCTATTACAACATCAGCGCAGGCGACGGAGGATATAATGCTACTGAGGGCTGCATTGTGGTGACGACGCCGACGGACGACTCTGCTATAGACGGACAGGACATCTTCGGCGAGGACTTCAAGGACAACTATACTGGCATAGTATTCAAGGTTCCTGCCGGCAAGGGTTCGATAAAGTTAGAGGCTCAGACCACGGGTAACATGATGATTAAAGTGAAGGTTGGCAATAATGATCCGTTTGAAATGATGCTGCAAGGCAAGACGAAAATCTCCATTCCCTATAACGTCACAGAGCCTACGTACGTATATATATACGGTGGCTCGTATTCATCAGCTCCTGGCATGATGGGCTCATCATCAACCAGTGGTGAGCTGAGGCTCTACAGCATTGAGGTAGCAGCAGATGAAACGGGAATTGTTCCAATTGATAATGGAGAATTGAGAATTGATTATTACTACACGCTGGATGGTCAGAAGCTAAATGGCACTCCCACGAAGAAGGGTGTGTACATCGTCAATGGCCGCAAGGTCGTGATTAAGTAGAAGAAATTTGCCCAATACACTCAGCGAACTGAACAGGAACCAGAGTAACTAACGAGTATCATATCGACAGCAGGCACTTCTCGGTTGAAGGGGTGCCTGCTGTCGTCTATGGAGGACGGTTCGGACGGGTTAGGAAGACCGTGCGGACGAGGTGAGATGACCGAGCAAACGGGGAGGGAGGACCAGGCAAACAGGGAGAGAGTGGCGTGCGCGCTGACCCCTCGGCGCCCGCCGAGGATTCGCACGGCGGGCGGCGAGGCTTTCCGCGGCGGGCGCCGTGCGAAGGCACGGCGGGCGCCGTGTACCTTTTTTTGATGGTTGGTAATGTCCTTTGTGATGCAATTCCAGGTGGGGTACAATTTGTACCCCTGTTGAAATGATTGCTGCTGATGGCATAAAAAAGATTGTAAGAACGCTTGCAGATTCAGAAATTATTCGTAAATTTGCACCAAGAAAGAGATAACTGCCTATGAGTACACAAACCATGCAAGAACGGATAGCCGACTATTTCAAGACTCAGCCTGTCTTGAAAGCATGGCTGTTTGGCTCATATTCAAGAGGAGAGCAGAAACCTTGGAGTGATGTTGATATTCTTGTGGAATTGGACAGAGATCATCCTATCGGATTGCTGAAATATGCTGGTATTATCTGTGATTTGGAAGATATTACAGGACAAAAGATAGACCTTGTAGAAGAAGGTACTTTGAAACCATTTGCTGTTGAAAGCGTAAACCGCGATAAAAGGTTGATTTATGAGAGAACGGAAAAGAGATAAGTGATTGCTTATGTCGAAACTGAAGAAATGCCTTTATCTGATTAACCTGTTGGAGCGCAAGGGGGCTTTGACGCTGAAGGAGATTAATGACTATTACCAATACTCGTCGCTCTATGAGGGTGAAGAGATACTGCCACGTACATTCCTGAGATACAGGGAGTATATTGAAGAGACGTTCCCTTGTTATATCGATTTCAATCAACGTACGGGTAAGTATGAGTTGCACCGTCATCAGAAACTGTATGGTGAGGATGATTCACTTTACGACTATCTATTGTCAGCCTATCACATTGAGGGTATGACAGAACTGGCGGCGTACTTGGAGCACAGAAAGAAGAAGCCGGAGTCCCGCCGATAAGCCCATCTGACTCGAATTTCTCAGCAAAGATACGAGGGGCGCGCTAATGTGCTAATAATGCTTTTATTTGGCGGCGAATTGGGTTAATGCCCATTTCGCCGCTATATAAAATAATGTTTTGAAACTCGGTTATTTACTTTACCCAATCCACCAAATCTTTCTTCGTTTCTCGATTCAGCAAATTGCCTTCCTTCCAGTTTACATCAGGATAAGCGGCTTCCAGGTCTTCGCAGGTTTTCTTGCTGCTGCTGCCGCAAAGGTACAATAGCCAAATGAAGCCTTTTTTCGTAGCAAAGAAAAAGGCTCATTTCAAATGAAAAAACTTCTCGGAGTAGTTTTTGGCCCCCAAAATTACACTTTTCAATAACTTTTTGCCTCCAAAAACTACACTTTTCAATAACTTTTTGCCTCCAAAAACTACACTTTTCAATGATAAATGTCAAAACTACAGTTTCAAAATGCAGTGTTATTATGTAAAATATCGTATTCTGAAGCCACGTTTTTATGTAAAATATCGCGTTTTACATATTTTCTTCGTATCTTTGGACGCGAATTGGTATGAAAGTCATTCACGTGGATATGGACCAGTTTTTCGCGGCTGTAGAGCAGCGCGACAATCCTGAGCTTCGTGGCAAGCCGATAGCGGTGGGGCACGATGCCGAACGGGGTGTGGTGTCGACAGCCAGCTACGAAGCACGGCGGTTTGGCGTGCATTCGGCACAGTCCATTCAGGTTGCCAAGCGTCTGTGTCCGCAACTGATCATCGTGGAGCCGCACTTCCAAAAGTATAAGGAGGTTTCAGCACAGTTACATGAGATATTCCACGACTATACCGACCTGATAGAGCCTATATCCCTCGACGAAGCCTTCCTCGATGTGACGGAGAATAAGAAGGGAATTGAGTTGGGCGTGGATATTGCGCGAGAAATCAAGCAGCGTATCCGTGAGACGACGGGACTGACGGCATCGGCAGGCGTGAGCTACTGCAAGTTCCTGGCAAAGATTGCCTCCGATTGGCGCAAACCCGACGGGCTGACAGTGATTCACCCTGACAGGGCTTTGGACTTCATCGCACAACTGAAGATAGAGAAGATTTGGGGTGTAGGTCAGAAGACCGCTGAGAAAATGCACCGAATGGGAATTTTCACGGGACTTGACCTGAGAAACATGTCACTGAGCCGACTGACTCAGGAGTTCGGCAAGATGGGGCAAGTGTTCTATGATTTCTCACGAGGTATCGACAACCGGCCTGTCATCAGC
>JAEEGI010000632.1_pt1 | contig 100134 bp, 69 predicted proteins | sample 8958751 | NCBI WGS metagenome assembly JAEEGI01 (sample SAMN16246545, study PRJNA631951) | gut metagenome | biome: gut microbiome; feature: rumen; material: KS-attached | host: Bos | place: Iran: Karaj | collected 2018-10
CCAGCCTTCCGCGTCCTGCATCAGGGCGCAGCCGTCGGGGGTCAGGACCAGATGGCCGTTTTCATCGCCGGTGAGATAGGCCTGGACGATCGTCCCGTCCGGCTGCCGGAGGTTCAGCAGCCCTTTCCGAGCGGGCGCGGCCGTGAGGGCCGGCGCCAGGCAGAGGCATATATAAAATATCAGCGACAGGTGTCGCAGACAGGTCGGTTTCGGTTTCATACTATACAAATGACGGCATTTTTTTGCGCACTTGCAAACACTATATGCAAACACTATGCAAAAAACCGGCCTCACTGACGTGAGAACCGATTCTTTGACGTGTACTAAAACCTAAACCTGTACTAAAGATGCAGTGTCGAGGGGTTTCGTTGCAGAAAAAAAACAAAAAAAAGAAAAAAAATAACCGACTGTCCTGGACAGCCGGTCAAGCGGAGCGAAATGGGTTTATTTCGCAGCCTCGACGGAAGCCTTGCGGAAGTCCTTGAGGTCCTTCATGAGGTCCAGGGCGGCCTTGCGGGCGCGGGCACCGGCGGCCTTGTTACCCTTCACAACCTGCGCTTCGGCATTCTTCGCGAATTCGGCGAATTCGGCATTGATCTTTTCAACAAGCTCTTTCATGATGATAGGTTTTATTTAGTTCGTTAAACGTTTATTATCAAAACTTTGTGCAAGATAAGAATAAAAACCCGAAAAATCCAAGAAAAAACTCAAAAAAAGTTAATTTTCAGGACCCTCTGCGGGTTTTTCTGCAGGTTTTTCCGCAGGTTTTGGTTTCGCGTTCACGAAATTCATCGCCCGTTGCGGTCCGATGGTCGAAAAATCCTTGATGCCGCGGACGATTTTTTCCGCGATGGCGGGAATCTGTTCCAGCTCTTCCGGGGACAGGGGACCCAGGACATAATCGACCTGGCCGCCCCGGGAGAAACCGTTCCCGATGCCCACGCGGATCCGGGCCCATTGGTCGGATTCCAGGAGGTAGATGATGTTCTCCAGGCCGTTGTGCCCGCCGTCGCTGCCCGAAAGGCGCATCCGCAGCGTCCCGAACGGGAGGTTGAGGTCGTCCGAGATGACGATGAGGTTCTCCAGCGGGAGGTTCAGCCGTTGCAGCCAGTACCGGACGGCGTTGCCGCTCAGGTTCATGTAGGTGGACGGCTTGAGCAGGTGGAAGTGCCGGCCTTTGAAGGAGATTTCCGCGACCGCCCCGTAGCGCTCCACGGTGAAAACGACATTGGATGCCTGAGCCCAGGCATCCAATATCATAAATCCCATGTTGTGACGGGTCGATGCGTATTCGGCACCGATGTTCCCGAGTCCGACAACGAGGTAGTCCGCCATTACTTCGCGGCCTTCGCGGCCTCGGCGGCAGCCTGCTGCATGGCACGGGTGGCGTTCACGCGGCAGATGATGGTGTTCTTGTCGGACACGATCTGCAGACCCTCGAACTTGAGGTCGCCGGCGACCATGCGGTCGTTGATGTTCAGCGGGGTGACGTCGATGTCGAGCTGGTCGGGGAGGTCCTTCATCAGGGCCTTGACCTTCAGGGAGCGGGAAAGCTGGGTGAACTTGCCGCCGGCCTGGACGCCCACCGGGTGACCGAAGACGTTGAGGGGAACGTTGATGGTGACGGGCTTCTCCTCGTTCACGGCGAGGAAGTCCACGTGCAGGCAGTTGTCATCCACCGGGTGCCACTGATACTCGTGGGCGATGGCGGTGTACACCTTGCCATCGAGGTTGAGGTCCACGATGTAGGAGGCGGGGGTGTGGGTGAGACCCATCAGCTCCTTCTCGACGACGGTGAACAGGACGTTGTCCATACCGAGACCATAGAGGTTGCAGGGAACGAGACCCTGGCGGCGGAACGCCTTGATGACGGCCTTGTTGCCCTTCTCGCGGATCTGGCCGTTCAGCTGGAAATGCTTCATTGTACTTTAATTTAAAAATGTGTTACTCAGTCTTCTGTTTCAAAGACCCCATTGCACCAAAAAGCCTTGCGCTTTTTTAAGCGCGCAAAGATACGGATTATTTTTTGATTCGCAAATTATTTCCGCGGATGGTGCGCCAGGACGGCGGCCTGCCAGGTGGAGGAGTCGATGTGGGTGTAGATCTCGGTGGTGAGGATGGACTCGTGGCCGAGCATTTCCTGGACGATGCGGAGGTCCGCCCCGCCTTCGATGAGGTGGGTGGCGAAGGAGTGGCGGAAGGTGTGCGGGGAGATCTCCTTGTGGATGCCGGCGGCCATGGCCTGCTTTTTCACGAGCTGGAACATGGAAACCCGGCTCAGGGGCTTCCCGTTGCGGTTCAGGAAGAGGAAATCCGTCTCTCCGCCGCCGCTGCGGGGAACCTCGCGGAGATAGGTGAGCACGGCTTCCGCGGCCACTTCGCCGAGCGGGACGATGCGCTGCTTGTCGCCTTTGCCGATGATCCGGACGAAACCCTCTTCGAAGAAGATGTCCGAGATCCGCAGGCGGACGGCTTCGGAGACGCGCAGCCCGCACCCGTAGAGCATTTCCAGGATGGCCCGGTCGCGGAGGCCCGTGGCGCTCCGGGTATCGACGCTCTCGAGGATGGCGGTGACTTCTTCGACCGACAGGACGGCAGGGAGGTAGCGGCCCAGTTTCGGCGTCTCGATGCCGTCGCAGGGATTCTCTTTCCGTTCGCCTTCGAGGACGGTCCATTTGAAGAAGGAGCGGAGCGCGCTCACGAGCCGGGCCTGGGAACGCTTGGACAGGCCGGACGCCTGCACGTCGGCGAGATAGGCGAGGACGTCCTCCCGGTCGATGCGGGCGAGGTCGGCGTCGGGCATTGTCCCGAGGAACGCCGCTACATCAGACGCGTAGGATGCCACCGTATTGGGTGACATCCCGCGTTCGAGCTTCAGGTAGAAGCGGTAATCCCGGAGGAGGCGTTCGGCGTCCATCGAGCGCTACAGGGTTCCGTACTGTTTGCCGTAATGGAGCATCTGCCCCAGGTAGTCGTCCGTATAAACGACCTTGTAGTCAACGACTTCGCCGTTTTCGACCACCGGGATGATGTCCGGATTGATGAAACCGCCGTAGGGCTTCAGGTGGAGGGCCTCATAGCGCGCGAGGACCTCGCGGTGGAGATCCGGGTCGATGTGGACGGCGTAGGTCTCGATGAGGTCCTTCCCGGCCTGGTAATCGCCTTCCGACTTGATGCGCTGGATCTCGGCGAGCAGCTCCGCGAACAGCCCGCGGAGGGCCTGGAAGTCGTTGACCACGAAGTAGGTCTTGCCGTCCCTGACTTTCTTTTCGATGACCTTCCGCTCGGCGCCTTTTTCATAGCACCATTCGGCGATGAGCTTCCGGTTCTGCATGTGGGCCTCGGTGTTCGGCCGGCCGGGGGCGACGCGGGTGAACTGGACCATCATGCCGTTGCGGATGTAATTGGCGTATTCCGCCTTGTAGGCCTCGGGGTCGGGCATGATGCCCAGTTCGACCAGTTTCGGATCGGCCGCGTAGTAGAGGCCGAACAGGTCGGCGCGGGCCTCCTCCAGGGCGGAGGAGTATTCGCCCATCGCGGTGGTGGAGACGCCCGGGAGGAGCTGTCCGGAAGCATGGCCGAGGCATTCATGCAGGTCGGTGTGGATCTCGTCCGCGATGCCGCCCCACTGCTTCGCCAGGGCGATTTCTTCCTTGGACCAGGCGAATTCGGCGAGGGTGCTGTTCGGGGATTCCTGGGCGGAGAGGTCGTAGGTGTGCGTGATGTTGGAGATGGTCACGGACTTGGAGCCGTGCTCCTTCCGGATCCAGTCCGCATTCGGCAGGTTGATGCCGATCGGGGTGGACGGATAGCTGTCGCCGGCGAGGCAGACGGCGTTGATCACCTTGGCGGAAATGCCTTTCACGACCGGCTTGCGGAAGCGCGGGTCGATCGGCGCGTTGTCTTCGAACCACTGGGCGTTGGCGGAGAGGATGGCGGTCCGGCGGGAGGCGGCGGCATCCTTGATGTTGACGTAGCCCTCCCAGGAGGCCTTGCGGCCGAGCGGGTCGTTGTAGTCCTCGATGAAGCCGTTGATGAAATCGACGGTGCCGAGGGTGTCCTTCACCCATTCGATGTTGAATTCGTCCCATTTCCGCAGGTCGCCCGTCCGGTAGTAGTCCATCAGGATGCCGATTGCGCGCGCCTGAATGTCGTTTTCCGCGACCGCGCGGGCCTTGTCGAGCTCCTCGCAGATCTTTTCGATGGCGGGGGAGTAGAGGCCGCCGATCTTCCAGGGAAGCTCGCGGATGACGCCGTCTTCCCCCTTGACGACCTTGGTGTTGAGGCCGTAGGAGACCGGTTCGGGATCGTCCGGGTCCACGATGCCCGCATAATACCGCTCCACTTCCTCGCGGGTCACGCCTTCATAGAAATTGACGGCGGACAGCTTGACGATGTCCCCGGAGGTATCCGTGGAACGCCGCTGCGGGTAGATGTCGGGATCATAGATGACATCGAGGAGCCCCTCGTCCGGGACGCCGACCGCGACGAGCAGGGACGCGAAATAGTCGCGGCTGCAGGCGGGGAAGAACTTGTCCTCGGCATAGTGATGGTGGATGCCGTTGGAGAAGAAGAGGCGCTTGGCATAGACGGTAAAATCCTTGAATTCAGCGGATTCCCTGTCTCCCGAATAGTCTTCCAGGATGGCTTCCACCGCGTGGCGGACGCGCAGGTTGTCCTTGCAGTTCTGGTCCCAGAGGATGTCCCGGCCGAACTTCGCGGCTTCCGCAAGGTGGTAGGCATATTCCTTCTGGCGGAGGGTCAGTTCCTCCCAGCCGGGAATCTTGTAACGCATGACCTTCAGGTCCGCGAATGCATCGACGGTGTACTTGAAACCGTCCCCGGCGGCAGGCTCCTGCACGCCGCAGGCCGCCAGTGCGGCTGCCGCTCCGGCGATCATCATCATGGCGATAGCTTTTTTCATATATGCAAAAATAGGAAAAAAAACAGTAACTTTGTCCCGAATAGCATGAAAACGAATCGATCGGCATACCGCACGGCGTTCCGCCTCCTGTCCCTCCTGCTCCTCACGGGCGCTTTCGCCTGTTCGAAGCCGGAGGAGTTCGACATGGACCGTTCCGCCTCCCCGACGGAGTCGCACCACCGGGAATTCGCGCCGGCCGGCGGCTTTTCCCGCGTCGTCATCCTGTACGCGGAAGGACACAATACCCTGTTCCAATACATCAAGGGCGACATCGAGGAACTCTGTTCCGGTTATATCCCCCAGGATCCCAGCGACGTGCTGCTTGTTTTCTCCAAGCTGCTCCTGCGGGACGGCCGGTATTCGGACCCGACCAGTCCCGTCCTCTTCCGGGTGCGCCGCGGTGCGGACGGCACGCCGGTCCGTGATACCCTGATGACGCTTCCGCCCTTCACGCCTGCCGCTTCGCCGGAGACGATGTCCACGGTCCTGACGTATGTCCGGAACAATTTCCCCGCCCAACATTACGGGATGGTCGTTTCCTCCCATGCTTCCGGCTGGATGCCCGCCGGCTATTACTACAGCCCGGAGAGTTTCGAGGGCGGCAGTACCGTCTCCTGGGGCAGGCAGCGGCGCCGGATGCCCGGTTCACCGATCCCCTTCGTGGATGATTTCCCCCGGGACGACGGATCCCCGATGGTCCGCAGCTACGGCCGCGACCAGATCCTCACCGGAGGCCGGAGCGAGGTCTATGAAATGACGATGCGGGAGATGGCCGGGGCCATTCCGATGCACCTGGATTTCCTCCTTTTCGACGCCTGCATGATGGGGTGCGTGGAGGTGGCCTACGAACTGCGGAACGTGGCGGACAAAATCAGTTTCTCCCCGGCGGAAGTGCTGGCGGAAGGTCTTGATTATTCCAAGCTTGGCGCATCCCTGTTCAAGAATGGGGAGCCGGACCTGGTGGGGATCTGCCGGGATTATTTCGAGCATTACGACAGCCAGCCCGACGGGGATTACCGTTCGGCGACCATCTCGCTGGTCGACTGCACGGCCCTGGAACCGCTGGCCAGTCTTTGCAAGACGCTTTTCGCGAAGTACCGGGAGCAGATCTTCCATCTGGATCCCAATGTGGTCCAGCGCTACTACCGCCAGGGCCGGTACTATTTCTATGACCTGCAGGATATCCTGCTCCGGGCCGGCATCGATGCGTCGGAGAAGGCGGCACTGCAGCGGGCCCTTGATGCCTGCATCGTGTACAAGGGGGCCACGCCCTCGTTCATCGGGGCGTTCGACATCAAGGTCTATTCGGGGATGAGCATGTACCTTCCCTCGATCGTCAACTATTATCCGAAGAAGAATTTCACCTTCCTCAACGATTTCTACCGCACCGAGATCGCCTGGAACGAGGCGACCGGGCTGGTGCAATAGCGGGGGCCTAGGCGTCTTCCGCGCAGGCTTTGTTGTAGCATTCCCGGCACAGGGGTTCATACGTGTCCTTTTCACCGAGGACCACGAGTTTCCTGCTCTGGGAGAGCCGGTGGGAATGGTTGGCGAGGGCGCCGCAGCGGACGCAGATGGCGTGGACTTTCTGGACGTCTTCGGCAATGGCCAGCAGGCCCGGCATGGGGCCGAACGGCTTGCCGAGGAAGTCAGTGTCGAGGCCGGCGATGATCACGCGGACGCCGCGGTTCGCCAGCTGCTGGCAGACGTCGATGATGCTTTCATCGAAGAACTGGGCCTCGTCGATGCCGACGACTTCGACGTCGGGGTCGATCTGCAGCATCCGGGCGGGCGTTTTGATCGGCGTGCAGGAAATGCTGTGGGAATCATGGGACACGACATCGAGGTCGGAATAGCGCTTGTCGATGGTGGGCTTGAACGTCGCGATTTTCTGCTTGGCAAACTGCGCCCTTTTCAGTCTTCTGATGAGTTCTTCGGTTTTACCGGAGAACATGGAGCCGCAGATCACTTCGATGCAGCCCGTTTTTTTCGTGTTTTCTGAAAACATTTCCTTATATTTGTGCGTATTGTTGCAAAGATAGGCAATTATGGAGAAGAACACAACAGCGGTCCCGAAAGAATTCATCGAAAGGATCGAAAGCCTGGAACGGCAGCTTGCCGCCCTGAAGGAGGAACTGGCCGTCTTTCTGGCATCCCCTGCCGTGGAAACGCCGGCGGAAGCCCCCTCGGAGGCGGTCGACATCGACATCGATATCATCGACATGCCCGATATGCCCGCCGTTCCGGACATCTCCCCGGCAGAGATTCCGGCCGCTGATGTCGAGATCCCGTTGCCGGAAATCGACGACCTTCCGGCGGAAGGGATGACGGTCGTTCCGGCCGAAGGACCGGGCGCCGGGCCTGTACCGGTGGAAGAACGTGCCGCCGGGCCTGCTGTCGAAGCGGAGGTCGTTGCCGGACCGGCAGAAGAGCCTGTGGCAGAACCGGTTCCTGAGATTGTTGCCGAGCCTGTGGCCGAACCTGCCCCGGAACCCGCCCCCGCCCCCGAGGAGGAGGACATGCCGCTCTTTGCCGAGGAAGTACCCGCCCCAGCGCCGGTGAAAGCGAAGCGCCCGGCTGCGGCCGACGGCAATTTCGCCTGGAAATCCGCACGCCCCGGGATGCCCGTCCGGAACATCCGCAGCGCCATTTCCCTCTTTGACCGCGCCCTGTTCATCAATACGCTGTTCAAGGAGGATTACGCCCTCTATGACAAGACCATCGGCGAACTGAACGAACTCTCCACGCTCGACGAGGCCGTCGATTACGTCGCCGCCCGTTTCCCGGACTGGAATTTCGGCTCCGACGTGGTCTACAGTTTCATGATGGCCATCCGCAAGAAACTCGGATAGGGGGATGGCCGGCCGCCTGTACATCGTTCCGACCCCTGTCGGCAACCTCGAGGACATGACCTTCCGCGCCGTCAAGGTGCTCCGGGAGGCCGACCTGATCCTCGCGGAGGACACGCGCACGAGCGCCGTCCTGCTCAAGCACTACGACATCCGCGGCCGCCTCCAGTCCCACCATAAATACAATGAGCACCAGACCGTCGCCCTTATCAAGGAAAAGCTCCTCGCCGGCCTGGATGTCGCACTGGTCTCCGATGCCGGCACGCCCGGCATTTCGGACCCGGGTTTCCTTCTGGTCCGCACCTGCGCGGAGGAGGGGATCGAGGTCCAGACCCTGCCCGGGGCCACGGCCTGTATCCCGGCCCTGGTCTCCTCCGGCCTGCCCTGCGACCGTTTCTGCTTTGAAGGGTTCCTGCCGCAGAAGAAGGGGCGGCAGACCCTGCTGAACGCCCTGGCCGCGGAAACGCGGACGCTGGTCTTCTACGAGTCGCCGTACCGCCTCGTCAGGACCCTGGAACAGATGGCGGACGTTTTCGGTCCCGGACGGCTTTGCTCCGTCGCCCGGGAAATTTCCAAGATCCACGAGGAACACCGGCGGGGTACGCTCGCCGAGGTGGCCGCGTGGTACCGTGAACACGAGCCCAAAGGCGAGATCGTCATCGTCGTCGCCGGGGCCGAACCCGCGCGGCGGAAAAAACGTTATGGAGCAGCAGAAGAATCCCCGGACGGAGCGGACGGATAGGCCCTCCGCCTCTTTCCTCACGGGCGTCATCGCCCTCGTTTTCCTTGTTATCGGCTATCAGACAGCCCTGTTCGTGCATCAGGCGGCTGTCGCCCGGATCGTATCCGTCCGGGACCATCCGGATACGGTCTATGTCGTCGACCGTTCGCTGGCGGAATCCATCCTGCGGGATGCACCCGGCGGGGTTCCTTCTCCGCCTCCTTCCGCCCCGGCCCGCCCCGGAGGCGGCGGCGTGACCCTCCGGCGGAATGCGCCGCATGCCCCGGAGGCCGTCCGCCTGGCCGGACGCCGGGTCGAGAACTTCCGTTTCGACCCCAACACGGTCAGTGCGGAGGACCTGCAGCGCCTGGGGTTCTCGGAGCGGCAGGCGGCCGCCATCCTCCGGTACCGGGAAGCCGGCGGCCGCTTCCGGAGGAAGGCGGACTTTGCCAAGTCATATGTCGTGGAAGATTCTGTCTATGAGCGGCTTGCTCCTTATATCGACATCCCCCGCATCGATATCAACCGGGCCGACAGCGCGGCTTTCGAGACGCTGCCCGGCATCGGGAAATACTTTGCCGCGCGGATGGTGTCCTACCGGGCGGAACTGGGCGGCTACTCGTACCCGGAGCAACTGATGGACCTCCGCTATTTCGATGCGGAAAAGTATGCGGGACTGAAGGACCTGATCCGCTGTTCGGAGCCGGAACCGTATCCCTTGTGGCATCTTTCCGAAAGGGAGCTGGCCCGCCATCCGTACATCGACGCCAACGCCGCCCACGGCATTGTCCTCTACCGGGAGAACAATCCTCCGGAACGGTGGACGGTGGAAGGGCTTGCGCAGGCCGGGGTTTTGAAGGCGGAATCGGCGGAGAAACTCGCCCGTTGCCGAATCGCTACTCCGTAGCCCCCTTCATCGCCTTCTCGACGGCGGCGGAGGCCTCGTCGTAGTTGTAGCCGCGACCGAGGGCGAATTTCAGCAGTTTCAGGCGGCACTGCGGGTCTTCCCGCAGCAGGCGGTATTTGTCCGCGACGACTTTTTCCAGCTTGGAGGCGGCCTTCCCTTCGTCGATTTCCGCAAGCGCGGCATGGACCGTTTCCTCCGGAATGCCCTTCCCACGCAGCTGGAAGCTGATTTTTACGGGCCCCCAGCCCTGCAGGGAAGCTTTCTCGCGGGCGAAGGCGGAGGCGTAGCGCAGGTCATCCACAAAGCGGTCGGCCCGGAGCGAGGCGACAATCCGTTCCGCCGCTTCGGCATCGCCTTCCAGCGCCTTCAGCGCTTTCCGGTAGATGTCCCTGCTGCAGTATTCCATCCGGGAGCACTGCCGCTGGAGCCGGGCGAGCACCTGGTCAGAAGTCATAGCCGAAGGAGAAATAGAAGCCGGGCCGCTTGGTCATGCTGTTCCAGTGGATGTCGGCGCGGATGGGACCGACGATGGAATTGTAGGCGTATTCGAAGCCGAATCCCGTGAAGAGATCCGACCAGGCTGGACTGATGAACCAGCGGAGTTCGGAGGCGGAATGGCCCAGGGCGGAGAGCAGGGTGACCGAATGGTTCTTGAGGAAGGAGAAGCGGGCATCCAGCCCGACGGTGGCGAGGATGGGGGAGACGGCCACGGCGTTCGTGATGCCGATGAAGGGAATCTGCTGGTCGAGGTAACGGCCCGCCATCCGTCCGCCGATGACATTGGCGAAAGACAGGGGGATCTCGTCGCCGAGGACGACGCGCGTCCGGATGGAGGGGAGGAACGTGAACCTTCCGAACGATTTGGCGCTCTGGTAGTTCAGGGAGAAAGCGTTGATGCTCCCGACCGTATTGTTCAAGTCGCCGATGGCCAGGTTGTAGTCCAGCGTGAGCCGGTGTCCGCTCTTCGGGAAATAGCCGTCGTCGAACGTGTCGGAACGGGCGTTGAAGAAGGCGCCCATGTAGCCGTTCTGCCGGTCGTCGATGTCGTATTCCTTCAGCGTTTCTTTCGCGAGGACGGTCCCGAAGCGGTAAAAGTCGTAGCGGATGCCGAGCTGCATGGCGAAATCCTTCCAGCCGAAATCCGACATGTAGATTTCGTTGCGGAAATTGAGGTAGTCCACCTTGAACTCGTTCGCCCCGAGGACGAACTGGTTGCGGTCCACGTAGCGGAGGCCGGAGGAGACATTGAAGACCGGGCCTTTCGCGGGCCTGTAGTAATAGCGGAGCCTGGCGTAGGGATTCGTGCCGACCTTGCCCGTGAAATCCAGGGCGTGTCCGTTCAGTTTGTGGACGTTCAGGCCCAGGTTGAGCAGGATGGAAACGATTTCCTCCGTGTCGAAGCGGACGCCGACGCCCAGCTGGTGGATGGGACCTTTCCGGCAGTTGAACAGCAGCCGGAAGGGCTCCTTCTTCCCGAGCAGTTCATAGCCGACGAAATCGAAGGCCCCGGTCCCGTAGAGTTTGGCGACCGCGTCCTCGAGCATGCTCCGGTTGACGAGGTGGTTGTCATAGAGGGCGAGCATGTTCCGCATGTAGTCGGTCTCATCCTCGCTGAGGCCGGTGAACGTGATGCCCGAGATCATGACCGGGTGCATGTTGATGTCGATGGCCGGCGGTGCCTGCAGGGTCAGCGTGTCGGGACCGGTCCATTCCTTGATGATCCGCAGTTCCTCGTCTTTCTTCAGGGCGGACTGGTAGCCCCGCCGCATGATGGTGTCCACGGCTTCGGAAGAGAAACTCATCATGTTGTATTCCGGGATTTCCGGCTTGATCCGCAGGTCCACGATCCGGAGGTTGCGCCGGAACGAGTCGTTGCCGAGCATGTCCACCCCCTGCCAGACGATGTCGGCCAGGTTGTGGATGCTGTTGTAGTCCGCCTCCGCCTGGGAGAGGTCGACGCCGATGACCAGGTCGGCGCCCATCTCCGCGGCCAGGTCGGCCGGGAAGTTGTTGCGCATGCCGCCGTCCACGAGGATCATCCCGTCCGTGCGGACCGGCGTGAACAGGCCCGGAATGGACATGGTGGAGCGCATGGCGGTGTTGATGTCGCCGCTGTGCCAGACCTTGGCGCGGCCGGAGACCAGGTCGGTCGCCACGCAGACATAGGGGATCGGCAGCTTGAAGAAATCGAGCGAATCGGAATAGCCGGCCGAGATGCTGGTGAAGAGGCTGTTGACGTTCTGGCCCTGGACGAAGCCGGAGGGCAGGCTTCCGAAGATGTTCTGCCGGATCATGTCGGAGGCCCCGTCCTCGCGGGCGGCGAGGTGGAGGTCGGCCTTCTTGTCATGGTAGCGCATGGCCTGGAAGTCCCGCTTGCTGTAGTAGAACGGGACGGACAGGGCGTAGGTTTCCCGGTAGCGGTTGCGTTCGTACGGGATGTATTTCCGGTCGATCCGGTCGCTCAGGGCGATATCCCAGTCGATGCTCCGTACGAGCGAATCCAGGTATTCCCCGTTGTAGCCGAGGGCATACATCCCGCCGACGAGGCCGCCGACGCTCGTCCCGAGGACAAGGTCCACCGGGATGCCGAGCGATTCGATGTGCCGGATGGCACCGACATGCGCGGCGCCTTTCGCACCGCCGCCGCTGAGGACCAGGGCGATGGTCGGCCGGTGCGCGCGGATCGAATCCATCCGGGCATTGATTTCCCGCACGGCTTCGGCGTCGGAGGGGTCGAGCCCGAATCCGGACGCCCAGCGGTCCTGCGCCGGCAGGGTCCCGGCGGCGAGCGCCAGCCCTGCGATGAGGCATATCCATTTACTGTTCATGATGTTCCTGCTTGTGTTGTCCGGCGAGCATACCGCAGGCGGCCAGGATGTCCTCGCCCCGGGACGCCCGGATCGTGGCGGTGACGCCCCTTCCGGAAAGGCGGTCCCGGAACGCTTCCATCGCCTGCCGGGAAGCGGTCCTGTAGGGAAAATCCGGAATCTGGTGGAACCGGATGAGGTTGACGCGGCATTCGAGTCCGCGGAGGAGGCGGGCAAGTTCGTCCGCGTGGCGGAAGGAGTCGTTGAATCCTTCGAACATGGTGTATTCAAAACTCACGCGGCGCTGGCCGGTGAAGTCGTATTGCCGGATGAGTTCCAGGACATCGCGGATGGGATACCCTTTTTCCGCGGGCATCAGCGAGGCCCGTTCCGCCGGGAAGGGGTCGTGGAGGCTGACGGCGAGATGGCAGCGGCTCCCGTCGAGGTATTTCCGCAGGTTCGGGATGACGCCGATCGTGCTGAGGGTGATGCGTTTCGGGCTCCAGGCGAAGCCCCACTCGGCGGTCATCACCCCGATGGCGCGGGATACTTCCGGCCAGTTGTCGAGGGGTTCTCCCATGCCCATGAACACGGCATTGGTCAGTTCGTCGGACTCTTCGACGGCGATCAGCTGCGAAAGGATATCCGCGGCAGTCAGCTGGCCGTGGAAGCCCTGGCGGCCTGTCATGCAGAAATGACAGCCCATCTTGCAGCCGGCCTGGGAGGATATGCAGAGGGTTTTGCGGTCCTCGTCCGGGATCATCACGGCTTCGACGGCTTCGCCTTCCCCGACGGGGAAGAGGTACTTCCGGGTGCCGTCGCTGGACAGCTGCCAGCCGGACGGCTCCGTCACGCCGACTTCATAGTCCCGCGAGAGGGCCTCGCGTCCGGCCTTGGATATGTCTGTCATCTCGCTGATGCTCCGGACTTTCCGGACATAGAGCCAGCGCGCCAGCTGCTTGCCGGCGAAACCCGGCAGTCCGGCGGCGAGGGCGATTTCTTTCAGCTCGTCAGGCGTTTTTCCCAGCAGTCTCGTTTTCATACCCATGGTCCTGCTGCAAAATTAGCATATTTTTCCTTTCCTTTTACAGAGTTTTTCATATCTTTGCGCATACGGGGTGCGTTTTCCCCGCATGTGAACAATTAACACTTATAACAAAGCTTCATTATGGCTAAAGCAGTTGAAGAAAAGACCGGCGCCGATGTGAATGCCGCCAAACTCAAGGCATTGCAGGCGACGATCGACAAGATCGAGAAAGACTACGGAAAAGGTACGATCATGAAGTTGGGGGATCAGCCAGAATGGGATGCGAGCCAGGTGATTCCGAGCGGGTCGATCGCCCTCGACCACGCCCTCGGCATCGGCGGATATCCGAAAGGCCGGATCATCGAGATCTACGGCCCGGAGTCCAGCGGCAAGACGACCCTTGCCATCCATGCTATCGCCCAGGCCCAGAAAAACGGCGGCATCGCCGCCATCATCGATGCGGAGCATGCCTTTGACCGCAGTTATGCGAAGGCGCTCGGCGTCGATCTCGAGACCCTGCTGATCTCACAGCCGGACAACGGCGAGCAGGCGCTCGAAATCGCGGACAACCTGATCCGCTCCGGCGCGGTGGACATCGTCGTGATCGACTCCGTCGCCGCCCTGACGCCGAAGGCCGAGATCGAAGGCGAGATGGGGGAGAACAAGGTCGGCCTCCAGGCCCGCCTGATGAGCCAGGCCCTCCGCAAACTCACGGCCAATATTTCCAAGACGAACACCTGCTGCATCTTCATCAACCAGCTCCGCGAGAAGATCGGCATCATGTTCGGCAACCCGGAAACGACCACCGGCGGCAATGCGCTCAAGTTCTATGCCTCCGTCCGGCTGGATATCCGCCGGGCCGCCCAGATCAAGGACGGCGACGAGGCCCTGGGCAACCGGGTCAAGGTGAAGGTGGTCAAGAACAAGATGGCCCCGCCGTTCAAGAAGGCCGAGTTCGATATCGTCTATGGCGAGGGCATCTCCCGCAGCGGCGAGATCGTGGACCTCGGCGTCGAACTCGAGGTGCTCAAGAAGAGCGGTTCCTGGTTCAGCTACAATGACACCAAACTCGCCCAGGGCCGCGAGGCGACCAAGCAGCTGATGATCGACAATCCCGAACTCTGCGAGGAGATCGAAGCGAAGATCCGCGAGGCGATGGCCCGTGTAAACGACTGATTGTCATGCGCCGCCTGCTCTTCCTTGCCGTCTTTTCCTGTCTGCTGCTCCCCTCGTGCAGCAAGGTGTCGCTCTATGTGAAGGCGACCATCGTTTTCCATAGTACGGATGGTTATGACCACCGCTTCGGCCCTGTGGACTATAACGGGTTTGCCGGGAGGAAGCTGAAGAGCGACGAGATCTATTCCATTTTCGACGATCTCCGCCTGGAGATGAAAAAGGATTTCGAAAGCGCCGACCTGACCCTGCAGGTCTTTGACTCGGTCGCCGACGATTTCCTCTATACCAAGCGTTACCGCTTCAACCGGAAGCAGGGCGCGTCCCTGCGCGGCTATGAGTATGTGGAATTGAAGGAATAACCTGTTACGAAAGAAGTTCAGCCCAGCCGGCGGCCATTCCGGCATCCTGCTCTGGTTTGTCAACCAGGCGGCCGGCGAAGGGTGACGGTCAGAACGTTGTATTACAGTGAATCATGCAAATTGACGGCGCAGTTTTTTGTCCGAACACTTCAGGAAACCGCCCATTATTAAGTGAAACAGAAATAATAACCTGCATCACCGGTGGCATTTACCCGGACAGGGCTGCAAAGCAGCAGACACCGGTGGTGCAAGTTATTATTTCCTAAAATACCGTTCCTATCCCAACGAAAAACCCCACTGGAGTGCGTTCCAGCGGGGTTTTTTGTGACGCCTACAGGACTCAAACCTGTAACCTTCTGATCCGTAGTCAGATGCTCTATTCAATTGAGCTAAGGCGCCAAGGCGGACTTGCGTCCTTATTATTCTGCAGAGGCTTTCACGAACTTCTTTTCCTTGATGCGCGCCTTCTTGCCGGAGAGGTCACGGAGGTAGTAGATGCGGGCCCTGCGGACCTTACCGACCTTGTTCACCTCGATGCTGTCAATGAAGGGGCTCTGGTAGGGGAAGATTCTCTCGACGCCGATTCCGCCGGAAACCTTGCGGACCGTGAACGTCCTCGTGAATGCATCCATTCCCTTGATCTGGATGACGACCCCTCTGAATTTCTGGAGTCTCTCCTTGTCTCCTTCCTTGATCCGGTATGTCACGGTCACGGTGTCACCGGCCTTGAAATCCGGGAAGGAAGCGGCTTTTCCGCTCTCGAAAGCCTGCTCTGCAATTTTAATCAAATCCATTTTCGTTCTCTCTTTAAGCGCAACTTTACGTACTCGTTTTCATCCCGTAAGAGGTTGCTGTGATTTTGGGACTGCAAAGATAGGAAGGTTTTTCAAAAAAGCAAAACTTTTTCAGAAAATTTTCTTCTCTTTGTCGAAAAGGGCCTTGTCGTCCCGCGAGAGGTCGGGGGTGAAGGAGGTGTTGCGCCGGATGCTTTCGAACATTTCCTTCTCGCTGCGGCCGAGCTTGCGGGGAATCCAGACGAGGATCTTGACGAAGAGGTCGCCGGTTCCGCTGCCGTAACCCTGGACGGCCGGGAGTCCTTTCCCGCGGAGCTTGACGACCGTCCCGGACTGGGTGCCGGCATCGACCTTGACCTTGTAGTTCCCGTCGAGGCAGGGGACGGTGATCTCGCAGCCGAGCATGGCGTCCATGACGGAGATGATGGTGCTGTAGAACAGGTTGTTCCCGTCGCGGAGGAAGTGGGCATGGGGCTCTTCCTGGATGACGATCTGGAGGTCGCCGTTGCCGCCGCCGTTTTGTCCGGCATGGCCCTGTCCGCGCTCGTTCAGGATCATCCCGTCCTCCACCCCGGCCGGGATGTTGACGGTCACGGTCTCGCGGACCCGTTCGAGCCCGGTCCCGCCGCAGCGCCGGCAGGGATTCGAGACAATGTGCCCTTCACCGCCGCACTGGGGGCAGACGCTGACCTGCTCCATCCGGCCAAAAAGGCTGTTGACGGTCTGCCGGACCTGGCCGGAACCATGGCAGGTCGGGCAGGTCTTGATGTCGGAGGCATTCTTGGCCCCCTTGCCGCCGCATTCCGTGCAGGGGCGGTTGCGCTCGATGGTCACTTGCTTGGTGCAGCCCTTTGCAATCTCCTCCAGGGTCAGGCGGACACGGGTGCGGATATCCCGGCCGCGCGTGGCGCGCGGACCCTGGGAGGCGCTGCCCCCGCCGCCGAAGCCGCGGAAGAAGTCCCCGAAACCGCCGCCGAAGGAGAACCCTCCCTCGCCGAATACGCTCCGGAGGATGTCGTTGATGTCCATGTTGGTGAAGCCGCCTCCGCCGCCCATGCCATCCATGCCGGCGAAGCCGAACTGGTCGTAGCGGGCTTTCTTGTCAGGGTCGCTGAGGACGGAATAGGCCTCGGCCGCCTCCTTGAAGTTCTCTTCGGCGGTCTTCTTTTCGGCGTCGCTGCCGTTCACCCAGCGGTCCGGGTGCCATTTGAGGGCCAGCTTCCGGTAGGCCGACTTGATCTCGTCGGCCGACGCGGTCTTGGCGACGCCCAGTACCTCGTAGTAATCCCTTTTCTGTGCCATAGACTATGCTCCTACGATCACCTTGGCATAGCGGATGACCTTGCCTCCGAGCGTGTAGCCCGTCTGGGCCACGTCGATGACCTTGCCCCGGAGGTCTTCGCTCGGGGCGGGGAACATCGTGACCGCCTCGTGGAACTCGGTGTCGAAGGGTTGTCCCTTGGCATCGATCACCGCGAGGCCGCGGGTCTTCAGGTATGCCATCAATTTATTGTATATCAGTTGTGTGCCTTCCTTGGCCGCTTCGCTGTCCGTCGATTTCTCCAGCTGGGCGAGGGCGATTTCGCAGTCGTCGAGCACGGGCAGCAGGCCCTTGATCGTATCCGTCGAGGCGGACTTGACCAGCTCCAGCTTTTCCTCGGCGCTCCGGCGGCGGAAGGTGTCGAACTCCGCCATCAGGCGAAGGTAGTCGTTCTTCCATTTCTCAGCCTCTTCGGCAGCCTTTCCGGCTTTTTCCTCGGCCGTTTTGAGGGCCTCGTCCCGCTCGGCCGCCTGCTCCGTCTCCTGGTTTTTCATCTCGGTTTTCTCCGCCGCATCTTCCTGCGCATGCTTTTTCTTTGCCATTGCTGTCTTGCTTTCAATACACAATCAAACCTGCCGGTCTGTCCGGCCGGCGCCTGTCTTCTTTCAAATAACCTGCCAGTGCGGAAATGCTGACAGAATGTCAGTCGGCGCGGTAAGATTATAATTTATAGAAAAAGATGGTACTCTTTTTAAAAAGATTTGTTATCTTTACCCGTTAAACCAAAATAAAACTAATAAACGAAAACATGGCACGCTTCATGGACCCGCCCAAGCCGAAGGCGCAAATCCCGGCTGAAAAAGTAGACAAGGAATATAAAGCAATGAGAATCAAGGTGTTCCTCGGGGCATTCCTGGGCTACGCCGCGTATTATCTGGTGCGGAAAAACCTTTCACTCGCCGCGCCGGACATGATTGGCGACGGCATCCTGGACGCCGGCAAGGTCGGCCTTGCGATGTCCGCCGTCTCGATCGCCTATGCTTTCAGCAAATTCGTAATGGGCAGTGTGTCAGACCGTTCCGATGCCCGGAAGTTCCTCTGTGTCGGCTTGGTCCTCTCGGCGCTTACGATGATGTCCGTCGGCCTCATCCCGTTTGGCACCAACACGGCGGTCAATACGGCCATCATCTTCGTGCTGATGCTCGTCGTCGGCTGGCTCAGCGGCTTCGGCTGGCCTCCCTGTGGACGTATCATGGCACACTGGTTCAGCCAGAATGAGCGCAGCTTCAAGATGAGCGTGTGGAATGTCTCCCATACCATCGGCTCCTTCTCCCTCGGCTTCCTCGCCATCGCCGGCGTCTCGCTGGCCGCCGACCTCGGCGTCGCCCAGACCTGGCGCGGCAACTTCGTCTTCCCGGCCGTCATCGCGATGGTCATCGCCCTCTTCTGCTGGTGGGCCATCCGGGATACGCCCGAATCCTGCGGCCTCCCGGCCGTGGGCGACTGGCGCAACGACCACAGCGGCGTCAAGTCCAAGGGCCAGGCGGGGGAGAAGCTTCCCTTCAAGGTCCTGTTTGTCGACTATGTCCTCAAGAACAAGCTCCTCTGGATCGTCGCCATCTCCAACGTGGCCGTCTATATGGTCCGCTACGGCATCGGCGACTGGGCGCCTACCTATCTCCAGGCCAAGGGCATCATGACCGCCGCCGAGAGCAAGGTCGCCTTCTCCGTCCATAACATCGTCGGCGCCGTCGGCACCATCGCCTGCGGCTGGGCGACTTCCAAGATCTTCAAGGGCCGCTGCGCCCCGATGAACGTCATCTGCATGTTCCTCTGCGCCCTCGGCGTCCTCCTTTACTGGATGGTCGGTTCCGGCATCATCCAGGCTGAGGCCGGCGTGCAGAAGGTGCTCATCTATGTCGCCCTCTGCATGATCGGCTTCTTCATCTACGGCCCCGTCGCCCTCACGGGCGTCCAGGCGCTGAACCTCGTCCCGAAGAACGCGGCCGGCACCGCAGCCGGTTTCGTCGGCCTTTTCGGCTACCTGGTCGGCGATGCGGTCTGCTCCAAGATCGTCGTCGGCGGCATCGCCAACGGCGCTTCCTGGGATGCTGCGATGCTCTCCGTTGCCATCGGCTCCCTGATCGGCGTTTTCCTCTGCGCCCTGCTGATCCCGAGTGAAAAGAAACTTGCACAAGCATAACAACTTACGATCGATGAAAAGATTTTTCCTCTTCCTACTCCCGCTCGGCCTCGTATTCGCCTTCCTCGTCTCCTGTAATCCGGACGAGAACCAGGAGCAATCCTCCGAGGACAAAGTCGTGGTGACGAACATCGTCGTCCCTTCCTCCGTCGAGACGGAACCGGGCGAAACCGTTACGATCCGTCTCCGCGGCAAGGCCGGCATCCTGACCTCGGACGCCGTCATCCTGAAGAACACGGCCGGCAAGGAGTTCACGATGCCGGTTGTTTCCGTCGATGATGGCAAGACCTTCTCCTTCTCCCTGGCGGACGGTGTCGTGAGCGACCGGTATTCCTTCTACATCGTCCACGGCGGAAAGAACTGGTTCTGCGGCTCTATCGATTTTACGGTCGTCAAGCGGGTCGAGATCGAGCCCAAAGCGGGCATGACGGTATATGGCCTTATCTCGTGCGACGGGATCGGCGTGCCGAATGTCGTCGTTTCCGACGGCATCGAGGTGACGACCACGGACGAGAACGGCGTCTATTACCTCAAGTCGAACAAGAAATACAACTATGTATGGTATTCGGTTCCGGGTGCATATGAACCGGAGACTATGGGATATGACAAGAAGCCCGGCGGCATCCTCCCCGTCATCTACCAGCGTCTCGACGGGATTCCCGGGAATACGCAGCGGGTGGATTTCAACATGGTCAAGGCGCCCGAGACGGACAGTTACACGCTCTTCATCCTGGGCGACATCCATCTGGCGAACCGTTCGAATACGGGGGATATGGCCCAGTTCCGCACCTTTGCCACCGAGTTCAACCAGACGGTCGCATCCACACCTGGCCGCCGCTATGCCCTGACTCTCGGGGACATGTCCTGGGACATCTACTGGTATGAGTTGAAGTTCGGCCTCTCCAACTACGTCAAGGAAATGGATACCGACGTGAAGGATATCGCCATCTATCACACGATGGGCAACCACGACAACGACTTCAAGATGTACGGCGACTTCGACAAGGAGGAGGACTATCGCGACGTGCTGGCCCCGACCTTCTATTCGTACAACATCGGCAAGGTCCACTATGTGGTTCTGGATGATATCGACTACACGGGTGTCGAGGCCAGCGGATTCGACGCCAGCGGCAAGCTTGTCGCGCCGGACAACCGCGGAAAATACACGGAGAACTTTACGACCGAGCAGCTCGACTGGCTCAGGAAGGATCTCTCCTACGTGAGCAAATCGACGCCGATCGTCCTCTCCGCCCATGCACCGGTATACCGTCCCAACGGCGTGAATGCTTTCAAGGCCGGGCTCGGGACTTCACGGGGCTACGGCAAGACGGCCCAGCTTGAATCTGTCCTCTCCGGCTACAAGGTCCACATTTTCACCGGCCACACCCACAAGACCTTCAACTATGACCGGTACTCGACGAACGGTATCTTCGAACACAACGCCGGTTCCGTCTGCGGGTCCTGGTGGTGGTCCGGCCATTATGTCAACGGAATCAACCTGGCCCAGGACGGGGCACCCGGCGGCTATACCATCCTGAAGGTCAACGGGACCGATTTCTCCTGGGTATACAAATCCACGGGTTACGACCCTTCCTACCAGTTCCGGGCTTATGACATGAACGAAGTGAAGAAGGTGGTTACCAACGGAAAGTATCCGTCCAGGGAGAATTGGGAGACCTTCGCCAACGCCGTTCAGGCCTTCCCGGCCAACACGGTCCTTCTCAATATCTGGAACTACGACCCTTCCTGGAAGATTTCCGTCACAGAGAACGGCAAGGAACTTACCTGTTTCCAGATCGAGACGTATGACCCGCTCCACATCATCAGCGAGAGCGCATTCCGCGACTCTTTCAATACGAGCAAATGGATCCACCATTTTCGCGTGTACGCTTCGAGCCCGACGTCGACCTTGGAAATCAAGGTGACCGACCGCTTCGGCAACGTCTATACCGAGACGATGACCCGGCCGAAGAATTTCAACGCTTCGGTCTATAAATAGATTATTCCTTATTAACTAACTACTAATTCTATCCTTTTATGAGAATCATGAAACAGCTCGCCCTTGCGCTGCTCGCGCTCGGCTTCGCCGTCACGGCCGGAGCCCAGACGCGTATCGTGAAGGGCAAGGTGCTCGACACCGAAGGGACGGCAGTCCCCGGCGTCGCGGTGATCCAGGCCGGCACGTCGAACGGCACGATGACCGAGGCGGATGGTTCGTTCTCGATCAAGGTGCCGGACAAGGACGTGACGCTCGAGTTCTCGAGCCTCGGCTACGTCTCGACGACCGTGACGGTCCCTGCCTCGCAGGACCGTGTCACGGTGACCATCGAGGAGGAAGCGATGACCCTGGACGAGACCGTCGTCGTCGGTTACGGCACCCAGAAGAAGGTGAACCTCACCGGTGCGGTGACCGCCGTCGAGGGCAAGGCGCTGGAAAACCGCAGCGCCCACAACCTGACGACGATGCTGCAGGGTTCCGTTCCCGGCCTGAACATCACGACCTCCAGCGGTAACCCCGGCTCTACCGGCTCGCTCAACGTCCGTGGTTTCACCTCCATCAACGAGGGAGCCCCGCTCGTCCTGATCGACGGTGTCGACGGTGACATCAACCGCATCAACCCGCAGGATGTGGCCTCGATCTCCATCCTGAAGGATGCCTCCTCCGCCGCCGTTTACGGCGCCCGTGCCGCCTATGGCGTCATCCTCGTGACGACGAAGGACGGAGCCTCGGAAAACAACAAGGCGACCGTCCGTTACAGCGGCCGTTACGGCGTCGAGATGCCGACGACCTCCACCGAATGGGAGACGACCGGTTACTGGTCCGTCTATACCATCAACAAGTTCTGGTACGAGTCCAAGGGTTCCAACTACGTGAACTACACGGCCGAGGACATGCGCGAACTCCTCGCGCGCGTCCATGACAAGACCGAGAACCCCGAGCGCCCCTGGGTGGTCATCAAGGACGGCAAGTACAAGTACTATGCAAACACCGACTGGTGGCACGAACTCTACAACGATGTCCACCCCGTCCAGAACCACAGCCTCAGCGTCAGCGGTGGCAACAAGTCTGTAAGGTATTACCTTTCAGGTGGCTACGAGCGCCAGGAAGGTATGGTCAAGGCGCGTCCCGACGTGTATGAGAAGTACAACCTCCGTGCGAAGATCGACGCCCGCATCAACAAGTATGCGCGCATCAGCAACAACACCAACTTCTTCGTCGGGACCTATGATTTCCCGGGCCTGCACAACATCCAGGATTCCTTCGCGTACGGCGACCGCCACGCGCCGGCCTGCTTCCCGCTGAAGAACCCCGACGGCACCTGGCTCTACTTCGTCGATGCGCTCGGCTACCGGGTCTGCAACGGCCGTCACTGGGCTTATGCCAGCAAGAACCTCAACATCGAGAAGCGGACGGACCTCGCCAATACGACCGAGTTGACCGTCACTCCGTTCCCGCACCTGACGCTGAAGGGCAACTTCACCTACCGCACCTACGGCAACCATGACACCAAGCGGCGCAATCTCATCGAGTATTCCCAGGTTCCGGGCGAGGTCGTCGTCTATAACAACGGCGGCGCCTTCGACAATTACATGACCGAGGATATCCGGGAATATGTCCGCAAGACGACGAACTTCTACGGTACCTACGAGAACACCTTCGCCGACAGGCATCATCTGACGGTGATGGCCGGTTACAACTATGATTCCTATGTGTACAAACGCGTGTGGGCCAAGGCATACGACCTGATCACGACCGAGTTGAGTGACCTGAGCCTCGCAGCCACGGACACGCGTGTCCCCGAGGTGACCGACAGCGGCCAGTCCGCCTGGCGCCGCGCCGGTTTCTTCGGCCGTATCAACTACGACTTCGCGGGCCGCTACCTCTTCGAGGTTTCCGCCCGCTATGACGGTTCTTCCCGTTTCGCCACGGGACACAAGTGGGGCTTCTTCCCCTCCGGCTCCATCGGCTGGCGCATCAGCGAAGAGCCTTTCTTCGCCTCGCTCAAGCCGACCGTCAACAACCTGAAGCTCCGTGCCTCCTACGGTACGCTGGGCAACCAGGAAATCGGCAACTTCACCTTCATCCGCAAGGTGAACTTCAACGATTTCGCCGCTTTCAACTTTGGTGACAACGTGATGGCGCGTTATACGAACCTGGATGCGCCGGTCGCCTCCGACAAGACCTGGGAGACCTCCAAGCAGACCAACATCGGCCTCGACCTGGCGATGTTCGGGAACAAGTTCGAACTGACGGCCGAAGCCTACATCCGCGATACGGACAACATGCTGACCGACGGCATGGACCTCCCGTCCGTCTACGGCGCCGGCGTTCCCCAGATGAACGCGGCCGACCTGCGGACCAAGGGTTTTGAGGTGTCCCTCGGCTGGCGCGATTCCTTCCGTGTTTTCGGCCAGCCCTTCGAGTACTTCTTCAAGCCGACGGTGAGCTATTTCACCACCCACATCACCAAGTTCGCAAACGAGACCAAACTCCTCTCCAACTGGTATGAGGGCCAGGAGGTCGGCGAGATCTGGGGCTTCCATATCGACCGTCTCTTCACCTCCGACGCGGATGCGCAGGCGTATACCTCCAAGGTGGACCAGTCCTACTGCAACGCCAACCTGAACGGCGGCTGGAAGGCCGGCGACCTCTGCTATGCCGACCTGGACGGTGACAATGTCATCGGTGTCGCCAAGAACACGCTCGCCGAACCCGGCGACCGGAAGTATCTGGGCAACTCCCTGCCGCGTCTCCACTACGGCATGACGGCCGGATTCTCCTTCGTCGGCTTCGACTTCAGCGTCTTCTTCGAGGGAACGGGCAACCACTACTGGTATCCCGCCCGTTACAACTTCGATTTCTGGGGCCCGTTCAGCCTCGGTTATCCGACCTTCCTCGCGAAGAACTTCCTGGACATGTGCTGGTCCGAGGACAATCCGGACGCCTACTTCCCGCGTCCGCGCTCGAACGTCGCCTCCAACGGCGGCGGCGAACTCGGCCGTGTCAACGACCGCTACATCCAGAACATCCGCTACCTCCGCTTCAAGAACCTGACGGTCGGTTACACGCTTCCCGCGAAGCTGATCTCCCACATCGGGCTTGAAAAGGCGCGTATCTACTTCTCGGGCGAGAACCTGGCGTATTGGTCTCCGATTACCAAGTACACCACCCACCTGGATCCGGAAAGCTGCTTCAACCGGGGAGGCGACCCTGTTGACGACCTCAACAACACGTCCTATCCCTGGCCGAAGACCCTCATGTTCGGCATCGACATCACTTTCTAACGGATGAGCACCATGAAAAAGTATATTTTCCTTTCCCTGGCGGTCGCCGCAGTCATGGTGAACGCCTGTAACCTGGAGGAGGAACTCACCCTTTACCCGACTTCGCAGCTCACGTCCGATTCCTACTTTACGACGGCGAGCGACCTCCAGCTCTTCTCCAATACATTCTACAACAACCTGCTTGACAAGGAGCCCTTCACCGTTGAAAGTGACGTCTTCGTCAAGATGAACCCTTCCAACCTCATCCGCGGCGGCGCTGACCGCACTGTTCCGACTTCGGGCGGCGGCTGGTCCTTCACGAATCTCCGCAAGATGAACACGCTCCTGGGCAACATGGACAAGTGCAAGGACGGAAAAGCCGTGCAGGAATATACGGCGCTGGTCCATTTCTGGCGTGCGTACTATTATGCCGACATGATCCGCAAGTTCGGCGACGTGCCGTGGATCGACCATGAGCTCGGTTCCGCCGACGAGGACCTCTATTTCGCGCGTGACACGCGTGAGACGGTCCTCGGGCACATGATCGAAGATATCAACGATGCCATCGAGCACCTGCCCGAGCCTGCTGCGAAGCCCCAGACGGCCTTCCGTGTCAACAGGTACACGGCCATGTTCCTCAAGGCGCAGTTCTGCCTCTTCGAGGGTACTTTCCGGAAGTACCATCCGACCCCGCTTCCTTTCGAGAATTCCTACGTTGCGAAGGACGGTTCCACGCACGACTACCAGTATTACCTGGACCTTGCGGTCAAGGCGTGCGAGGACCTGATGAAATCCGGCGTCTACAGGCTGTATTCGACCGGGAAGCCGGCTTCGGACTACCTGACGCTCTTCAACGGCAGCGACTACAACTCCAACGCCACGAAGATGAACGAGATCATCCTCGGCGTCAACTTCGACAAGGACCTCAAGATCAAGCACGACTGCGGCCGTGACATCACCAACCAGACGGCGGCCCGTTACGGCATGACCAAGAAGCTCGTGGACCAGTACCTGATGGCCGACGGCTCCCGCTTCACCGATAAGCCCGGCTGGAATGTCATGCCTTTCGCCGAGGAGGTCGCCGGACGCGATCCCCGGCTCGCGCAGACCATCCGTACGCCCGGCTACAGCTGGAAGAAGCCCGGAACGAGCAAGGACGGCCCTGAATTCGCCTACTGCCAGACCGGCTACCAGACCATCAAGTACATCCAGTCCTATGACCTGAAGCCGTTCTCGACCGACAACAGCGACACGGACATGCCCGTGTACCGCTATGCGGAGGTGCTGCTGAACTATGCCGAAGCCAAGGCCGAACTCGGTACGCTGACCCAGGGCGACATCGACATCTCGATCAAGCTCATCCGCGACCGCGTCGGCATGCCGAACCTCGACATGGCCGCCGCCAACGCCAATCCCGATCCGTACCTGATGTCGGAAGAAACCGGCTATCCAAATGTCGAAGGCCCGATGAAGGGTGTTATCCTCGAAATCCGCCGCGAGCGGGCGATCGAGCTCTTCCAGGAGGGTTACGGACGCTATTTCGACCTGATGCGCTGGAGGGCCGGCTACTGCCTCAACCAGCCGTATTACGGCATGTATATCCCCGGCCCGGGTGCCTACGAATTCGGTGACGACAGCAAGTACACCTTCTATGTCGGCTCGACCGATGTGACTTCCGGCACCAAGTACCAGATCCACGATCCCGCCGTCGAGAACGAAAAGGCGACCGACGAGATGTTCTACCTGGTGGACCCGAACACGGGCAAGGATGCCGTAGCGGGCTGCCGCGATGCGCTCCGGACCGTTCCGCATTCCTTTGACGAGAAGAAGCACTATCTGTATCCGCTCCCGGAGAAGGACCTGCAACTCAACACGAATCTCAAACAGAACCCTAACTGGCAGTAGATATGAAAAGATTGATCAACCTGTTCTATGCCCTTGCGCTCCTTCTCGTCGCAGGACCCGTCGTGTCCTCCTGCGTCCCCAAGGAAGAAGGTCCGCAGGTGGCGAAGGCGGTGCTCGGCGACGTGTCGCAGATGAAGTTCGCCGCCAGGAACCCGCAGCCGCAGCTCGTGACGGTCTATTCCGACGGGCCGTGGCATACCAAGGCTCCGGAATGGATCACCGTCGATCCTTCGACGGGTGACGGCGTTGTCTCCGTGACCGTCACGGCGACGGAAAACGTGGACGGCGGCGGCCTGCTCGAGCCCCGCAAGGACACCGTCTTCATCTCCGGCAACACGCTTGCCAGCCGGCTGATCATCCTGGTCAGCCAGGAGGGCGACGCCTACCGTTTTGCCGAACACAAGACGGTATCCCAGATCGCGGCGCTCGAGGACGGCAAGTCCTTCATCCTCGACGAAGCGACGGTCACGGCCGTGACTTCCACGGGCTTTGTGATCACCGACGGTGACAAGGCGGTCTACGTCAAGGCGGCCGGCGATGTGAAAGTCGGGGACAAGGTCTCGTTCAAGGGCCAGAAGGGGAGCGAAAACGGCCTTCCCGCCATTCTGGTCGCCGAAAATATCCAGGTCCTGTCCTCCGGCTCCTATACCTATCCGGATCCGGTAGTCCTCAATGATGTGATTGCGACGTTCACCCAGGACGCCCTGACCTATGCGAAGGTTTCGGGCATCGTCGCCGGCGGCAACCTGAAGGTCGAAGTCGACGGCGTGGAATATGCCGTCAAGCAGGTCGACTGCCCGGATGCGCTCAGCATCGGCAAGCTGACCGGCAACAAGGTGGAACTCACCGGTTACATCTGCGGCGTCCTCGGTGCCAACATGTTCGGCATCCTGACCACCCAGATGAAGGACAACGGCCCCGCCGTCGTTCCGAGACCGGAGAAGCTCCTGTATGCTAAGTGGCGCTTCACGACGACGACGATGACCGCCTATCAGGACCTCTTCGGCGGCACGGCAGGTGTTACCGACGCTACCGAAGGCTTCAGCGATCTCTATGTCCCGTCCAACGTGGCCGGTAACGGCAAGATTACCTATTACCAGGTGGACAAGACCGCGACGACGCCGACCAGCGGCAACCCGAAGCGAATTGTCGGAGGCACCGGCCATCCGTATGTCACCGGTGCATGGCCGGGTGACTACTGGCTGTTCTCCGCGACCGACGGGTATGAGTATCCGGCCGGAACGAACCTCCACATCAAGTACCTGACCCGTATTTCCGGCACCGGCCAGAAGTACTGGATGCTCGAGTACTGGGATGGCAACGAGTGGAAGCCGGCGGATGAGTATCCGGTTTCCGCGGAAGGTGAAACCGGGACGAACGCCCAGTACAACTTCATCAATCCGACTTCGAACATCGCCGTCGAATGCTACTGGACCCTGGCGGCTCCTTGCCGCGAGCCGATGTTCCGGATGCGCTGCGTCGCCAACTGGCAGTCCAACGGCAGCGGTGCGCTGGCGAATCCGAACGGTGGCACCTGCCGTATCGCCGACAACGGCGACGAGGGCGAGGACGCCGGTCCGGTCTTCGAGGTGCTCGATGCGCCGGAAGGCGGCGGTGGCGGTGGCGGAATGCCGGCCGGCACGGTCGTCTTCGAGGACGACTTCGAGTGGCTTTCTCCCTGGACGACCGCTGCTACGGCGGGGGATGCCATTGCGACCAACAATCCTTCTACGACAGCCCCGAACGTCTTTACCGTTGCGGCTTGCGAGGGTTTCCTTGCGGAATTCATCGCCCGCGGTTACGGCTATTACGAAGGGCAGAAGGGTCTGCCGTGGACCGATGTCACGGCGGAGAATATCCCCGGCAAGGTCCTTTATCTCCAGACCAACTACCTCAAGTTCGGCAAGAGCGACTGGAACTCGGGCATCACGCTCCCGGCTATGGCCTCCATTGCCGGAGCCGTGAACGCTGAGCTCACCTTCGACTGGTGCTGGCAGGTGACGGGCGGATTCAAACCCGACATTATGACCCTGACCGTCGAGATCGTGGGCAATGGCAAGTGCACCGTTAGCAACGATGTCCTCAGCCCCGGAATCGAGTCTGCGCAGAGCCGTGTCGACGGCGAGAGCAAGATCGAGTGGCAGCACGCTTCGGTCGCCCTGAGCGGGATTGACAAGGATACCCGGATCAAGATCCGCCCGACGAATTACGATCCGTATATCGAGAATGAGGCGAGAGGCCAGAACCGCTGGTATCTTGACAATGTCAAGGTCGTGACGACCAAGTAGTTTTCACTCCCCGGCGGTGCTGCCGCCTGGGGGAGAATCCTTCCGGGGACCGGTCCGATTTTCGGGCCGGTCCCTTTGTTTTTGTCACGGGAAAAGCGTACATTTACCCGGAATAACACGAACGGAACCATGAAGCGAATCCATCCACTGACCACAGGAATCGGGGCGCTCGCCGCCCTTGCCGGCTGTACCTCCGTCCAGCAGCCATCCAAGCCCAACATTGTCTTCTTCTTCGCCGATGACATCGGCACCGAATGCTTCGGCTGCTACGGCGGTGTCGAGTACGAGACCCCGAACATCGATGCGCTCGCGCGGCAGGGGATCCGCTATTCGAACATGAACGCCCAGCCACTCTCCTCGCCGAGCCGCGTCCAGGCCCTGACCGGCCTTTACAACGACCGGAACTATGTGGCATTCGGCTACATGAACGAGGACGAGCATACCTTCGCCCAGGTCGCGAAGGAAGGCGGCTACGAGACCGCGATCGTGGGCAAGTGGCAGCTCGGCCGGAGCCGGGCGATGCTGCCGAAGCTCGGTTTCGACGAGTTCTTCTGCAGCCAGGTCGAGATGTACAACGAGAGCCGCGGTCCGCGCCAGACGGACCGCTATGCCAACAGCATGTGGGACAACAACGGCAAGCGCTACGACTTCGCCATCTACGGTCCGGATACGATGCAGGACTACGCTTTCGACTTCATCGACCGCAAGGTGGCCGCGGACAAGCCTTTCCTGCTCTATTACACGGAACCCCTGGTCCATACGCCGCACACGACCACCCCGGACGACGCCCGGTGGGACGACTGCTACGACAGCCGCTTCACCGCCGCAGCCGACACGGCCAATTTCAAGTCCATGGTGGCGTACCTCGACAAGCAGGTCGGAGCCATGGTCCGGAAACTCAAGGATGCCGGCATCTGGGACAATACCATCTTCATATTCGCCTCGGACAACGGCACTTCCACCCGCATCCTCTCCAAGACGGCGGACGGCCAGGAGGTCCGCGGCGGCAAGGGCGAGGCGAATTACCGGGGTACGCATGTCCCGATGATCATCACCTGGGGCGACCGGCTCGAGGCACGGACAGCCGACCACCTGGCCGACCTGACGGACATCCTGCCGACCATCGCCGACATCGTCGGCGTGGAGGTCCCCTCGGACTGGAATCTCGACGGCGTCAGCCTGTATCCGGAGATCTGCGGGAAAGAGCCTGCCCGGAAAGACCTGGTACTCATCCATTTCAATCCGCTCTGGCCGACGACGCCGTCGCCCAAGGCGTCCCGCTACGCGATGGATGACGACTACGCCTATTTCTGGGACGGCCGCATTTACAACTACCGGGAGGATCCGGAATTCCGCAGCGCGCTCCGCTGGGAGGATGCGCCGGCCGCCCTGCAGGAGCGCCTCGCTCCGCTCAAGGCGCGCGTGGACGAGATGGCCGATTTCTACCCGGACAAGCCCGGCGCCCCCCGGAAATTCCCGTACAAGACCTTCTATGATTTCGCCCCTCCGCAGAATCCGTTTTAGGAATTGTGAAATAATAACCTTCATCACCGGTGGCATTTACCCGGATAGGGCTGCGAAGCAGCAGACACCGGTGGTGAAGGTTATTATTTCTGTTTCACTGGTGGCATTTGCCCGGACGGGGCTGCGAAGCAGCAGACACCGGTGATGAAGGTTGTTATTTCTGTTTCACTTAGTATGTTTTTTGCAGCATCCTGAGGTATGGAAGAAGAAGTGAAAAACCAGATGCAGACCCGTTCCGAGGAGTACGGGAAGCATTATTCCGAGGAGAACTTCTGGTTCAAGCTCGGCCGCATCGCCGGCAAGGCCGGCATCAAGGTGACCTACGCCGCCCTGGTCCTGTTCTATGTCCTGAAAGACCCGGGAACGCCCCGGAAGGAGCGCAACAAGATCCTCGGCGCCCTCGGCTACCTGATCCTGCCCCTCGACCTGATTCCCGACTGGATTCCGGTTGCGGGCTTCACGGACGATCTCGCCGCCCTGACCTGGGCCATCTATATGATAGCCAAGTGCATCACCCCGTCGGTCAAGGCCCAGGCGGCCGCCAAGTGCCGGGAATGGTTCGGCGATTTCGACCCGGCCATCGTGGAAGATTATTTTAAATTCTGATCCATATGAGAAAAGTTTTTGCCGCCCTCCTTGCGCTCGTGGTCGCGTTCGCGCCCGCCGAGGCCCGCAAGGTCAAGGGCACCGTGCGCGGGGCCGGCGAGCCCCTTTCCAAGGTGATTGTCACGGATGGCGTCCATTTCACCACCACCGACGCCCGCGGTGTCTATTCGCTGCCGCTCGCCAAGGACGCCAAATTCGTCCACATCGTGACGCCTCCGGGCTATACGGCTGATTATTCGACCGGTACGGTGGAGTTTTACAAGCCGCTGACCAAGGCCCGCGTCTATGACTTCGACCTGGAGAAGACGGCGGATACGAAGGATTTCAACCTTTTCTCCATCGCCGACCCGCAGATGAAGCCCCAGCACCTCGCCCAGTTTACCGCCGAGCCGCTGGCGGACCTCGTCGCCCAGGCGAAAAAGTACGCCGCCAAGGCCCCGACCGTCGCCATCGCCCTCGGCGACATCGGCTGGAACATCCTCAGTGTCTTCGGGGATTACAAGGCCGCCATGGCGAAGACGGGCATTCCCTGCTACGGGATCATCGGCAACCACGACCACAACCAGGAACGCGCCGGCAAGGCCGCCTGCGCGGACTTTGAAGCCGCTTTCGGTCCGGTCAACTACGCCTTCTTCCTCGGCGACGACCTCGTCATCGGCCTCGACAACATCCTCTTCAAGGGCAATGATTCCGGCGACCCGGCCAAGACCGGCAAGTACGATGAAGGATACTCGGAAGAGACCCTTGCCTTTGTCAGGAGCCTCCTCGTCTATGTCCCGAAGGACACCCATATCTTCATCGCCCAGCACAGCCCGCTCTACCGCTGGTTCTATCCCGACCAGGACCGGCTCTACATCGAGCGCGGCAAGGATTTGCTCGACCTCCTGGAGGGCCGTCCGGTGGACTTCATCTCCGGCCATACCCACTTCCAGAACAACCTGGTTTACAGCGACAACATCCGCGAACACAATGCCGCGTCCCTCTGCGGCGCCTGGTGGTCCACCAAGACCTGCAACGACGGAACCCCGCGCGGCTACGAGATCTTCACCTGCGAAAAGGGTGTCCTGAGCTGGTTCTGGCACAGCGTGGACCATCCGGACGACTACCAGGTCGAGTTCATTGAGCCCGGCCAGTCGATCCGCCATCCGAACTCGCTCGTCGCCAATGTCTGGGACTATGACCCTTCCTGGACCGTGAGCTGGACCGAGGACGGCAAGGAGAAGGGCGAACTCTATGAGACCATCGACCTCTCCCCGACCTACATCCGCGAGATCCAGGCGGTCTATCCGGACAAGATCTCCAACTACAAGCGTCCGCGGAAGAACCTCCATTTCTTCGCCGCCACCCCTTCTCCCTATGCGAAGCAGGTGGCCATCAAGGTCGTCAACCCCGCCGGAAAGACCTGGATCCACACCTTCGACATGCGGAACTACACCGATGTCCAGAGCCACCGCGGCGGCGCCGGCCTGATGCCGGAGAACACCTGGGTGGCGATGCGGGAAGGGCTCCGTCGCGGCGACAACACGCTCGAGATGGACTTCCAGATCTCCAGGGACGGGCAGGTCGTCGTCTCGCATGAGAATTATTTCCTCTACCGCTATGCCTCCCACCCGGACGGCACGCCGGTCACGAAGGACGAGAAGCGGACCTACCTGTATCACCTGGATTATTCGGAAATCGCCAAGTGGGACGTGGGTCTGCGCGGCAACGAAGTCTGGCCCGACCAGGCGAAGGTCGCCGCGGTCAAGCCGCTGGCCTCCGAACTGATCGACCAGATCGAGCAGTATGTCCGGGACCACGACCTCAGCCCCGTGCGCTACAACATCGAGATGAAGACCAGCGCCAAGAAAGGCGAGGGGGAGAACTGGGCGGAATACCACGACCTCGTGGACCGCTGCCTGCAGATGCTGGAAACCAAGCACCTGGGCGACCGGGTCATCATCCAGTGCTTCGATGTCCGTGCCCTCGTGTACATGCACGAGCGCTATCCAGCCTTCAAGCTGGCCTACCTCTCCTCCAAGGAATTCCCTTCCGTGGAAGAGCTGATGGACAAGCTGACCTTCACCCCCGAATGGTGGAGCCCGCATTATTCCGTCGTGACGAAGGAGAATGTCGAATGGTGCCACGAGCGCGGCATCCGGGTCGTTCCCTGGACGCCGGATGATCCGGAGGCCCTCCAGCGACTCATCGACTACGGTGTCGATGCCATCATCACCAACCGCCCCGACCGGCTCCAGCAGATCACCCGCGGCTACACCACCGTCTCCCTGGCCAAGGAACCGATTTAACGCTTCTCGCAATCTGCGCGCAGCCCTTCATCCACGGAGAAGATCATTTTGGTGGATGAAGGGCTTCTTGATATTGTTTCATCCACGGTCCCTTGTATTTGGGCGAATGGGAAAAATGCATTGCGTAGCGCTTTTGAAACATCGTGTCAAGCACGGGAACGGCCTCAGGAGGGCATAAGCGTGCTGCGCTCGACCTTGAAAGCATGGGGGTAAACACGGAAACGGCCTCAGGCGGGCATAAGCGTGCTGCGCTCGACCGTAGATGAGTGCCGGGGAACAGGTAGCGGGTGCCTCGGGATGCAGGAAACGGGAAGCCGTTCGCTAGAGCGTCAACTCCAGCCAGCGGGTTTCGGCGGCGTCGAGTTCGCCCTGGAGGGCGCCGTAGCGGAGGGTGGCTTCCTGCAGTTCCGCTGCCGACAGGCTGCCGCCGCTGAGCTTTTCTTCCAGAAGGGCCTTTTCCGCCTCGAGGGCGGGAAGGGCCTTTTCCAGTTCCTCCAGCTCGTGGTTCTCCTTCCAGCTGAGTTTGCGGCGTCCGGCGGGCGCAGGCGCAGCCGGCGACTTTTTCCCGGCGGGCGCGGCGGGTGCGGCGGCGCTTTTCGCCGCCTTTTTCCGCTCCGCTTCCAGTTCCTTGCGCGTTTCCCGATACTCGGAATAATCCCCGACGAAATCCTTGACGACGCCGTCGCCGGTGAAGACGAATAGATGGTCCACGAGCCGGTCGAGGAAGTGGCGGTCGTGGGAAACGATGATGAGGCTGCCCTTGTATTCCTTCAGGTATTCTTCCAGGATGTTGAGCGTCACGATGTCCAGGTCGTTCGTCGGCTCGTCGAGGATGAGCAGGTTCGGCTGCTGCATCAGGACCGTGAGCAGGTAGAGCCGGCGCCTTTCCCCGCCGGAGAGCCGCTCGATCCGGTTCGAGAACATCTCGTGCGGGAAGAGGAAGCGGCCGAGGAGGTGGGTGTCGCCGACGGTTTCCAGGACGGTCTGGTCTTCCTTGAACCGCATGCCGTCCTGGCGGTAATAGCCGATCCGGAGGGATTCGCCGCGGTCGATGGTGCCACTGAGTTCGCCGCCCATCTCCGGGCGCCATTCCCCGGCAAGGAGGTTGAGGAAGGTAGTCTTGCCGGCGGCGTTCCGTCCGACGATGCCGACCCGCTCGTAGCGCTGGAAATTGTAGGTGAAGCGGTCCAGGTAGCATTTCCCGCCCCAGAAGAAGCTGACATCCCGGCAGTTGATGACCTTGTTGCCGAGGTAGGTCCCCTTCTGCTGGACCTCGCTCATGTCCACGTTCCGGACGATGTGGACATCTTCGGCCCGTTCCTTCAGTTCATAGAAGGCGTTCTTGCGGTATTTCGCCTTGCCCGTGCGGGCGCAGGGGGTGCTGTGCATCCACTCGAGTTCCCGGCGGAGGATGTTCCGGACCTTCTCGGTCTCGGCATTATAGTTGTCGATGCGCTCGGAGCGCTTCTGGAGGTAGTTCTGGTAATTGCCCCGGTAGGTGTAGATGGCCCCGCGCTCCATCTCGATGACGGTGTTGCAGACCTTGTCGAGGAAGTAGCGGTCGTGGGTGACCATCAGGAGCGTGCAACGGCTCCGGCCCAGGTAACCCTCGAGGAACTCGATGGCATCGATGTCCAGGTGGTTCGTGGGCTCGTCCATGATGAAGAACTCCGCCTCCGAGGCGAGCATCCGTGTCAGGGCGACCCGCTTGACCTCGCCGCCGGAGAGGTCCTTCATCGGCTTGTCCCAGTCCGTCAGGTTGAAGGAGGTGAGCAGCTGCTGGACCCGCCGCTCATAGTCGTACACGTGTTCCTGGTCGAGATGGCTTGTCCATTCCGTCGAGTCGTCCATGATCTGGCGGAGGATGCTTTTATCGGGGTCGAAGGCATATTCCTGTTCCAGGAAAGCGATGCGGATGTCCTTGAGGAAGAGGATCTTCCCGCCGCTGTCCGATTTGTCTTTCCCCGCCATGATCCTCAGGAGCGAGGTCTTCCCGGTCCCGTTCGGCGCGATGAGGGCGATCTTGTCGCCCTCGTTGACATTCATGTAAATGTTCTCGAACAGGACCTTCGGCCCGTAGGACTTCGAGATGTTCTCGATCTGCAGGAAAGACGGCATGGGCCGGGGCTATTTGAAGAACTTGTCCACGTCCTTGACGGCCTCGGGCAGGGCGAAGACGGCGACGCGGTCGTACGGTTCGATCCGGGTGTTGCCGACCGCGATGAAGGACTCGCCGCCGCGGATGACGCCGCCGATGATGGCGTTGCGCGGGAAGTCGATCTCCTTCAGGGTGCCCCGCGTGACCTTGCTGTCCGGGGCGGCCGTGTATTCGAGCACCTCGGCGTCGGTCCCGCTCATGTACTTGACGAAACGGACCTTGTCGGAAAGGGTGAACTTGAAGATGCGGCCGGCGGTGATGAGTTTCTTGTTGATGACGGCATCGACCCCCATCTCTTCGGCAAGACGCAGATATTCAATGCTTTCCACTTCCGCGATGGTCCGTTCGAGGCCGAATTTCCGGGCGACGACGCAGGCGAGGATGTTCGCTTCGTCGTTGCCGGTGACGGCGACGAAGGCGTCGTATTCCTTGATGGCCTCCTCGACGAGGAAGTCGGAATTGCGCCCGTCGCCGCAGACGACGTTGACGTTGGACGGCAGGTTCTCCGCCAGGTACTGGGCCCGGTTGCGGTCGATCTCGATGAGCTTGATGTCGTCGATCTGGCGGGCGAGCTGGCCGGCGACCATCGCGCCGATCTGTCCGCCGCCGAGGATCATGACGCTGGAGACATCCACATTGTTCTTGCCGAGGAAGCGCATCAGGTTCGCGATGCCCTCCCGCTTGGACATGATGTAGAGGTGGTCCATGTACTTGAACTTGGTGTCGAACTTCGGGATCACGGTCTCGTCGCGCCGGGCGATGGCGATGATGCGGAACTGGGTCTCGGCGCTGTCTGCGGCGACGGCGGCCGTAAACTCCGCGACCTTCATGTCCAGGATGGGGGAATCCTCCTCCACCTTGAAGACGACGAGCTGGAGCTTGCCGCGGGCGAAATCCATCGAGTCCGTGGAGGCGGTGTGCTTGAGCAGGTCGATGATTTCGTCGCAGGCGATCTTCTCCGGATAGAAGAGAAGGTCGACGCCCATGTCCTTGAACATCAGTTTGTTCTCCGGATTCATGTAGGCGAGGTCATTGACGCGCGCCGTCACGCGTTTCGTGCCGATCTTCTTCGCCAGCATGGCGCTGATGATGTTGACGGCCTGGGGGACGTTCGGGTTGACGGCGACCAGCAGGTCGGCCGTCTCCGCCCCGGCCTTGCGCAGCACGGCGATGGAGGTCGGGTCCCCCTGGATGGAAACAACGTCCGTCGTGGCGGAAAGCTTCGCGATCCGCGCCGGGTCCGTGTCAATGACGACGATGTCGTTGGCTTCGTGGCTCAGCATCTTCGCGAGGTGCGAACCCACCTCGCCGGCGCCTTCGATAATGATCTTCATATCTTCATTTTTTCTTGATCTTGACCCAGTTCCCGCGCAGCAGCAGGGCATAGGGGACGATCCATCCCTTGTAACGGCCCCTGATGGCGGCGGGCGCCTGCTCCCGGAGCGCTGCGGAAGCGTCCACGCTGAGCTGCCGGTATTCCCGGTGCGCACGCAGGACGGCCCGGAAGGCGGACCAGTACCCCGTCAGGAGATACACGCCCGCGGCGGCCCCGTCCAGGACCATCCGCTGGCGGATGCGCCGCTGGGCCAGCCGTTCACATTGCTGCAACTGCTTGTCGGTCAGCGGCCTTTCGGGTATGTCCGCCGCAAATGTCCGGGCGAGGTTGTTCTCCAGCATCAGGAGGTTGTTTCGGTAGTTCAGCTGCAGTTTGCGGGGGGAGGACGCGGGGAGCGTGCCGCCTCCGATGTGCCAGACGAGGGAGGAGGGGACCACCGATACCCGCCACCCGGCAAGCTGCATCCGCCAGCAGAGGTCGATTTCCTCCATGTGCGCGAAGAAGCGGTCATCGAGGCCGCCCAGCGCCTTCCACACGCTGCTCCGGACCATCAGGCAGGCCCCCGTGACCCAGAAAACATCCACGGGCTTGTCGTATTGCCCCGTATCGCGCTGGACCTTGCCCAGGATGCGGCCGCGGCAGAAAGGATAACCGAAACGGTCGATCATGCCGCCCGCCGCGCCGGCGTATTCGAACAGGTCGCGCTCGTACCAGGAGTGGAGCTTGGGTCCGCAGGCGCCGCAGTCCGGATGGCTGTCCATCCATTCCACGAGCGGCCCGAGCCAGTCCGGGGAAACTTCGATATCGGAGTTGATGAGCACATAATACTCGGCCTCCACCTGCGCCAAAGCGCGGTTGTAACCGCCTGTGAAGCCGTAATTCCGGTCGAGGAGGAGGGTCCGGACCGACGGGAAACGCGTGGCGAGCAGCGTGCGCGAGCCGTCCGTGGAGGCGTTGTCCGCGACGATGACTTCCGCGTCCATCCCTTCGGTGGAGGCAAGCAGCCCCGGAAGGAACTTCGCGAGGAAGTCCTCCGTGTTCCAGTTCAGGATGACGACGGCGGTTTTCATGGTCTATGCGTCGTGGTGGTGGCAGCAGCCGCCTTCGTGGCCTTCGCCATGGCAACAGCCTTCGCCATGCTCATGGCCCTCGCCATGGCAGCAGCCTTCGCCATGCTCATGGCCCTCGCCGTGGCAGCAGCCTTCGCCGTCTTCGTGGTGGTGCTTGTGGCAATGGCCGTGGCCATGGTGGCAGCAGCCTTCCTCCGGCGGAAGATACTCACCGTGAAGGCCTTCCGTCAATTCCTTCTCCGTCGCGTCGCGGACGGAAAGGACCTTGCCGCTGAAATGCAGCGTCTTTCCGGCCATCGGGTGGTTGAAGTCGAGCGTGACGCCCTCCTCCTTCACGGCGACGACCGTCGCGTTCACGACGCTGCCGTCCTTACCGATCATCGGCACGATCCGCCCCACCTGCATCAGGTCCTCGCGGAGTTCCCCGCGGACCATGAAGGCCGTTTTCGGCACGTCGAAGCAGCGCTTCTCGTCATAAGGGCCATAACCCTCCTCCGGGCTGAGCGTAAAGGCGAAGGGGTCGCCTTCCGCAAGCCCTTCCACCTCCGCTTCAAAGCGGGGGATCAGCATGTGCGTGCCGTGGATATAGTCCAGCGGGCGTTCCTCCGTCGCGCGGTCCACGATGGCCCCGTCGACTTCCAGTTCGTAGGCGAGGACGGCCACTTTGTTCTTGTCTATCTTCATCTTAACCGTTGATATCTACGTTTGAAAATGCTAAGGTAGGAATTAATTTCGACATACACGCGCGTGCATCGTCCGCGACGTCGGTCAGGTTGTTCCAGAGGGAGATGAAATTGCCGGTCATCAGCATCTCGCGGACCGGGTGGACGATCTTTCCGCCGGCGAAGGCATAGCCCTCGATGCCGTAGGAGAAGTCCCCGGTGGAGGAGTTGCTGTTGCCTCCGTTGAAACCCGTGACCAGGATGCCGTCCCCGACCTTCCGGAGCACGTCTTCCAGGGTCTTGCATCCGCCGGTCGGCAGGACGACGGCCCGCGTGCAGTCCTCCACGGTAGGCGCCGCGTCCATCTTCCGGGCGATGTAGGTGTTGAGGAAGAACATTTTCACCGTACCTTCCTCGATGACAGGCGCTTCCGCCGTCGCGACGCCTTCGCTGTCGAAAAGCCGGGCGCCGTTCGCCCCGGCGACGCGGGGCCGGTCGAGGACCGTCAGGCAGGAGGGAAAAACCTGCTCCCCGAGCCGGTCGGCAAGGAAGGAATTCTTCTGCTGGACCGAATAGCCGCCGAGGGCGGTCAGCAGGGGATTGAGCAGCTTCGAGGCGCATTCACTCTCGACGACGACGTTCATCTTCCCGCCGGCACAGAACTGCGGTCCGATCTGCCCCACCGCCCGGGCGATCGCCGTCCCGGCGCAGGTCGCAAGGGAGGGCAGGATGTCCGCGTACCGGGGCGATGCATCCCACCAATAGGCGCTGTAGCGGTCTCCGTCCGCCGATTCGACGGTGACTTCGTATCCGATTTCAAAGGATGTCTCCGTGTGCCGTGCGCAGAGGCCCTGCGAATCCATGACAATGCTGTCGAACACGCTGTCGGAATACTCGCCTTCTTCGGAAACGACCTTCCAGCCGTCTCCGGTGCGGTTTTTCAGGGTTGACCCCGTGGCAAGCGCGCGCCGGCGTTCCGGCGTCAGTTCCTCGACGGCCGGGTCGTACAGGCCCAGTTCCCGTCCGCCCGGGGCGTCTTTCGCCACGCGCGACGGGTCGGGCAGGTCGCGGCAGGGGTCGGGGGCGAGCATCCGGACCATGTCGATGCCCTTGCGGATGAACCCTTCCAGTTCCGCTTCCTCCAGCCGGTTGGTGGAGAAGGTCCCGAAGCGTCCGTCCACGAACAGGGCGACCTGCAGGCTCCGGTCGAGGGCATGCGTCACCTTGTCCACCTCCCCGTCCAGCATGCCGACGAGTTCAAGCAGGCTCTTGTTCAGCGTGACCCGCACTTTCCCGGCGCCCAGGGTGCGGGCGATGTCCATGCTTTTCCGGGCCAGGGCCATTTCTCCGGGCGTCAGGAGCCCGGTCGTGTTTCTTTCCATGTTCATTCTCCTCCGACGGTAAGGGATTGGACCAGCACGGTCGGGATGCCGCAGGAAACGGGGACGCTCTGTTCCTTCCCGCAGACCCAGGCACCGGGATCGACCGCGAGGTCATTGCCCACGGCCACGATGTCCGCGAGGGCCTGGGGGCCGTTGCCGATGATGTTGATATCCTTCACCGGAGCGCCCAGCCGGCCGTTTTCAATCAGGAAGCCGCTCTTGACGTAGAAGGTGAAATCCCCCTCGCCGATCTTGACCTGCCCGTTGGAGAATTCATCCACGTAGATGCCGTTGCGGACGCTGGCGATGATGTCCGCGGGTGTCGCATCCCCGCTCTCCATGTAGGTCGCGCGCATCCGGGGAAGCGGTGCATAACGGAAGGATTCCCGGCGCCCGTTTCCGGTCGGGGCCACGCCGTAATGCCTGGCGCTGATCCGGTCGTGGAGGTACGAGGTCAGGACCCCGTGCTCGACCATCCGGGTCTTTTGCCCGGGAACGCCTTCGTCGTCGAAGTTGAGCGCGCCGCGGTTGCCCTTGAGGGTCCCGTCATCGATGATGGAAATGGTTGAGGCACAGACTTTCTCTCCGATCCTTCCCGTAAAGATGGACTGTCCCTTCCGGTTGAAGTCCGCCTCGAAGGCATGGCCCATGGCCTCGTGGAGCAGGATGCCGGAAGCGCCGGCGCCCATCACCACGGGCATCTTCCCGCCCTTGGGCCGCCGGGCGGCGAAGCGTTCGTCGATGCCCGCAACCGCCTGGGACGCGATCTCCTCCAGCAGGGCGTCGCTGAGCATCTCGACCCCGCTCCGGTAGCTTCTCGAAACGGTCTTGTTCTCGGTCTGCCCTCCCTGCTGGAAGATCACGGACGCCGAGACGCTCCCCATCGGGCGCGTGTCATACTTGAGCTCGCCGAAAGCATTGTACATCAGGATGTCGCTGACCTGGAAGGACAGCATGGCGATGACCTTGACGATGCGGCTGTCGCGGCTCCGGATGCTTTTCTCCAGGCGCTGGAGGAAGGGGAGGAGGTCGGCGGCAGGCGTGCTCCGCCAATGCCGCTGAACCGGATAGCGGTCCGCGGCGGGATTGGGCTCGCCCCGGACGGGCCTCCGGGTCGGCCGGTCGCACGGCCGCGCGCCGGCTCCGTCGGCAATGGCCGCCGCGGCCCGCGCTGCGGACAGCATGTCCGGGACGGCCGTGCTCTCGGAGTAGGCATAGCCGGTCTTTTCCCCGTCCAGCACGCGGATCCCGACGCCGAAGTCGATGTGTTCCCCGCCGGAGGTCACTTCGCCGTCCCGGAGGGTCAGGTTGCCGTAGGTCGTGTTCTCGAAATAAAGGTCGGCATAATCGCCCCCGCGGGAGAGACTCTCCGCGATGAGGCGGTCCAATGTCGGGCCGTCAACTTGGAAGATGCTGAAATACGCCTGTTTAGGCTTGATCATACGCTGTCTTTTCTATCTGGCGGTACAGTTCGGGATCATGGATGACCGTTCCCTTCTGGGAACCTTCCGCGATGATGCGGTAGGGCGGTTCGGAATTGTCGGCGAGGACCCAGCTGTTGCAGACCGGCCTGTATTCCCGGAAGAAATTCCGCAGACCGGCGTAGTAGCGCCGCCGGACCGTGTCTTCCATGACGTCGTGCCCGCCGGTCGAAACCCGCGCCCGTACCCGGGCGAGGGCCGCTTCCGGCGAGGGCAGCCACAGGTACAGGATCGTAACCGAATACCCGAGTTCCTGGGCACTGCGTACCGTCTTGAGGAGCGAACGGGTCGCCAGGGTGCTCTCGATACCGAAATCCGCCCGTTTCCGGAACAGGTCCTGCATCTTGATGAGCATGTAACGGCCTGCCTGGATGGACGCGGCTTCCGGGCGGGAAGGGGAGAGCGCCTTCGCGAACTCGTCCGAATTGATGAACTCGCTGCATTCAAGCAGCTCGGGCAGGACGGTATAGGATGCCGTCGTCTTGCCCGAGCCGTTGCAGCCGGAGATGATGAAGAGCCGGGGCATGGGCGCTTACGCCGTCGCAGCCTCGAGCCGCTTCATGAGGGCGAACATGACCAGGCCGGAAATGACGCAGAGGGCCATGAGGACGGTCCAGTTCACCCACAGGGGCACGTTGTCCCAGAGCATGGAAGGGATCGAGCTGAGGTAGTTGCCGATCGCCGTCGCCGCGAACCAGAGGCCCATCATGAGGCCCTTGTACTTGGGCGGCGCGACCTTCGAGACGAAGGAGATGCCCATCGGGGAAAGCAGCAGTTCGGCGAACGTCAGCACGAGGTAGGTGCTGATCAGGTAGGTCGGGACGACCGGGTCGGGCGACACGCCGCCGACGGCCTTCAGGGCCGAAGGGGCGGGCTGGCCGTTGGAGGCGGCGAGCATGATCAGGTAGCCGATCGCGGCGACGAACATGCCCAGGCCGATCTTCTTCGGGGCGGAAGGCTCCTTGCCTTTCTTGGCGAGGGCGCCGAACAGGGCCATGGAGACCGGGGTGAGGGCGACGACGAAGAACGGATTGAACTGCTGGAACTGCTGGGGAAGGATGTGCAGTTCGGGGCTCATGCCCTTGTAGATGGCGAAGGCGCCGCCCCACAGGAGCACCGTCACGGCGGCGCAGATCCCCTTCGCCCTGGCGGTTTCGGACTGGAAGGCACCGAAAAGCGTATAGACCGAAATGGCGATCAGGAAGAGCGGCCAGATGTTGAAACCGATGCGGAGCGGACCGGAAACGGTATCCTGGGTGTAGTCGCGGGCGAAATAGGTGAGCGAGGAGCCGTTCTGGTGGAAGGCCATCCAGAAGAAGATGACGACGGCGAAGACGAAGCAGAGGGCGACGATGCGGTCCTTGGTCTGCTTGGGCGTCAGTTCGACCACGTTCTCGCTGGCGGCGGCCGCCTGCTTGGCGTTGACGTCGGTGTGCTTGAACCAGGAGCGGAAGCCGAAGTAGATGGCCATCGACACGATCAGGGACACGCACGCGACGGCGAAACCGAGGTTATAGGCGGTCGAGAGCTGGTTGATGTAGTACTGGCTGAAATCCGTCAGGTTCATGACGGCGACATCCGCACCGGGCATCATGGCCTGGAGTCCTTCGAGGGCCGACGGGTCCTGGAGCGTGCCGTTGAGGCACTGGTGCGCCAGGGCGGGGATGTCGGCCTTGTAGATGAGACCGGACTTGGCCAGGTGGCTGTTCGTCAGCGCGGTCGCCGCCGTCGGGGCGAACATGGCGCCGAGGTTGATGGCCATGTAGAACAGGGAGAAGCCGGAGTCCCGCTTGGCGCTGTATTTGGGATCGTCGTACAGGTTGCCGGTCATGACCTGGAGGTTGCCCTTGAACAGGCCCGTGCCCACGGCGATGAGGAGCAGGGCGCCGATCATCATGGCGAGGGCGAGGCCGCGGTTGGCGAAGGCGTCGGTCGGGATGGCCAGGGCAAGATAGCCCAGGAACATCACGGAAATACCTGTGACGACGCACTTTCCGAAACCGATCTTGTCCGCAAGCCATCCGCCGAGCACCGGCATGAAATAGACGGCTGCGAGGAAAATGGCATAGAACTGGCCGGCCGCGGCGGCGGTGAAGCCGAACTTCGCCTGCAGGAACAGGAGGAAGATGGCCAGCATCGTGTAGTACCCGAATCGCTCGCCGGTATTGGCGAGGGCGAGGGCGAAGAGACCTTTGGGTTGGTTCTTGAACATATGGTAACTGTTTTGAATTGTCTTATCTTGACAAAGATACTGTTTTTTCGCTGGATTCCCAAGGCCGTGGGGGACGGAAAAGGGCCGGCCCGGACGGCCGACCCTTCATAAAGAGCGCGAAATGCAGGCTTACTCGACCGGCGTGACATTCATCTGGGCCGCATACTTCTCGGCGGAGCGGTTGACGCAACGGTTGACCGAGGTATTGTACTTGCCGGTAAACTTGGCGGTCTTGCCGTCAGCGGATTTACCTGTCAGGTTATACTCGATATCCGTATCCGTCAGCGTGATGGAACCGCCGTTGATCAAGTATCTGGTGCCAGTATAGGTATTCTGGATGTAACTGTACAGGGCGGTCGGAACGAGTGTCCAGGCAGCAGTCGTCGTGGAATTCGAGAAGGTATATGTCCCGGAAGGAATCGGGGCCGTTGCATTATGGGCCTCCCAGACCGTTCCGCTGCAGAGCGTCAGATAGACGTTGAAGTAGTTGTTGATGTAGGTCATGTTGAAGACGAAGGCGTTGGTCCCGTTCTTCCAGGCGTCGGAGTACCACATGTGGTTGTAGAACGTGTTGTAGGACGGCGGCGTGTCCAGGACGGCATCCCCGTCTGCTTGTCCCATCATGTCTGCCGAAATGGTCGGGGCCTCGACGGTGACCTCGGGATTCCAGTCGAACGGTTCGGTGACGTCTATCTCCGCCGTGTAGTCGCTGTTCCACTTCCACATTGTCACATTGGACTTGAGGGCGAAGGTATACATTCCGTCTTCAGTCTTGGTGACCGTCAGCGTCGGGACAACCTTGTCCGTATTGATTCTCAGCTGGTTCTGGGGAATGTCGTTGCCGGAGAAGGTGAAGGTGCCGACATTCGGTTTGAGCTTGCCGTTCGGATAGGTGACCGTTTCATCCGTCTCGGGCACTTCGTACTTGAATTCTCCGGTCGGGAACTCCGTAATGTCGCTGTCGGCGGCCGTATAGAGCTTGTAAGTAACGTAGGACGGGAAGTTGGTGAAATCCTTCAGGGCGGGATCTGCCGTGTAGAACAGGGTCACCTTCCATTCCCAGACCTTCCCGGTAAAGAAGGTGCTCGCGTTGCCATAGGTGGCATTGCCCTTCTCGATAAAGCCGTCGAAGGAATCGTTCTTCACGACCTCGATGGCGCCCTTGTAGGTGTAGGTCTTCGTGACATTCTGGTCGCTGAGCAGGGCGGCGGTCACCTCGTAGTCCGATCCGGACTTGGTGATGTCGATCTGGCCGTCCACGACGGTGATCTCTTCCCCGTTCAGGGTGTAGTAGGTCACGACCGGGTTGCCGGCGACGGTGAAGGTGTTCGGCTTGAAGGTGGCGTCGGCGTCGATGAGGAAGTTGCCGGTCGGAACGACGGTCGGCTCGGCCTCTGCGCCTGCGTTGACCACGAGGACGATCTCACCGTACTCGGACTCGAAGCAGAGTTCGTACTGCTTGAAGGTGGAATAACCGCCCCAGATGGTCGAGTCGTAGAAACCGAATCTGTTTCCGTAGTAGATGGCGGAGGCGTTCTTCAGTTCGCCGGATTCCGCTTCCTGCTCGATGGCGAGGTGGATCGTGTGCTTGCCGACAAGGATGTCAACATGGCCGGTACGCTTGGCGCCGGAGTTCTCGGTGATGGTGAAATCCACCTTGCCGAAGTCGGGCTCTGCGGTGACCCAGCCCTGGGCGTCGCCCTGGAGGGTGACGGAGGCAGGCCTTTCGCTGACGGACAGCGTGAATTCATGGGCGAGGAAGTTGAAGGTCTCGGTCTTGTCCTCGGACGTGGTTCCGCGGGCATCCTGGTTGACCGTGATCTTTTCCTCGAGGGAGCCGGCGAGGATGACGACGGTGCCGAGGCGGGCCTCATACTTGGGGTTCTCGCTGATGGTGAGTTTCACGGTGACGGCACCGGCTTCCCCTTCCTTCTCCTCGACGGAAAGGAAGGCATCCCCGTAGTTCGGGGCGCAGATGATTTCCCAGTCGGCGTTGGTCGTGAAGACGATGTCGGCCGTGGCGCCCTGCCACTTGGCGTTGATTGTCTTTTCAGACGAGACGGTGAGGGTGTCCACCGGGACATCCTGCTTGCAGGACACGGCCAGGAGGGCCAGGCATGCCGCTGCGATCGCTAAGATCTGTTTTTTCATATTACAACAATTTTGGGGTTAATAAATTATCAGGGTTTGTTTCCGTCCAGGGCGCTCTCCACGAGGTTGAGGACGTAGGCGATCCGGCCCTTGTCCTTCCCCGTGTAGCGGGCGGAGGCATTCTTCAGGGTTCGGCGCAGCCGCTCCAGGGCGACCCGGGCCTCCGTCTCCAGGGAGGCGGAGTAGGAAGCAGGTACTGCGCTGACAGTCAAATTGTTCTGTTTATGGGTGACCGTTGCCTGCTGTGCGACCATGACAGGACTTTGCTGCTGGAGCATGGAGGCGTAGGTGGCAAGGAGCATCTCTTCGCCGGGCCTGAGCGGCTTTCCGGCGCGCATGTTCCGGGTCAGGAGTTCTTCCGTATCCCGGAGCGCTTCGGCGACCGTATAGCCGCCGTCCGCCTCATCCTCGGCCAGGGCGAGGAGCGCAAGGCGCTGGCTCAGCCGCGTGCGGACGAAGGCATTGATGCGGGTCAGGGTGGAAAGGGTATTGTTCGGGCCGCCGAGGGTCATCAGTTCGCGGTTTTCGTCCAGCCAGGAGAGGTCCATCCATTCGGACAGGATCATCTGCAGGGCTTCCCGCTGCTGCTGCGCAGGGACGGTCGTCCATTTCTCGCCGGTGTATCCCTCGCGGAGGTCGGCGCCCAGCAGGCCGCCGACCTGGCGGGCCAGGGCGCCGCTGTAGCGGTCGAGCCCGAGCCAGATGTATTCGACGAAGAGGGCGCGGAAATCCGGGTCCACATCGTCGCCGGCGATCCAGTCCTGGGCATGGGCGGCCACCCATTTCATGCGGGCGGCTCCGGTTTCGAACAGGGCGGCGGGATCGTTTCCGAGGTCGCCGGCAATGGCCCGGGGATCGGCGTACAGGCGGTTGGATTCCAGGTAGCGGTATGCGTTCTTGCCGCTGTGCTGCCGGATCCAGGCCTCCCGGTCGAGACTGTCGTCGTACAGCCAGCGGAGGGCATAGCGGTCATAGGGACCGATCCGGTCCGCGACCGTCACCACGCCGCGCTCCTTGTCGCCCGGCCGGGCGAGGAGGTTGAACAGGACGTCGTCGGTGACGGAAGCCGTGATGCCGTTCTTCTGCGTGAAGGCGGGATCGCGGAGCTGGGCGGGGGAGTAGGCATAGCTGCCGGCGAGGTTCTGCTCCAGGCCGAGGCAGCGGCCGAAGATGGACATGACCCGTGCGGTAAGTGCCTCGGAGACTGCATCTTCCGGCAGGTTGTACGAGCGGTAACGTGCATCGACGTCACTGATGTGGATGACGCCTTCCTTGCGGAGGGCATAGGAGAAGTCCCTCGGCACGGTCAGTTTGCAGGCGAGGATCTCCCCGGTCCCGGGGTCGGTGCGGAGCGTCGCTCCGACCTGTTCGCCGTTGCCGACGCTTACGGTCGAGACCAGCGGGTCGCCGGAGAGGAAGTCCTTGCCGGCCGGATACGGCTCCACCTGGATGGCGATGCCGAGGCCGGATTCAATGAAGGGGGCGTTCCAGGCCGTGAGTCCTTTCCTGATGGCTTCATACCAGGGCGCGGCGAACAGCGTGTCCACATAGACCCGGATTTTCCGGCTCGGGGTGACATGCCAGCGGGAGGCCCATTTCTCTTCCTTGATGGCGGTGGCGCCGCCCAGTTCCGCCCGCGTGACGGTCCGGACGCCGATGCGGCGGTCGGCCTTGAGGGGCCGGAGGGACGATTCCTCCAGCAGCGTGAGGCAGGTCTCCGTTTCGGCGCTGAAGCGGGGGGAATTGGCCAGTTCGAAGCCCATGAAACTGAGCTTGAGGTCATAGGTGACGTCCCGGACGACGCCTACGCTGCGCGGATAGGCCTTGATGCCTTTCAGTGCGGAGAGGGCGGCGTTGTAGGTGGCGGAAGTGACATTGTAACTGCCGAAGCGCTGGGCTTTCAGGTTCGCTACGTCCTTCTGGGACGGATCGAAGAGTTTGTCGGCCTTGACGACGAAGCCGGTGCTGTCGGCATTCCGGCACTGGATCGGGAAGGCCATGGCGACCGCGTCGGTGCGCGACTGCGCGAGCGCGCGGTTGAGGGTGGAGTCCTCCTCCGTCGCCTGCACGGGACTGGCTGCAAACTGCAGCAGGACCAGCGAGTCCGTCCGGGCGATGCGATAGACCGGGCTCGTCGAGAGATCGGCCCCTTCCCGGATGGTAAGGTCCGGGCATGAGCGGACGACGGTCGAAAGGAGGACGCGCCTTCCCATCAGATTCTCAGGTATTTCCAGGAAGATATGCTCGTCCTGCCGGTAGATTTTCACGAAACTGCTGTCCACCGCCGTTCCCTTCTTGCCCAGGAATTTCTCATAGGGCGTCTTCTTCGGGGCGGGGGCCGTCTTCTGCACCGCCGGCGTTTTCTTGCGGAACGGGTTCCACCGCGCCTGCACCTCCCCGGCGGGAAGGAGCGTCAGCGCGCAGAGCAATATGCAGAGGAACTTTCTCATTGCAGTCTGGTCCCGTATTCGATGGTGGAGAGAAGCAGCTGGTAGTGGGCCTTGTCGGTGGCATTGGCCCCGGCGAGGCGGCTCTTGAGCAGGGTATGGACCTGGTAGATGACGGCGAAGACATCTCCGGCGGAGATGTTACCGTTGTTGAACAGGGCGCGCGGGAGCCACTCGAAACCGCTGACCGGATCATAGGAGAGGGTGCCGGTCACGAGTTCGCAGTCCTCCGGTCCGGCAACGCCCTCGAAGCGGCGCTGCTCAGGGGCGGGAGGCAGCGGAATGCCGCCCTGCTGCATGACGGCGCGGACGAATTCTGTCTGGTACATCCGCTGGTCACGGGTCAGCGCCCGGCCGCTGCGGGTGGGCTTCCAGACGAAGTCGAAGAGCATGTCCATGCAGCCGTGGTAGTCGAGTTCCTTCGTGTCCACGCCGTCCGAAAATCCGCAGAGCATCGGCAGGGAGACCATGCTCCCGAAGATGCTCTTGCGAAGCGTGAAGGCGGGGGACCCGACCACGGGCAGCCGGCCGAGGACGGCCTTGTCCTCGATCCAGTCCACCCCTTCCAGCATCTTCACGAGATACTGGAAACAGGCCTTCTGCTTGGCTGCAGGGATATTTTCAAAGCGCTTCCAGCCGTCGCCCTCGATGGTTTCGTTGCGGTAGAGGCCGCCGATGTTCATCATGACGTGGTTGGCGTAACGCAGGTATTGGTTGACGATCGAGCGATAGACCGCGGTGCGGTATTCGAATTCCGGGTCGCCCGGCGAGAGCCAGTCCATGAAGTTCGCGAAGACCGTTTTCAGGTTGTCGATCCCATAGGCGGTCGCGGCGAGGACGTCGTCCCCGAGGTCCTCCGTCTGGTTGCGGGCGTCGAACCACTGGTAGGCGAGCTGCTGTTTGCCGTAGCGGTACCAGGGAGCGGCCTTGAGCGAGTCGGTGATCCAGCCCTTGGTGATGGCGGTCTCCTCCTCGAAGGAGGCGGCGCCGGTCACGGGCTGGTAGCCCCAGCGGATGGCCCAGTAGTCGTATTTTCCGAATTCCGGCGGCGTGAGCTTCACCCCGCGCGCGGCGTCTTCCTCGCTGGCGATGTAGTTGAAGCGCGCGTAATCCATGATGGAATAGGTGGTTCCGTTCTCCCGGGTGAAGGCCGGGTCGCGGAGGCACTCTACGGGGATGCAGGAGGAGGCGCCCATGTTGTGCATCAGGCCGAGGCAGTGTCCGACCTCATGCCGGATGACGTATTCCAGCGCGTCGCCGAGCTTCTCCTTCGGGATGTCCATCGTCCGGACGGCCGGATCGGCCTGCCCGGTCTGGACGAGCATCCATTCGGAAAGCAGCCGGATCACGTCGTGATAGACATAGACCGACGCGTTGATGATTTCGCCGCTGCGCGGATCGACCCAGGACGGGCCCATCGCATTGCGGATGCCGACGGGGGCATAGCGGATGCAGCTGTATTTGATGTTGTCCGGATCGAACTGGGGATCCTCTTCCGGTGTCGGGAAGTCCTTGGCGATCACGGCATTGGAGAATCCGATCCGCGCAAAGGGCTTGCACCAGGAAGCCACCGCCTGCCGGATGTACGGTTTCCACCACTCCGGGAAGCCGCTGTCGATGTAGAAGACGATGGGCTTCACGGGATCGACCTTTTCGCCCCGCAGCCAGGCGGCGGTGTCGGAGGGCTCCATCCGCCAGCGGTTGACGAACCAGACATCTTTCGGGGAAGTCCCCGTGTCGCCGAGCTGCTCCCGCTGCGTGAAGAAGAATCCGATGCGCGGATCCGCCGTGCGCGGGTGGTACGGCCGGTCGGAGAGCCGGAGGACCGAATAGGTCATTTCCGCCGTAAACGGCTTCTTGTCAATGAGTTTGCGTCCGTTCGCCGCCGTGACCGTATAGACGTAGGAAAGCGAGGAGGTGACGGAGACATTGTCCTCGAAGGCCTTGATGCCGCGGATGTAGGAATACTCCTTCCTGAACTGTTCGTCGTGCTTGTAGCTGTCGTAGGTGGAGTAGCCGGTGAAGGGGGAGAATTCCTTGTCGTCGGACAGGAACAGGTCCGTCACGTCCACGACGGCGGAACTGTCCGGGGCGGCGGCCTCGATCTTGAGGTTCTTGAAGATGGGGCCTATGCTGCTCTTCGCAACGGACGGCCCGCCGTCCATATAGGAGACGTTCAGTTCGCGGAACTGGAGCTTGCGTCCCTCCTTGACGATGGTGAAGTGCTTGAGCCCCCGCTTGGTGCCGACGGGTCCGGCTCCGTTGTCGCTGGTCGAGGTGACCGTCGCGCCGAGGATGAGTTCTTTCCCGAGGACGCTGTCCGGCACTTCCAGATAGACTTTTCCGTTTTTCAGGTGCAGGGTCAGGAAGCCCTTTGCGGTCTCCGTCCCCTTGCCGAGCAGTTTTTCATAGGGCGTCGGTTTCTTCTTGACCGTGTCCTGCTGGGCGGTCTCGGCCTTTTTCTTGCCCTTGAAGGGCCAGATGCGGGCGTCGGCACCCGGCGCCGACGCTGCGAGCAGGCCGGCGGACAGGATGAGTATGGCGTGTAATTTCTTCATTATCTAAGTGTTGTGCACATCGCAGTGATCTCGCCGAATCCGGAGAACGTGCCGCCGTCTCCGGTGAAGGTAAACAAGCCGGTGGATACGCTGAAACCGCGGAGGTAAACCTTTCCTTCGCCGGTCTTGTCGTTATGGGTGGTGATGATCAGCTGGCTGCGGTTGGTCGGCAGGGTGAACGGATAGTCCGTGGGGCCGTACTGGTGGGTCCCGTACCAGGCCTGGGTATACTGGCGGATGCGGGTGATGCGCTCGTCCGCGGAATCCGTCTTCCAGGTCAGCTTGCGTACCGTAGGGGCGGAGCCCATGAGCAGGACCGCGTAGATGGCGTCCGGCGTTGCGTAATACATCAGGTTGCCGTTGTCGCAGAAGGCGATGGAGACGGCCTCGTCGAGCCGTTCGGCGGTGAGTTCGTAGGAGGAGTACGAATCGGGCGCGGAAGAACTGCTGAATTCGATGATCGGGACATAATACTTGCCCTCCGCATCCCGGAGGAGGAAGGCGACGCAGTCCCCTTTCAGGGCACCGCCCATCTTGCAGGTCATCCCGGCGGTGCTGAACGGGAATTTCGTGTTCAGTTCCTCCAGGGCGCCGTTATAGACCCTGTATCCCTGCATGCCGTAAAACTTGCCGGAGTTGTCGTCAAAGACCGCCCAGCGGCCCTGCGAGGTCGAGTTGACCGCTCCGTAATTGTCCGGCCGGAAGAAATCCCGGGGCGTGCGGTTGAACGCAACCTTGCCGTACAGGCGTTCGATGTTGGTGATGAAGCCGTACACGTCGCCTTCGATGAAGGCATAGGTCGAATAGGTGGCGCAATTGAAGAGGGTGGACGTGCCGAACGAAGTGATTTTCGTGCTGTTGAACAACTGCGCGTCCTGTTCCTTGGGAACGAAGGTAAGCGGGTCGATGGCCGTCAGGTGCTCGTCCGTCGCCACCATGATGCGGTTCTCGTTGTGCACGGCGCCGTCCGTGCCGACGGTTTCAAGGAGGGCATTGACGCGGCCTTCAAACGTCGCTCCGTTGTTGGCCAGGGCGTAGATCCCGCGCGTGTAGCGCGTGCTGCCCGTATAATCATAGGTAATGGAGGGAGCGGCGACAAGGTCGAACTCCGAAGTCTTGCCGCCATCCCGCGTATAGGCGACCAGAAGCCCCTCTCCGAGGGAGGATCCGACGTGGAGGAAGCAGTTCTTGGTCAAGGTGAAACCGCTCTGGCGCTCCGTCACCGTGACGGTCAGGCAATAGGGGGTGTTGTTCGGCGTGTTCGTGACGCGGTATTCCAGTTCGGCCTCGCGTCCGAGTTCGACGCGGTCTTTCGGACTGTCGGCCATCAGGTCGATTTCCCAGAGGTAGTCGAAGTCGCTGGCGCTCCGCCCGGTCATGCGGGCCGTGACGCCCACGTTGATGGTCTGGCCGAATACCACGTTGAGTTCCGGTTCCAGTCCGCTCACGACGAGGTCGGGCAACGGTTCGCCGGCCTCCGTGCTCAGGTCTTTGTAGCAGGATACGGCGGCGGTGAGGATCAGAAGATATGCCAGAATGCGCTTTTTCATCTTTACAGGGCTGTCAGGGTTTCGAGGAAGGTGGGCGGGAGGCCTTCGGCTTTGTCGCCCTCGCCGACGGGGACGCCGTAGCCTTTGTAACTCTCATAATCGGCGCTGTGCCGGTAGGGGGCGTCGGGATGGGCGAGGTCATGGTCCCGGACGGTCTCCCGGATTTCCCGGTTGACGTTGAACCACCAGGTCGGAAGCTTGTAGATCAGGGTCGGATCTTCCTCTGCATAAGTCTTGCTGCAGGTGTAGCGCTCGATGTCGTCGCCGTACTGCTCGACCAGGAATTTGTGGAAATCCCGGCTGTATCCGTGCGAAATGTACAGGTACCAGTAGCGCCAGACAGTCATGGCCGGCCGCTCATAGGACTCCGTCCAGATGACGTGGGCCTTCAGTTTGGCGGGGTAGCCCTCCCGGAAATGCTCGTTGGGGTGGATCGTCAGGTCCAGCGACTTCTCGGTGATACCCTCCAGGCGGTTGGCCCGGAGGACGATGGATCCGGTGAGCGAGCCGGCCGGCACTTCTGCGCTCACGAGGGTATAGTCCTGCCCTTCCACGGCGGTCCCGCCGTCGCGGCTGAACGAGATGGGACGGGCATAATCCGTAACCTGGCCGATCAGGACGACGGGTATCGTCAGGTCACGCGTCGGCTCCGTCAGGCTGCGCATGGAGAAATTATTGTTTACGCTCTGGAAACAGACGGCGCTGTCTTCGAGGCGGTAGACCGGGATCTCCGATTTGCCGCAGGCGGCCAGCGTGAGGGCCGCAGCGATGAGGATAGGGATTCTTTTCATCATTCCTGGATATGGCCGTAAGAGGTTTCTGCGGTCGGATAGGGGAACAGCAATTGTGCCGGAGCGGGGAACTGGATGCCTCCCTGGACCAAAAAGGCGTATTTCGCGTAGCGCAGGAAACGTTTTACGAAGGGGAGGATCTGTCCTTCTCCCAGCATCTCGATAACGTATTCCCGGAGGAGCAGCTGGTCCATATCCGCTTCCCACCGGGTGGTCCCGTCCGGATTGTCGTAGCCTGTACGGATGATGTTTTCGGGGGTGATGGCTTCGTCGTCCCCGCGGTGGGAATGGATTTCGTTGATGGCACCGAGGAAGGTGGTGAGGTCTTTCCGGGCGAAGGCGTCCTCCGCGATGGTCAGGTACAGTTCGGACAGGCGGAACATGGGCAGGCGGTTCCGGTAAACGGAGGTCGAGGACGCGTAATACTTATAAGGGATATAACCCGCACCGGAGAAACGGAGCTGCATGGCCGGGCCGCGGATGTCGCTGATGAGCGTGATCGCCTGTCCGGGATCGCCTTCCTTCTCTGCGGGAATCATGCCGACGGGCGATTCAAAAAGTGCCGAGACGACGGCCGGGTCGATCCGGATGCCGCTGTAACTGATGTCCGTGAAGAAATAGGGCTGGACGGTGGAATACAGGTCCGGGACCTCGAGCGTGAAGAGATGTTCCGTGGAGAAAGTCCAGTCTCGCTGGTCGTTGTCGGGGTTGCTCAGCTGGGCGATCGGGTCGATCCACCGGACAACCTCTTTCTCGAGCACCTCGTCGATGATTTCCTGCGCCAGTTCGGCCGCTTCCCGGTGTTCCCCCTCCCAGAGCAGGACCCGGGCCTTGAGGCCTTTGGCCGCATAGTAATTGAGGTGGCGCGTCCGGTTGTCCCAGAATCCGTTGGTGTTGACGGAGGTCAGGAAGGATTCGGACACGTTGCCGCGGACCGGGTCGGCCGAGAGCATTGAGATGGCCTCGTTGACATCGGCCATGAGCATCCGGGCGGTTTCCGCATAGGTGTTCTGGACGGTCGGTTCCTTCTCATAGGTGCGGACATAGGGAACGGTCATCTTGCCCGCGTTCTCCCCGTCCCAGTTTTCGCGCCCCCACATGCGGAGGATGTCGAAATGGATCCAGGCCCGCAGGCCGAGGAGTTCTCCCCTGAAAAGCCGGTATTCGGTCTCGTCCGAGACCACGTCACGCCGGGCATCCAGTTCCTGGAGCATCTTGTTGATGTTGGCGATGGCATGATAGCCGCTCTGCCACATCGCCGTGATGATCGGGAAGGTGACGGCGTTGGTGTAGTTGTGGTTCTGGAGGGAGATATAGTTGTTGCTGTGCTGCGCCGCATAGGGGAATGCGGTCAGGTCGCTCACGAACCAGGTGTAATCCCTTCCGTAGCACTCTGGCTGCGCCATGCAGAGGTAGATGCCGGAGAGGGCTTCCTGGAATCCGTTCCGGGAAGAGAAGAGCTGTGTGTCGGAAATCTGGGTGGAAGAGGTGGCGGTGAGCCACTCGTCGCAGGACGGGAGACCCAGGAGAAGGCCGGCTGAGGCCAGGAGGATCGTAATCTTTTTCATGGCTTCAGAAGGTTGCGGTGACGGACAGGGAGAAGGAACGGGCATACGGATAGGATGTGCCGCGTTCGATCTCGATGGATGAGAAGGTATAGAGGTCATTGGCGTAGAGCGTCGTCCTCAGGCGCTGCAGGGACAGTTTCCGCGCCCATTTGAGCGGCAGCTCGTAATAGAGCGAGAGCGAACTCAGATGCAGGACATTGTTCCGCTGGACGAAGCGGGTGGTCGGCATGGTCATGTTCGTGTTGATGGCATTCTCGTCGTACGAGACGCTGGTGTCCTTGACGCCGTTCCGGTACTGGGCCACCTGCCCCTTTTCGAACCAGCGTCCCGAAAAGATGCGCCGGTCCACATTGTTTTCGATGTAGGTGTTCTCCACCTTGTTCACCAGGGTGCTGTTGTACAGATAGCCTCCGGCGTAGAAGGTGGAGACGACATTGAAGCCGAATCCCTTGATTTCGCCGTTGAACCCGAAATTGCCGTTGATGAGCGGATCGGAGGAACCGGCGTAAGCGAGGTTCGTCGCCTTCCAGGTGTCGGTCAGGTTGCCGTTCCTGTCGATGAAGATCTCGTTGCCGTCGATCGGGTTGACGCCGAGGGAGGGGACGGCCCAGATGGCATGGACCGGGACCCCGTTGTAGTACTGGATGACCGGCGTGAGCTGGTGCGTCTCCTCCGCGGCGGCCTGCTGCTGGGCATTGTACGCCTCCAGGGCGTCGGAAATCTCCAGGACGCGGTTGTCGTTGGTCGCGGCCTTGCCGAAGATGCTGAAATAGGAGGCGCCGCGCTGCCAGAGGATGTAACTGAGCTGCAGTTCGATACCCTTGTTGCGGACGATGCCGAGGTTGTCGCTGACCGTCGGGAATCCGGTGGAAGGGAGGATGGACCGCGCGAACACCAGGTTCCGGGTATCGGCGATGTAGGCATCCAGGATCATGTTGATGCGCGCGGTGCGGAAGTCGATGCCGACGTTGTAGTCCATCTTTTCCTCCCAGCCGAGGTTGCGGTTTTCCATCGTGGTCAGGTGGGCGCCGGAGAAGCCGTTGTAGTAGCCCTGGCTGAAATAGGAATAGACCGGCAGGGACGTGTTGGTCGTGAAATTCTGGTTGCCGGAGGAACCCACCGAGCCGCGGAGTTTCAGCTGGCGGAGCCAGGACGCATCCTTGAGGAAGGCCTCCTTGTGGATGTTCCAGGCGAGTCCGGCGCTCCAGAACAGGCCCCAGTGGCGGTCCGTCCCGAAGACGGAGGAGGCACTGGCCTTGAGGGTGGCGTCGGCCATGTAGCGGTTGTCGTAGGTATAGCCGCCGGTCAGGAGGGCGCCGAGGTTGCGGTTGAGGCCGTCTCCGCCCGACGGCACCAGGTCAGGCGCATATTGGCGGGCGTAGGTGATGGAGGTCATGTTGCTGTTCGGGAAGCCGACGGTGTAGTGCATGATCTCTTCGTACTTCGTCTCGGAGATGTTGTACTGGGCGGTGGCGAAGATGTCATGGACGTCCGCGACCTTGTGGTTGTACGTCGCGGTCACGTCGGCCGAAAAGGTCGTGTAGGTTCCGTTGGAAACATTGTAGGACCCCCTGTTCAGCCGGTCGTCCTCGTTGGCGATGATCTTCTTGACGAAGGAGGTGTGCTCGGCAGGGAGGAAATCCTCCGACTCGGTCTTGTGCTCGGTGACGCCGGCGCGCCCGACGATGCGGAGGCTCGGAAGCATCTGGTATTCAACGTACAGGTTGTCCGTGAAGTCCATGTAGCCGTTGAGATAGCGCGTGCCGACGGCCGCGTTCCACATCGGATTCGCGATGAGTTGGTTGTGCGAGATCGTCACGCCGTTCGAACCGGTGAACGTCGCGGGGGCGACGATCTTCTTCAGGTGGCCGTCCTCGTCGTACGGGGTGAAATAGGGGTTCATGACCGCATACTCGGAGAAACTCCCGTACGGGGAATCCTCGCTCTTCATGAAGCCGATGCTCATGATGTTCCGGAAGGTCCACTTGTCCTTGCGGTAGGAGAGGTTGATATCGCCGGAGATGTTCTGGCGGTAGGAACCCTTCATCGTTCCGTTGACCCGGTTGTAGGCGAAGGTGGCGAAGGCCTTGAGGTCCTTGGCGCCGAGTTCCACCCCGATGGAGTGCTTGTTGCCGATGCCGAGCCGGAGGGGCTTTGAGAGCCAGTAGGTGCTCTCGCCCTCCGTGGCGCGCTTGAGCCGCTGGTAATAGAGTTCGGACCAGGGCGTGATATCCTGGCTGTCCCGGTTGGGGTAGTAGAAGCCTTCCCGGCGTTCCACTTCCAGCTTTTCCAGGGCGTTGCAGAGGTTGTAGCTCGTCAGGTCCGGGGCTTCGAGGGTGACGCTGCCGGTGTAGGTCACCGCCGCGCGGTTGCCCGTGAGGGCCTTGGTCTCGATGACGATGACGCCGTTGGCGCCCTTGGAGCCGTAGATGGCCTTGGCGGAGGCGTCCTTGAGGATGGTGATGGACTGGACGCGGTTCATGTCCATGTCCGTGATTTTCTGCAGGGAGGTTTCGAAGCCGTCCAGGATGAACAGCGGGGTGTTGCCGGAGTTCAGGTAGTCGCTCTTGAGGGACTGGGTGGCGGTCGAGAGGGTCGAGGCGCCGCGGATCTGGATGTCGGCCATCGCGTTCGGGTCGGAGCCGGCGGCGAGGTTCTCGAGGACGACCATCGACGGGTCGATGACTTTCAGCGAGGCGATGACGTTGGCGTTGGAGATCTTCTTGATCTCATCCGAGGTGACGGTCTGCACCGAACCGGTGAAACTGTCCTTCCGGCGGGTGAAGATGCCGGTGACGACCGTCTCCTGCAGGGTCTCGGAGTCCAGCTCCAGGTAGATGTCCAGCCTCTCGCCCTGGGGGATGCCGGAAACCTTGAACTCCTGGGTCTTGTAGCCCATGATTTCCACGAGGATTGTGGCGGACGCCGGGAGGCCCGTCAGGACGAACTGGCCGTCGGCGTTCGTGAGGACACCGAACTTCCGGTCCAGGGTGATGACGCCCACGCCGGGGAAACGTTCGCCGGTTTCGTCATAGACGGTGCCGCTCACCGTCCGCCCCGACGTTTTCTGGGCGGAAAGGGGCAGCAGCGGCAGCAGGGCGAGGAAACCGGCGAATACAATCCTTCGCAGGAAATTCCTGTTCCGCATAAAAATAGAAGCCCGTTTTGTGTTTCGGGTTATACTTAAACTAGTAACCAAGGCAATACACTGTCAAATTGTTACTTCAAATGCAAACTTTACCTCTACAAATTTAAGCATTTTTTAAGAATTTGCAAAATAGTAACCATTCGATTTTGCACAGGGTTACATTCCTCCGGTGAAAATATCGAGGGGTGGCAATCCGATAAAACGGGTGGTTGATTGGATCTTGTTCAGGCGGAAGCGGAGGTTGAGCAGGAAATACCGGCCGTAGGAAGGCGTCCACTGGCGGTAGCGGAAATCCGACCCGCCCGTGATGTGGAAGCGCGTCCCGCTGTTGAGCAGGTCATTTCCGCTGACGGATACGGCCAGCCGTCCTTTCAGGAAGGTTTTCCCGACCACGGCGTCCAGGAAATGGAAGGTTGTTCCGGCGGTTGTTTCCGGGGTGACCCGCCGGGCTTCCGTCCGGTACGCGAACGAAACGAAATAACCCTTTGTCCATTGCTTCAGGATGTCCAGCCAGGGTTGATGGCACAGGCAGTTCATTACATTGTCGCCGAGGTTGTTCCAGTCTTTTGTGAAAGCGATGGTATAACCCGCTTTCACACGGAATGTCCGGCTCGGCTTGACCTGGATGTCAAGGCTGGAGGACACGGTCCCCTCGTGCAGGATGGCAAGGCATTCGGACAGGTAGGCGGGATGCGCGGAGCGGCTTCCGCCGAACCGCCATTCGAACGAAGTTTTCCAAGGCGGGATCCGCCCCTGCCAGGTTGCGTTTGCCGACGCCGTCCAGGTGCCGTTAGCGTTGACGAATGTCGTAAGCGAGGATCCCTGTACAGCGTCATATCCGCCCCATCCATCGATATGCGTATCTACTTGGAAATAAGTGGTTTGAGACACGATTGCACGTCTGACGGCGGAGGCTGATGCGTCAATCAGGATGGATGAGACCAGTTTCTTGCCGAAAGGAGTGGAACTCCATCCAACTTGAAGGGTGTGTTGCTCCGCAGGTTTCAGGTCCGGGTTGCCGGCCTTGAGGAAATACGGGGAACGGTCGTCGATCCGGGGTCGGAATTGTTCGATGGCCGGCGCTTCGGAACGCCAGGTGTAGCCAAGCGTGAACAGTTTCTTCCGCAGGGAGAACAGGATGCCGGGCAGGAAATAGACCTTCCCTTCGGAAACCGTTTCCGGGTAGGATTCCCGGTCCAGGATCCGTTCCCAGGAGGACTGGAAGGAAAGCGTGCCGCTGAGGTCTCCGGAGGAGAAGGTAAAACCGGTTCCGACGTAGGTCCGCATCCCGTCCCAGGTGTAGTTGAACGTATTGGTCGGATCGACGGTCGGGTGGAGGGGATCGAGGAGGTCGAGGGCGTAGTCGTTCCGGGTTTTGCTGAAGCGGTTGAAGCCGGCGGACAGGGAACCGGTGAGGGTGATCGTCGGCTTGTCTATCAGTCGTTTCCGTATGGCTGCATCTGCCCCGGCCTTCCAGTTTTGACCCAATCCGTCGACCGTCAGGTGCCTTTTGAGGAAGGTGGATTTGAGCGTGTCGGCGCGGACGGATTCGTTCCGGCTGTTGCCGGTCTCCCAATATGCGTCCAAACTGGGATACCAGCCACTGCTGCTGAGGTCGTTTTTCCAGTCGATCCGTCCGGCATAGCTCCAGTCCCTGCCGTCCTCGTGCAGGATTTCATGCCGGGAACGGTCCTGCAGGCCGGCCGTTTCGATCTCCTGCCGGGTTTCCCTTCCGGCTTCGGCGGAAGAGAAGGAAAACCGGTGCTGGGTGGACAGGCTTTTGATGCGGGCGTTGTTGACGGCGCCGTTGACAAGGACGTTGTGGCGGAGGCCGCTTCTTCCGGCGTTGGCGGATTCGGAAATCATCCGCGCGGGGGTCTGATCGGTTTTCAGGTATTCCGTCAGGGCCCTGTTCGCGGAACGGGTGTAATCCTTTTCGGTGATATAATTGAAAATCAGCGAATTCCCCATGAGCCTGTCGCCCCAGTATTTCTCCATGTATGCGTTGGCGACCGCTTTCTCGTGATAGTCGGAAAGGGAGCCGCCCGGATACGCGTAGAAATTGGAGGCGTTGTCGCTGCGGCCGATGTTGTTCAGGTTGGTCTTCAGGGAGAGCAGCAGCTTCTCCGAATAGAAGTGGGCGGAGATCCCTCCCTGGTACCTGAGCTGGTTTTTTCCGTCTTCGCCCACCTGGCCATCCAGGCCGCCCGATGCAAGGGCATGGGCCTGGAAGGCGCTGAAAATGGGCGTTTTGGTGGCTATGTCGAGGACACGGTCTTTCCGTCCGTTGTACGTACCGCGCATGCGGTCTTCAACGGACCGTTCCTCGTACATCCGGATTTGGGTGACCTCTTCCGCCGGGATGGCGTTCAGGGGCGTCAGGGCATTGCTACCGTAGATCAGCCTTCCGTTGACATAAGTCCGCTTGATGGGGACGCCGTCTGCGTATAGGGTCCCGTTCCTGAGGGAGATGCCGGGCATCTGCCGGAGGATTTCCAGGGCATTGTCCCCGTCCATCACCTGGACGGCGGCGGCATGGTAAACGGTCGTGTCGCCCCGGTGGGTGACGGGCGGGACGGTTGCCTTCACGGCGGCCCCCTTCAATTCCACCGGTATCCGTTTCAGAATGACGTAGATGACCGTTTCCCCCTCCTCGGCATCTGCGCTGAAGTCTTCCGTGAAATAGCCGTCTTTCCGGACGCACAGGCGGATGGGGCCGGGGCGGACTTTTGAGAAAAGGTATCCGCCCCGGTCGCCGCTGACGCTGGAAAGGCTGTCCCGGTCCGCCTGGTACAGCACCAGATGCGCCCCCTGGACGGGCAATTGGATGCGCACGTCCTTATTCCCCAGGAACTCTTCATAGACAAATCCAGTTACCCGCCCTTCCGGTTCTCCGGCAAGGGCGGGCGTGGAAAACAGCAGGGCCCCGGCAAGGATCAGTGAAGTTATATTCATATTATTGTACAGTTTACAGGTCCTGCAAATTTACTATTTTCCCTCCAAGAAAAGAAATGTGAAATAATAACCCGTATCACCGGTGGCTGCTGCTTCGCAGCCCTGTCCGGGTAAATGACACCGGTCAAACAGAAATAGTAACCTGCACCACCGGTGTCTGCTGCTTCGCAGCCCTGTCCGGGTAAATGCCACCGGTGATGCAGGTTACTATTTCCATTTCATTCAGGTTGAAATGAATGATCGGGGCGCTGTAGTGTGACGGTGGGTGACCTGAAAAGACGGTCGCGGCGGGGAGATTTGCAGTTGCGGCAAAAATAAGTTATCTTTGCTTTTCCATGGACAAGGTGAAACTCAATCCCCTCCAGGGGTTCGTGCTGGGACTGATGCGGCTGCTCGGAAGGCTGCCGAAGGGCTTCCATTTCGCGATGGCGGATTTCATCGCGTGGTTCGCCCGGCGGGTGCTGCACTACCGGGAGCAGGTCGTCACGGTCAACCTCGCGCGCAGTTTCCCCGAGCTGAAATACTGGGAGCTGGAGCCCCTTGCCAAGGAGTTTTACCGCCACTTCGCCGACCTCTTCACGGAGGTGGTCCGGTATTCGGTTTTCCAGGGAGAAAAGGGGCGGAAACGCCTCAGGGACAGCCATATCCTCGAAGTGAACGACGTCTCGCTGGTGAACCGCCTGCTGGAGACGACCCCGAGCGTGATGGTCCTGAACAGCCACCTTGGCAACTGGGAACTGTTCGGCGGCATCTCCGAATGCGGGTATGATCCGAAGGAGCCGTTTGCGCTCCGGCCCGGCCATATCGTGGCCGTGTACAAGGAGATGACCAGCAAATTCTCCGACGGCCTGTTCGAAGCCTGCCGCCTCGGACCGGTCATGGGGACGGATTTCGACGGCTATGTCGAGTCTTCCCAGGTCATGCGCTTTGCGCTGAAGAACCGTGACCGGAAGCGTTTCTACATGTTCAACACCGACCAGTCGCCCTACGGCAATGCGGCCTGGACGGAGGTGGAATTCCTCCACCAGCCCACCCGGGCGATGCTCGGCGGCGCTTCGCTGGCCTGCCGGCTGCACTATTCGGTCGTCTATCTCCACTGGTCCCGTCCGGAGCGCGGGCGGTACGAAGCGCGGTTCATCCCGATCTGCGAAGATGCCTCGACAATGACCCCCGAAGGGATCATGCAGGAATTCTACCGCCTCCTCGAGGCCAATATCCGGGAGGATCCCGCCATGTACCTCTGGACCCACAAACGCTGGAAATAATTCATTATGAAAAAGATACTGCTTTTAGCCCTCTGGGGCGTTTCCGTAGCGGCCACCGCCCAGGAGCCGGTGACCTACTTCCTTCCCGCCACCACCGTCGGTCTCGAAGTGGAAGCGGTCCGGGAGACCTCCTTCGCCGGGCCCTATGCCGCCTTCGCGAAGAAATACCTCGGCATCGACGTCCGCCTGAAGGACGAAACCCGGACCTGCCTCGTTTCCGTCGGCCTCGAGCCGGCGACGGAGGCCGATCCCGCCGCCCGTTTCTCGGTCGATCCCGGCAAGGAGGCCGACCGCTTCCTCGCCCTTTCCGCCCAGGGCCTCATCAGCCTCGGGGAGGATACGCCGCCGGAGGCCGTGCGCTGGAATTTCGTCGCCCCGGAGCGCTCGGACTTCAACCGTAAGGGCGTCTCCGCCGGCCAGGCGAAGGAGCGCCGCACGACTTACAAGAACGTCAAGTCGGATTCGACCGATATCTTCACGCAAGTGCCTGTTTATCAGGATGTCGTCGTGACTCGGACGCCGGAACAGCGCGCCCGCGAGGCGGCGGAGCTGATCCTCAAGGTCCGCCAGGAACGCTACAAGATCACGGTTGGCGACACCGATGCGACCTACAGCGGGGAGGCCCTTGGCAGCGCCATCGCCGAACTGACCCGCATGGAAGAGGAGTACATGACCCTCTTCGTCGGCTATACGGTCAAGGAGACCCAGCATGCCTCTTTCGAAGTGCGCCCCGAACCGGGCCGCGACCAGGCCTATCCGGTCTTCCGGATCTCTCCGGAGGACGGCGTCATCGCCCCGGATGACGGGGAGGGGACCCTGTACTACCTGTCGTTCGCGCCCGAGAAGACCGCCGAGGCCCGGCCGGTCCCGGAAGAGGCCGCCGGCGGGAAGCACGCCAAAGAGAAGAAGGAGAGCAAGACCGCCCGTTACATCCACTACCGGATCCCCGCCGTCTGCACGGTCAGCCTCGGCTCCGGCACCGAGCGGCTCATCCGGACCCGCATCCCAGTCTGGCAGCTCGGAGAAGATGTCCGTTATCAGATTCACAAATAGCAGAACAATATGACAATCAAAGATTTGAACCCCAAGGTCGTATGGGAGAACTTCTACGGCCTGACCCAGATTCCGAGACCCTCCAAGCACGAGGGCAAGGTGATTGAATACCTCTATAACTGGGGCATTGCCCACGGTCTGGAGACCATCCAGGACGAGACCGGGAACATCATCATCCGGAAGCCCGCCACCCCGGGAATGGAGAACCGCCGCGGGGTGATCCTGCAGGGCCACATGGACATGGTCCCGCAGAAGACCTCCGACTCCGACCACGATTTCCTGAAGGACCCGATCACCACCCTCATCGACGGCGACTGGGTGACGGCCGACCGGACCACCCTCGGCGCCGACAACGGCATCGGCGTGGCGATGGGTCTCTCCGTGCTGGAGGATCCCACCGTGAAACACGGCCCCGTTGAGGTGCTCGTCACCTATGACGAGGAGACCGGCATGACCGGTGCGAACATGCTCGCCCCCGGCGTCCTGCAGGGCGACATCCTCATCAACCTCGACTCCGAGGAGGAGGGCGAACTCTGTGTCGGCTGCGCCGGCGGACTCGATGCCGAGGCCTCTTTCAAGTACCACAAGTACAATGTGCGCCCCGGCTATAAGGGCCTGAAGATCAGTGTCAAGGGCCTTCAGGGCGGCCATTCCGGCATGGACATTTCCCTCTACCGGGCCAATGCCAACAAGGTTCTCGCCCGTATCCTCCTTCCGCTGATGGAACTCTTCGGCGTGCAGGTCGTGTCCTTTACGGGCGGCTCGCTCCGCAACGCCATCCCGTTCGAGGCCGAGGCCGAGGTCGTCGTCCCGCACGAGAACGTGGACGCGGTCAAGAAGCTGGTCAAGAGCATCTTCGCCGAGGTGAAGGCCGAGTTCGCCGAGAGCGATCCGGGCGCATCCCTGGCCGTGGAGGCGGTTCCCGCCGCGAAGAAGTTCATCCAGGGCAGCGTGATGCTCCAGGCGGTCAAGGCGCTCATCGCGTGCCCTTCCGGCGTGATCCGGATGAGCCGAACGATGGAAGGCCTGACCGAGACGTCCATCAACATGGCCATCGTCCGGACGGAACGGGGCCGGATCTCGGTCCACAGCCTGATGCGGAGCGCGGTCGACAGCGCGAAGGCGGATCTCGCCGAGCGCGTCCGCTGCGTCTTCGAACTGGCCGGTGCCGATGAAATCGCCTTCAGGGGCGGCTACAGCGGCTGGACGCCGAAGCTCGACACCCCGATGAACAAGGTGATGATGTCCTGCTTCGAGAAGGTTTACGGAAAGCCGATGAAGGTGATGGCCACCCACGGCGGTCTGGAATGCGCCCTGCTCGGTGCGAAGTACCCGAAGTGGGAGATGGTCTCCGTGGGACCGACCATCAAGTATCCGCACTCCCCGGACGAGCGGGTGAACATCCCGTCCGTCGCGCGCACGTGGGAATACCTGAAGGAAGTCCTCGCGAACGTTCCGGAGAAGTAGCCCGTGGCAGACAACTTCTTGACAGTGGTGGATTTATGAGAACCAGCCCGGTCGGTTTCTGCCGGGCTGGTTTGTTTAATTTTCTGTAATTCAAGGGTTTATGCGCCACGACCTTCCTGTGATGGCGGTCTGTCCGGACGTGGTCCGTGCCCTGGCGGAACGGGGAGGCGTCGTCGTGACCGCCCCGCCCGGGGCCGGCAAGTCGACGGGATTGCCGCTGGCGGTCCTGGACGCCTTTCCGGACGGGATGGTCATCATGCTGGAGCCCCGGCGTGTCGCGGCGCGGCAGATTGCGGAGCGGATGGCCTGGATGCTGGGGGAACCCGTCGGGAAGACGGTCGGTTACCGGATGCGCTTCGAACAGCGTGTGGGCGCTGCTACCCGGATCGAAGTCGTGACGGAAGGGATCCTGGTCCGCCGGCTGCAGGACGATCCGGGGCTGGAAGGCGTCTCCGTGGTGATTTTCGACGAGTTCCATGAGCGGAGCCTGACCGTCGACGTGGCGCTTGCCCTGACCCGGGAAGTCCGGCAGGTCCTGCGTCCCGACCTGAAACTGGTGCTGATGTCCGCGACCATCGATGCGGCCCGCGTCTGTGCGGCCCTGGACCTGCCCCTTGTCGAGAGCCGGGGCCGGTCGTTCCCTGTCGAGGTTGTCCGCCCCGGCGTTGAGGCAGTCCCCGAAAATGCGGCCGAAACGGTCGCCCATTTCGTGCGTGTAGCGCATCGGGACCACGACGGGGACATCCTCGCGTTCCTGCCGGGCGAGGGGGATATCCGCCGCTGCGCGGAGTTGCTGGGCGATTCGCTGGGCGCTACCCGTGTCTATCCCTTGTACGGCATGCTGCCGCCGGAAGGGCAGCGGGCAGCTATCGCGCCGAGTCCCGCCGGCGCCCGGAAGGTCGTGCTGGCGACCCCGGTCGCCGAGACGTCCCTGACCATCGAGGGCGTCCGCGTGGTCGTGGATTCCGGGCTGTTCCGGACGCCGGTGTTCGACCCGCAGCGCGGGCTGAGCCGCCTGGAGACGGTGCGCGTCAGCTGCGACATGGCCGACCAGCGGACCGGCCGGGCGGGCCGCGTCGCGCCCGGCGTCTGTTACCGGCTCTGGAGCCTCGCGACGGAGCAGCGGATGGCCGGGCACCGGACGCCGGAAATTGTCGGCGCGGACCTTGCGCCGACCGTGCTCGCCATTGCGGCCTTGGGTGAAAACCGGCCGGAGCGCCTGCCCTGGCTGACGGCTTTGCCGCCTGTTCATCTTGCTCATGCCCAGGAACTTCTGGTGATGCTTGGGGCCTTGGATACGCAGCATCGCCTGACGGCCCATGGCCGTTCCCTGGCGGCCTTGCCCTGCCATCCGCGTATCGCCTCGATGCTTCTGAAAGCGACGACGCCCGCATTGCAGGCCCTGGCGGCGGATATCGCCGCGCTCCTGGAAGAAAAGGACCCGCTGGACGGAGAGCCGTCTGCCGCGCTGGACCTCCGCATCCGCGCCCTGCGGGATGTGCGGCGCAGCGGGCGGCCCGGCCGCTGGGCCCGGCTGCTCCGCATCGCGGAAGAATACCGCCGCACGGTCCGGGCAGGGGAGGACAATACGCCTCCCGACCCGTATGAGGTCGGTCTCCTGCTGGCCGCTGCTTTCCCGGAGCGGATCGCAAGGGCCTGGAAGGAAGGCGGTTCCCGTTATCAGCTTTCGACCGGAGATCTCGCGGCGCTGGATCCGGGCGACGCGTTGTCGGCGGCCGAGTGGCTGGCTGTCGCCAGTGTGCATACGCAGCCGGGCGGTGTCGGCCGCATCTTTCTGGCGGCTCCGCTCGCCGAATCGGACCTGAAACCCTGGCTGCAGGCCCGGGACGTCACCGGCTGGGACAGCCGGCAGGGGCGTGTCGTCGCCCGCCGGGAGTTCCGGATCGGACAGATCCGCTGCGCGGAGCAGCCATTGCCGGATATCCCGCGGGAGGAAGGGGTCCGGATCCTCTGCGAAGCCGCCCGGAAAGAGGGCCTCACGATGTTCGATTTCAATGACGACGTCCAGAATCTCCAGCGGCGGATCGCCGTGGTGTCTGCCTGGCATCCGGAGCTGGAACTGCCTGATATTTCGACAGAAATGTTGCTCTCCGACGCGCAGTCATGGCTTCCGCCTTTCGTGGGTTCCGCCCTTTCGGTCGCGGAACTCCGGCGCATCGACCTTGTCCCCGTGCTCTGGAGCCTGCTGAGCTATGACCAGCAGCAGGCGGTCGACCGCCTCGCTCCTTCCCACATCGCGGTCCCGACCGGCAGCCGCATCCGCGTGGAATACCGCCAGGGTGCCGATGCCCCCGTCCTGCGGGTCCGGCTCCAGGAATGCTTCGGCCTGACGGATACGCCCCGGGTGGACGGCGGGCGCCGGCCGGTCCTGATGGAACTCCTGTCGCCCGGTTTCAAGCCGGTCCAGCTGACCGCCGATCTCCGCAGCTTCTGGGAGACGGCCTATTTCGAGGTCCGCAAGGAACTCCGGCGCCGCTATCCGAAGCATGCCTGGCCGGACGACCCGCTCGCGGCCGACCCGGTCCGCGGTGTCCGGAAAAAGGCATAAAGGCTTGTTTTTTCGGATTTTATTGTCTATATTTGCAGTCCTTTTTGGGCCCGGTGGGCTTGAAAAGGAATGTAAATACTTTATAAACAATTAATTAAAACCCAATGGTACAGAAGTACGAGACCGTTTTCATTGCAACTCCCGTTTTGTCTGAGGCCCAGATGAAGGAAGCGGTTGCCAAGTACACCCAGCTGATCCGCGACAACGGCGGCGAGGTTGTGTACGAAGAGGATTGGGGCCTGCGCCAGCTCGCTTATCCGATCCAGCACAAGACCACAGGTTTCTATTACCTGATCGAATTCAACGCCGACACGCAGTTCGTCGCGACGCTTGAGACCCAGTATCACCGTGACGAGCGGATCATCCGCTTCCTCACCGTGGCCCTGGACAAGGACGCCGCCGCCTATGCGGAAAAGAGGCGCAACAACAAGGCTGCCAAGGCTGCCGCTCCGGCCGCCGAGGAAGAAGCTCCGAAGGCTGAGTAATATTTGGAGGACACAATTATGGCAAACGAAAACAGCGAAATCCGTTATCTCAATCCTCCGACCGTCGATGTGAGGAAGAAGAAGTACTGCCGCTTCAAGAAGGCGGGCATCAAGTATGTCGATTACAAGGACCCCGAGTTCCTGAAGAAGTTCCTCAACGAGCAGGGCAAGATCCTCCCTCGCCGCATCACCGGTACTTCCCTGAAGTTCCAGCGCAAGGTCGCGCAGGCCATCAAGCGTGCGCGTTCCCTCGCCCTTCTTCCGTATGTCACTGACCTTCTTAAATAATCTGCCTTATGGAAATTCTGCTCAAGAAAGATGTCGCCAATCTCGGCTATGCCGGTGAGATTGTCACTGTCAAGACAGGTTATGCACTGAACTACCTCGTTCCGCAGGGCTTCGCAGCCGTTGCGACCGAGTCCGTGAAGAAGCAGCACGCCGAGACGCTCCGTCAGCGTGCCCACAAGGAGGCCAAGCTCGTCGCCGACGCCGAGGCCCTTGCCGCCCAGATTGCCGCCCAGACCGTCAAGGTCGCCGCGAAGGTCAGCGAGACCGGCCGTATCTACGGCTCCGTCACCGCCGCCCAGCTCGCCGAGGCCCTGAACGCCGCCGGCATCGCCGTCGACAAGAAGGACATCACCATCACCTCCGAAGAGGTCAAGGAACTTGGCACCTTCGAGGCTGTGGTCAAGCTCTACAAGGGCATCAAGGCCGCCTTCAACTTCGAAGTCGTCGCTGAATAATCCGCTTTTCAAGCGATCGAAAGGCCGGTCCCGTCGTCGGGGCCGGTTTTTTTGTGGAAAAAATCCTATCTTTGTGCGACTGGAAAACAATTGTACCCATGAAAAACCCCCGTAACAAAGCCAACTGGCCCCGCTATGTCCTGCAGTGGGGATCCCTTGCAGCCATCATTTTCTTCGTGTCCGGCCTGGTCCGGCTGCTGTTCCCCAAGATGGAGCCGGCCGATCCGGAGGCCTTGTGCCCGGTGGGCGGACTGGAGGCCCTGACGACCTTCTTCGTGCGGGGTTCGCTGCCCTGCAGCATGAGTTCGCTCCAGATTATCCTGGGCATCGTCCTCGCCGCGGCGGTGATCCTGTTCAGCAAGCTCTTCTGCGGCTATCTCTGCCCGGTCGGCACCGTGGAAGACCTGCTGATGAAGCTGCGGAAAGCCCTTAAGGTCAAGGCTGTACGGATCAAGAGCTGGGGCGTCCTCGACAAGATCCTCCGCGTGGTGAAATACGGGCTGGTATTCTGGATCTTCTATATGACCGCGACCGCCAGCGAACTGTTCTGCAAGAACCTGGACCCGTACTATGCGGTCGCCACCGGCTTCAAGGGGGAGATTACGCTCTGGATGTCCATCGTGACCGTCTCGCTGGTTGTCCTCTGCGGCTTCTTCATCGACATGTTCTGGTGCAAGTACATCTGCCCGCTGGGCGCGATCTCCAATTCGCTCAAGTTCTGGGCCTGGCTGCTTGGCATCACGGCCCTGTGGTGGGTGCTGGGCCTCGTGGGCCTGAAACTGCCCTGGTGGGTGCTGCTGGCGGCCCTTTGCGTGGGCGGCTATCTGCTGGAAATCCTCTGCGGCCATCCGAAGATGCAGCTGCTCTATGTCCAGAAGGACAATGAAAAGTGCAATGGCTGCGGCCTCTGCAGCCGCGCCTGCCCTTATGGCATCGATGTCGCCGGTGTCACCGGAAAGGTCACCTGCGTGGATTGCACCCTCTGCGGCGAATGCACGGGCGCCTGCGCGAAGGGTGCGCTCGCCGTGGGCCCCTGCAAGAAGTCTGCGGGCGGTTTCTGGAAGTATGTTCCCGCCCTTGTCACGTTGCTGCTCCTCGGCATCGGCATCTGGATCGGCGGCAAGACGGAACTGCCGACCATCAACGAGCAGTGGAACATGGAGCAGGTGGATGCCGGCAGCCTGAAGCACTTCTCCATGGAGCCGCTGCGCTCCGTCAAGTGCTTCGGCAGTTCCATGGCCTTCAAGGGCAAGCTGGTGCAGATCCCCGGCACCCACGGTGTCAAGACCTATGTCGGCAAGCACAGGGTGGTGATTACCTACGATCCCGCCGTGACGACCCCCGAAAAGATCCAGGAGGCCATCTTTGTCCCGACCCGCTTCAAGGTGTCCGCGCCTTACAGACAGGAAGTTACGCAGGTGAAGAAGGTTACGCTCCGGACGGAATCCATGCCGGACCGGATGGACCTGAACAACTTCGGGATGCAGCTGCGGCTCTCCGGGAAGAAGATTTACGGCGTGGAGAGCGAATTCGGCTGCCCGCTGTACCTCCGCGTGTACATGGATCCCGCCGAGGAAGCGGATGCCAAGTGGTTCAAGGAGATGGTGGAAAAGAAGTCCCTGGACATGCCCCTTCCGGACGGTTCCGTGCGCTCCACCCCGCTGTCCTTCAAGTTCGTGAAGATGGAGCCGGATGCGGAGCTTCTCCCCGTGGAGGACTACATCCGCCACATGTTCAACCCTTTCGAGGCGGAATTCAACGGCCGGTATGCGGACGGTGTCAGGAAGCGCGCGCTCGTCTATGAAGGCAAGCCCCAGTTCATCTATGAGGTCGCCGATCCCAATTACGAGAAGCCCGTCATCACCCGCAACTTGCCCTTCCTCAGCAACCATCTTTCCCGGGAAGAAGGCATAATCGGCGTGTATCTCCGTCTGAATGAGGAGTTTATCCCCTCCATCCAGGTCCGCTTCGCCGCCCCCTGCACGGCCGACCGCATCTGGGAACTCATGAACGAGAACCCCTGGACCATCACCTACAAGGAAGGAGAAGACGTCCGCGAAGAACCCGCCAAGATCGCCTTCAAGACGCCCGGCGTCGTAAAGCCCTGGGAATAAGCCGCTGCTTTGTTTTTTTACAGAAAGGGTAGTTCCGTCGGTCAGAAAAATTCCCTCCGGAACTACCCTTTTTGCATACAAAGCAGCTATTCCTTTACGCAGCGGATGGCCATGGCGGGATTGGTGCCCCACTCGTTGCGCTGTCCGCTTCCGCGGAAGGCATACGCCTTGGGATAGGAGGTGACGGTGGTGCTGCGGTAATAACCGTCGCCGGGATTCCCGAAAGCGTTGATCGAGTTGCTGAAACCGGTGCCCGGCAGGCCGGAGAAACCGTTCTGCTCATCCGCGGTCGGCACCCTCCATCCGTCGGGACAGGGGTCGTAGATGGTCTTGAGGCCATCCCTCCAGGGCAGCGTGTTGTACTCGTCCACGGTCATCCAGGAATTGGGGTCGCCATTGTTGATATGGACCGTGGGGTTGGCGATGGTGAATGCCATGCTGGCGGTGCCGTTCTGGGTGCTGAATGCCGTGTTCAGCTCAGGGACGAAGGTGAAGGAGGCATAGGCCCCCGTAGCTGCGGAGAACGGATCCTTGCGCCCCCACTGATAGAGGAATCCGCGCATTCCGTTGCCCGGATCGATCGCTCCGAGGTTGCGGTCCATGAACGTCTTCCCGTTGTGTCCGACGGTGCCGACCTCGGGCGAAGTCCAGATGAGCCAGCTCCACAGGATCCTGTCCGCGGCATCGCAAACGGCCACATAAGCCGCTCCCGGGACCAGTTCGTCCGGCGTGTTCAGGATGATGGTACCGTCCGAGCAGCGGATGTCATACGCCGTTCCGTCGTGCTTGATGGCCCGTCCCTGTGCCCCGATTTCCCAGAGCACCTTCACATCGGCGATGCGGGTCTTGTCGAAACGTTCGGCCTTTTTCCCCGTCAGCGGATCGAGCCCCCCGTTGCCCTTGATGGTGGCGTCGACGCTGAACGTCCCCGCCCGGGTGATGAGGAAGGTGTTGGCGGCTCCCGGTTCGGTCGATATCTCCTCCAGCGGCTTGGACCGGACGCAGCGGACGTTGTATCCGTGGCCGGGATTGGAGCCGTCCCCCGTGTTGGGGGAGCCTCCGTTGTTGGAAGCCAGCGCCTTTCCTCCGCCCCTCGTCCAGACCCGGATGTTGGAACCGGTATTGTTGTGGTTAGCCCCCCAGCGGTCGCCGGAAGCGGGATACCAGGCCTCCCCATTGAAGAGGCAACCGTGATAGGTGTTCCAGTCATTGTCCCTGGGCTTGAAGCTGCTCGCGCTGAAGCCGGAAATGCTCCAGAGGTTCGAGGGACCGACGTGCCAGCCCGGAGGGCAGGGGTCGAAGATGGTCTTGTCCGAAGCGGTCCACAGGTCAGGGCTGCCGCCCCACGAGTCGGTGCCGAACACGACCGTCGGTCTCTGGATGGAACTGGCGACATTGGAAGATCCGGCGGAACTGGTGTATGTGCCCAGCACGCCGAGGGGCGTATAGATTGTGCGGGTTGCCGACATCATGAACGGATCCTTGCGCCCGTTTTGGTAGGCAAAACCGAAGTCCAGGGCATCGTCCGCCGAATAGCAGTTGGTCAGGGCGCCCAGGTTGCGGTCCATCACCACGTAGCCCGGCCCCGGATAGGTATGGGCCAGGGCATCGAGGTCGTCGCTCTCGAACCACAGGTGCCAGCTCCAGAGGATATTGTCGGACGCGTCTTTGACGGCGACCAGGGCATTGCCCTCCCGGTACGAGAGGCCCGTGCTGAAATAGACATACCCGTCTTCGTAGCGGATGTCCCGGATCAGCTCGTCCTCCTCCGGCGCGACGGTGGTGTTGAATGTGGCCCAGACGAGTTCGGCTTTTACGATGGACGTTTCTTCCAGCTCTTTGGTGATACCGCCCAAATCTGCCAGACCGTTGCCCCTGGGCGTCGCCTTGAAGCGGTAGGAGCCCATCTGGGGGACGATGTAGCAGTTGGCCGTCTCCGTCTCGCCGAGTTCGATGATGGAAGCGGTGATGTTGTTGAAAGCCAGCGCGATATCGGTAATGTTGCTGCGGGTGACGTTGACCGCGGCCTTGGCGCTGCGGGACTGGTAGCAGCCGTCGCTGGTCCAGACCGTAACCTTGAAATGGGTATATGCCGCGGCAGGGACCGCGATAAGGAAGGGAACGGGCGTGGCGCCGATCGCGACACCTTCCTCGCCGCAATATAGTGAGACGTTCCTGGCGGAAGCCACCGCCGCGAAGTCCTCCACACTGAAAGCACCGCTCATGCCCTGATCTGCGCTCAGGGTAATCATGCGGACTTTCTTGTCCGGCATCGAAGTGGTGAGATTCAGCCGGATGATCCCGCAGAGATTTTTGAACGCGAGGTCATGGGTACTGCTGACGGCGCGCATCGGGGCTTCGGCGATATTGCCGGCCACGTACTCCTGCCGCGAGGGCAGGACCGCCTTCGTTCCGTTCCAAAGGGATGCCGGATAGTAGGCAGTGTAGTCAGGGACGTAGGATTCCGGCCCGCTGACATAGGTGAATTCTCCGGAAGCAGACGTACTCGTCGTCGAGAATATGCCGGTATTGCCGGCGGCATCCACGACGGCGATCCGGTCCCCGTCCTGCCACAGGACGTCGAGGAATGCGCCGTTCTCGCTGAGGGTGGTTCTGGTCCCGGATTCGGTCGTCGCCGTAAAGACGACGGAGGAAACGTTCACCTGTGCCGGTTCGGACAATTCCGGAAGCCGCTGGCAGGAAACCAGGGCGATGGCTGCGAAGGCAGCGTAAAAAAGGGATTTCTTCATGGTCCGTTCCTCCTACTCGTTGAAATCATCATCCGTATACGAATCGCCACCGGAGCCGTAATGCTCCGTGTTCCCGTCCGGCGGTGGCAGTTCCACACTCTCCTTCACGCACCGGATGGCGTAGCCTTCCTGGATGGGCCAGTTCTGGTTGCACCTGCCGTCGTTGCGGAAGGCTTTGGCGCGGGTCCTGTCACTGTAAGTACTTGACCAGTAGTAGCCCGAACCGGAATTGCCGTAGGAGAAATCCGTCGTGCAGTCTCCGATGAAACCCGTGCCCGGCAGCGTTTTGATCCCGATATGGGAGTGATAATCCGTCATCTGTGCCGCCGTCGGGACTTTCCAGCCTTCCGGGCAGGGATCGTAGATGCTCTTTTCGGTATCATGCCACAGGCCCGCCCTGAAGTCGTCGGCCGTCACCCACGTGGTCTTGCTGATGAGGGTAGTCGGCTGTTCCACGGTAAAGGCCACGGTGGCTGCCGTATTCGAGATGCTGTAGCAGGTCATCCGCTCGGGGACGTAATCATACGCATGACCGGACGCGTCCGAGGCCGGGAATGCATCCTTGCGCCCCCACTGATAGAGGAAGCCCCGCATGCAGTTCCCGGCATCGACGGCACCGAGATTGCGGTCCATGAACACGTCGCTGCCGGAGACCTCGGTTCCCGGTGTCTCCGTGGACCAGATCAGCCAGCTCCAGAGGATCCTGTCGGACGAGTCGTAGACGGCCACGCAGGCGGCACCCGGGATGAGGACATCCGGGGTGGTGAGGGTAACCTTCCCGTCCGCATAGCGGATGCTGTATGCTTCCCCGTCATGTTTGATGGCCCGGCCCTGTCCGTAAACCTCCCAGAGGACCTTGACGCCGGCGATCTGCGCCTTGTCGATGCGCGTCGCCTGCATGCCGGTGATCGGATCGCGGGCGCCGTTGCCCTTGACGGTGGCGTCGAAACTGAAGGTGCCGGCCTTCGTAACCAGGAAACTGTTCGCCGAGCCGGGGATCGGATCCACATGCCCGACCGGGGATTCCTGGACGCAACGGATCGGGAGGCCGGAGGTCATGTCGGCGTCCGGCCAGGAACCGTATTTCTTGGTCATGTTGCCATAGCTGTTGGACCAGGCGCCGAGGTAGTTGCCCGTGTCGTCGCAGGTGCTGCTCCAGAGGAGGACGCTGCCGGGGTTGCCGTAGCCGAAGTCGCTGTTGCTGCCGTTGCCGATGAAGCCGGTGCCGTAGAAGTTGATGCTGTTGGTGATTCCGGTCAACTGGTCCTTGGACGGGACTTTCCAGCCGATGGGGGAGGGATCGTAGATGGTCTTGACGTCGTCGGCCCAGAGGGTCGTACACATGGCGTCGGAGGACATCCAGTTGGCCTTTCCGTAGAAGAAGGTCTCCGGATGCGACACCGAGTAGGCCGGCGTCTTGCCGTCACCGACGGCCTCGAAGCGGAACGCCTGCTTCCGTTCCGGATAATAGGGATAGGGACTGTATGCCTTGTTATAGGAAGCGCTGAACGGGCAGGGACGGCCCCACTGGTAGGCGAAGCCTCCGGCAAAGGTCTCGTTGGTGCCCCAGGCGCCGATGTTCCTGTCCATGAAGATCGTATAGATATGACCGGCTTTGCCCGGCTGTTCGGTGGCCCAGATGAGCCAGCTCCAGAGGATTTCATCCTTGTCCCGGTCGAACCGGCCGTTCCGGCTGTCCTCCCCGTCCTTGAAAACGGCCACGAACGCATCTCCGCGGACGAAAACCTCCGGCGCCTCGAAATAGACGTATCCGTTCCTGTATGCGATCCGGTAGTATTCGTCATCGTTCCGGATGGCGCGTCCCTGCTCTTTCAGTTCCCAGAGCACGGTGACGCCGCTGATATCGGCGGCATCGATGGGCGTCGCCGTCGCGCCCGTGACGGGATCCAGCCCGCCGTTGCCCTTGACCGTCGCCTTGAACTTGTAGATGCCGGGTTCATCATAGATGTAGGTATTGGCCGTCTCTTCGGCACTCAGGTCCTTCGCCGCGCTCTCGTTGAGCCAGGCGTCCGCCGGATCGCCCGCGATGACCGCGTAAGGATAGGTATCGCTGTCAGAGTCGGCATTTGCCGCGACGTAATGACCGGCGATGCACCACTTGAGGGCCGGGCGCACCTTGTACTTCCCGCCGGCGAGGACGAAGGCGCTTCCGTCGTCACTTTTGCCATTGCGGTCGACGTACCGGTAGATATCCCCGAAGAAACCGTTGTTGATGGTAACAATACCGGGTGTATTGGCGTTCTTATTCAGCTGGATTTCGTCGTATGTGCCGCCGTTGATGACATACGGGTGGCCATCGTTCCAGATCATCTTGACATGCAGGTCGGAGAGTGCGACCGTACCGCAGAAATAGTCGTTCAGCCCGTCTTTCCCGTCGATGCCTTCCGAGATGGTGCCGTTCTTGACGGAGACGGTCTTTCCCTCTTCGTTGTTCTGCAGGTACAACTTGCCGATGGCGTGCCCTTCCAGGTCGATCTCCCCGTCAGCCCGGGTAATGGTAATAGGATCCGTAAGGTCTTCACGGATAAAGAGTTTCGGATTGTCTCCTGCATAATTGTTGAAGTGGTAGGAGACGATTCTGGCGTTGGCGGCCGTCATCACGAAGACGCCTTCGACGTAAGGCTCGTCCGCTATGCAGACGGCGCGGACGGAACAGCCGTGAGGCTGGTTGTGGGAGGACATCTCCCGGCCATTGTTCGTGACATGGAGGTAATAGGCGCCGGAACCGCCCGAAGTCGTCGACCAGAAGACGCCGCGGCTGCCCACGTTCTGGCGGGCCCGGCCGTTCTGGTCGCGAATGCCGCTGAGCGGCAGGAAGATGGAGAGCCCGTCGTAACCGGGCTCCTTTCCGGAAACCTTCCAGCCGGCAATCGTGCATCCGGGCTCGTACTGGATGTTGGACCCGTCGCAGTAGGTCCAGTCGCAATTGTCCAGGAGTCCCTGTTCCTGCTCCTGGGTCGGGGTGGCCCAGTTGAAGCCCCAGTGCAAGGTGGCCGTATCGTCGGTGCCGTTGGCATTGGGAGCCGAATCGGTGATGCCCTTGTAGGAATAATAGCCGCCGGTCACGTCCGGGTGGGTGTAATCCGTCACGGCTTCATAGCCGGTAATGGTCGAGCCGATGTTGAACCGGGCCCATTTCGGGCCGCCCGGCCAGAGTTGGACCCAGGGCTGCCGGGTGCCGCCGATGATGTCCGCGCTGCCGGTGGCGGCGCCGAGTTCCCCGAAGTTCAGGTTGATGCGGGTAATCTTGCTCCGTTCAATCCCGATGCCCTCCGTGGACGTCCGGGTCTGGAAGTCGCCGTCCGTGGTGAAAACTGTGATTTTCAGGGAATTGTAGGTGTTCGCCGGAACGGCGATGAAGAAGGGGACGGCTTCTTCGCCGATGGCTGCGCCGTCCTCGCCGCAGTCCAGGGTCAGGCCGCCCGTGCCGGACACGACGGCGGCGTTGTCGGAGATGGTGAACGGACCGCTCATGCCCTGCTCCGCCTGGAAACTGATCTTCCGGACTCTCTTCCCGGCCTGCGTCGAACTGATATTCAGTTGGATGAGGCCGCAGAGGTTCTTGAAGGAGAGGCTCGCGGTTTCGCTTTCCGCATACATCGGAGCGCCGGTGATGTTGCCGGGTACATAGTCCCGTACGGCCGGAAGCACGGTCCCGCCGTCGATGTACAGGTCGGCCGGGTAATAGGCCTTGTAAACGGGATCCCCGGCCTCCTTGCCCTCCGTGCGGGTGAAAACGCCCTGTTTCGTCGTGCTTTCGGTCGTGTAGATGCCCACATTGTTTTTTGGGGTCCCGTCCACGATCGTAATCCGGTCACCGCTGCGCCAGAGGACGTCATAGGTCTCACCGTTCTTTTCGAGGGCGGTGCGGGTGGAAGGGGATTCCAACGTGGCCGTGAAAGTTTTTCCTTCCGGGGTTGTGATATCGGTTTCCTGCTGGCAGGAGAGCAGGGTCATGGCGCCGAGGGCTGCCCAAATCAGGTTTTTCTTCATGGTTCTGTCCTCCGTGCGTTAAAATGATCCTTCGCCGTATTCGTTGCCGTTCCCGTAGCCTTCCGTCCCGCCGCTGGTGGTGGGATCGAAGGTGGCGGGATCGATCGCCACGAGGCCGGTCGACCGGAGCAGGCAGTAGTAGGGAGGTCCTGCGGCCGTTTCGGGTTTGTAATCGGGCGTGTGCAGGTCCGCCATGTCGTGGATGAAGAACGAGACATCCCCGTAGAGCGTCTCGGGAAGCGTGAATGTCAGATAGGTGACGCCCTGGATCTCCTCCGTCCCGTCGGGGGTGATGCCCGGCCAGTCGAGGGTGGCATCCTGGGTCCAAGCGTAGAGATACAGCGGGGTATATCCGGACTTGTTGAAGATGTAAATGACGATCCGCTTGTGATGGACGGTGACGGCGCATTGCGCGCTGGCCGTCCCCGCCGTGGCGGTGATTGTGGCCGTGCCGGCCGCGACCGCCGTGACGGTCCCGTCCGGGGCGACGGTCGCGACGGCCGCGTCGGAGGTGCCCCAGGTCACGGTTTTGTCATAGGCGTTCTCCGGCAGGACAGTGGCACTGAGGGCCGCCGTTTCCCCTTCGGTGATGTCGAGGGTGGGTTTGTCGAGCCGGACCTCCCTGGGCCGGCCCTTGACCGTAACCGTGCAACTTGCCTGCTTGCCGCCGTCCGCGGTCGTGACCGTGATGGTGGCGGTGCCCGTGTACACGGCGGTAACCTTGCCGTTCTGGTCGACGGTGGAGACCTTGTCGTCGGAACTGGCCCAGGTGACGCGCTTGTCCGTGGCATTCTCCGGGAGGACCGTCGCCTTGAGCGTCCGCTCCTCGCCGTCGAGGAGGTCTTCCAACTTGTTGATGTCCAGCGTAACGCCCGTTACGGAATAGACCTTGGGCGAGACCGTGACGGTGCATGTCGCTTTCTTGCCGCCGGATTCGGCCGTGATGACGGCCAAACCCGCCTTGACGGCGGTAACGGTCCCGCCGCTGACCGTGGCGACGGTCGCGTCGGAGGTGCTCCATGTCACGGTCTTGTCGGTGGCGTTTTCGGGACTGACGGTCGCCGTCAGTTTCCCGGTCTCGCCTTCTGTGAGGGAAAGCGCATCGGGCCGTACGCTGACGGAAGCCACCGGAATGACCTCCGGCGCCTTATCGCATGCGGCGGCCAACAGCAATACCGCTGCCAGCAGCCTGAAGCCGATTTTTGTGCTCATACGTATTCTAACGGATTGTTTTCGTGTTACTTGTCTTCCGCAAAGCTAAACATTTCCTCCGAGACTAACAAAAAAAGAAGCGCCCCCGGATGGGGACGCTTCTGTCTGTTTGGCCAGGTGGGATTATTCCGGCAGGATGTCTTCCTCGAGGCCGATCTTGTAGAGTTCGATGGCGAGGTTCTTGGCCGTGTCGGTGGAGACATAAGCGAAGTAGGCTGTACCGTCATCGCCCATCGCAAGGGAGGCGTCGCCGTCGGCGCAGGGCTTCTGGAACTGCGCCTTGAAATCGGTCCACTGGCGGTTTTCATCGATGACGGCAAACTTTGCGGCATTGTTGTCCTTGGGATCGATGATGACGCAGATGACTTCTCCGCTGACCGGATTGACTTTGAAGTAAGTCGGGGTGTCAGCACCGCCGATATTGTTGATTCCGACTTCAATCGGTCCGGCGAAAGCGTCAAATCTCTTGGCGGCGCGGTTGTAGCGGTAGAGCTGTTCTTTCTTACTCGCCGAAGAGACGGCCATCATGTAAAGCACGTCGCTGGGACCGAAAGCCAGGGACAGGTTGGTCGGGACGCCCCAGGTCTCACCTTCGGGAATGAAATTGTCCACGAGTTTTTCCCAGTTGTTCCCGTCTTCCGTCCTGTACAGGTAATAACCGTAGAGGTTGGCGGATGCGGCGAGATAGATCTCACCCTTGGAGTTGACCGCAGTCGTGCCATAATAGAAATAACCGTCAGAGCCGCCTTTTTCGCCGAACGTCGGGAATCCGGTAAGCTGGATGGTCTGGTTCCAGGCCGTTCCATCAAAAATGTAGCGGACGGGAGCGCGGTATCCGGGTTGGCTCGAAGAAGGCACGTCACCGACCTTGGCGGGGTTGCCGGAACAGATGACGGCGGGTTTCTCCTTGACGAAGAACAGGGTCGGTTTGCCGAAACCGGTATTGATCTTCATGGAGAAGCCCTTGTCGCCGACCGGCTCCCAATCGCTTCCGTTGAACTTGCGGACACCCATGATGGAGGCCGCCGTCTCACCATAGGAGAGGACATAGGGCGTTTCTCCCTGGAAAGCGAAGTCGGTCATGACGGCCTGGCGGTCCACGTCGGTGAATCCGGGCGTCCCGACCGGCTCGAAGGCGGTGCCGTTCCAACGGATGACGGCGAGGCGGTTGTTCTTTTCGGCCGTACCGTCAACGGTCTTCTTGCGGGAATAGAGGATGTACGGGAGCTTGGTCATGGGATTGACGGCAACCCGGAGGTCTTTCACCAGCGCAGCATCGGCTTCGGTGTAGGAGCCGACGTAACTCACGACGGTGGCGAGGATCTTGCCGACCTTGACCTCATAGGTGGCGGTCAGTTCGGACTTGGTGTTGGTGACGATGATGTCCACCGGGGCGGAGGCGTCAAAAGTGATCTTGCCGTCCACGGCTTCCTTGCCGTTGGCTTTGATCACATCGTTCTCACCCGCGGTAACGGCTGCGACGAGGGTCTTGCCGGCGCCGCCGCCGGGGATGCGGACGATCATGGTCGGGGCGATGGTCTCGACCGTGACGTCTTCGGTGAGGATGTCGGCATTGTCCGCCTTCAGGAGGGCAAAGGACTTGAGCTCGGCGGGCGTGGTGTCTTTCGGCTCCGGTTCCGGCTCGGGTTTGTTGCAAGCGAACACTGCAACGGCTGCAAAGGCAGCGAGAATCAATCTGTTAAGTTTCATGATACTGATATTTATGGTTGATTAATCGTCGTTGATTTTCGTGACCACGTGCTGGCTGAACTTCTTGCTCGGACCGGGATAGCCGAGGATGATCGAAGGGTCGCTGCAGCTCTTGAGGCGGATGGTAAGGGTGTTGTCCTTGGTGGGATCGACCTCGTGGCGCATGTACTGGATGCGGAGCGGCATCCTGTACACGTTTTTCGGGAAGGTGACAGTCCGTTCGGCCGTCAGTTTGTAGTCGACGCCTTCCTTCAGCCCGTCTCCGGGGATGACCTCGTACTCGACGGTCAGGTCCCCGTCGCGCTTCTCGGAGACGAGATAGACGAAGTAACTGACCCAGAATTCATTCGAAGTCGAAAGGACGGTGGACTTGTCGGTGTTGTTGCTGTCCTTGATGCAGACGTAGAAGTCCTTGAACATGATGTTGAGCTGGTCCTCGCAGGAGGTCAGCGTCAACACGGCCAGGAACAGGCTGCAGAGGGTTATAAGGGTGCGTCTCATGATTCGGTCTCAATGTCGGTGGTTGTGGAATACTCCTGATAGCCGGGATTCTGTTTCATGGCCGGATTCGACTGGAGTTCCATCCGGTCGATCGGGAGGACGAAACGGTCGTTCGGCCAGGTCAGCTTCATCGCGGATTCGTCGGCGCCGCAGGAGGAGTTGCGGACGACGCTCTCCCGGCGGCGCGACAGGTCGAAGAAGCGGTGGCCTTCATAGCAGAGTTCGAGGACCCGCTCCTCGGCGACGAGCGCGAGCACGGCCTCCTTGCCGGAAGCGTTGATCCCGGTTTCGGAAGCAGTGATGCCCCGGGCGCGCGCCTCGAGGGCCCGGATGTCATCCAGGGCGGCATTCAGTTCACCGAGCTGGGCGCTGGCCTCGGCATGGATCAGGTACATCTCGGAGCAGCGGAAGACGAAATCGTCCGTCGTGCGCTTCTCCTCGGAATCGATGCTTTTCCGGTACACGAACTTGCAGATGGCGGGGAAGGCCTTGCCGGCATAGACGGGATCCTCGTTCTTCTCGCCGATGTAGGTGAGGAGTTCCTTGCGGACATCGCCTGAGGCGTAGCGGCCCTCCAGCGAGGGGACGGGGACGAAGGACTGTCCGCTGCGGGTCGGGTCCAGCATGGAGTTCATGCTGGAGGTCTTGCTGTAACCGTTCAGCCGGAAAATGGATTCCTTGCCGCGGTGGTCCTGCGATTCGCGGAACATGTCGACATATTCGTCGCGGGGGGAAAGCTGGACCTTCTCCATGACGGAGGCGGCGTATTTCTTGGCATTCTCCCAATCTTCCATATAGAGATAAATGCGCGCGAGTAGGGCCTCGCAGGCGATGTAGGAAGCGTGGTAGCAGTCCGTAATGGACTTGACCTGCGAATAACTGTCGCCGACCTCCGGATAATTGGCCTCCATCGCCGAGAAGATCTTCATGGCCTCTTCCAGGTCCTTGAAAATCTGCTCGTACACCTCGGAGATTTTCTTCCGTTCCAGTTTGTCCGTATATTTCGGGATGCCGGTGAGAACCGGGACGCCCGGGTGGGAATGGTCGGCCGTGAAGTTCCAGGGCTGGGCGTAGCAGTTGCAGAGGGAGAACATGACCAGGGCGCGACCGAAGTAGGCATAGGCCATGCCGCGGTCGACGATGGCCTTCCCGGCAGCGGTCGTGGCGCTTTCCTTGAGGCCGGGCCCATAGTAGAGGAGGTTGTTCGTCTCCGTAATGCATTCCCAGCTGGCCGTCCAGATGTTCCTGGGATAGGTGCCGACGTGTTCCGCCTCCAGCTTGTAGTTGAAGGTGAGGTAGTCGCCCTCGTCGGCGTCGACCGTGATCTTCATCAGGTCGCCCGGGATCTCCGCATAGCGGATGTAGTTTTTGGTAAACAGTTGATACAGACGGTAATGCAAACCTTCTGACGCAGCCTCGAAGCCTTCGGTCGTGCCGAGGAACGAGGCGACCGTGGACTTCCCGAGCGGCGGAACGGTCAGGAGCGCGTTTTCCATATCCTGCCAGAGGCTGCAGCCGCTCAGGAGGAGGGCTGCCGCAAGGCCGGTGTGTAAGAGTGTTCTTTTCATGGTCCGCTGCTGTTAGAAGTTGAACGAAGCCTGGAGGGAGAATTCCCGCCGCATGCCCTGGCTGCCGAACCGGATGGTCTTGTAGCTGTTGTGCGTCCGGCTCTGGCCCGGGGACCAGAAGTAGAGGTTGTTCCCGATGAGGGAGAACGAGCAGTTCTTGATCCGCATCTTCTGGCAGATCCGTTTCGGCAGGCTGTAGGTCAGCGACACGCTGCGGAGCTGGATGGAATCCTTCCGCCAGAGGCAGCGGGTCGAGTTATAATACGTGAGCGAGGTCCCGTTGTGGATGAAAGCGGGGCTGAGGCTGCCTTCGCCGGGGGTTGTCCAGTGGTCGAGGGCCTCGACGGGCTGGTTGTCATCCAGCGCGTCCCGGCCGTCGCTGTGCAGCAGTTCATACAGCCAGCCGCCGATCGTGTAGTCGAACATGATGCGGAGGTTCCAGTTCTTGTAGCGGAAATCGTTGGAAACGCCGCCGTAGAGGTCCGGCTGGGAGGAGTAGGGCTGGAACACGCGGTCCTCGTAGCTGAAGGTGTAGGTCAGGTCGCCGTTTTTGTCATACCACATCGGATCGCCCGTCACGGGATCGACACCGGCCCAGTTGACCAGCCAGTAAGCGTCCTTGCTCTGTCCTTCGATCCAGATGGTGTCGAAGAAGCCGGTATAGGCGTCGCCGTAGAGCTTTTCGATCATGTTGCGGTTGCGGGCGCCGTTGATGCTCGTGGACCAGGTGAAATCCTTTGTCTGGATGTTCGTGGAATCGAAAATGAACTCGATGCCGTTGTTGGCGATCTCGCCGATGTTCTGGTAGATGCCGCCGCTGTCGATGATGGAGGAGACGCGGGCCTTGTAGAGCACATCCGTGGTCAGTTCCCGGTAAGGCTCGACCGTAAGGGAGAAACGGTTGAGGAAGCCGAGGATGAGCTGGAAGTCGGTCTTATAGGTCCGCTCCCAGTGCAGGGCGGGATTCGGGGTGGAACTCTGGATGGCTCCCGGCTTGGTGCCGTAGTAGTAACCGCTTGAAAGCGAATATGCTCCGTAGGAGGTGGAAGCATCCACGCGGGAGTTGCCGGCCGTGCCGAAGGTCAGTTTCATGCTGATCTTGTCGAAGAATCCGGGCTTGAACCAGTGCTCGCGGTGGATGTTCCAGCCGCCGCCGACGGAGCCGAAGTCACTCCAGCGGGCGAACTCGCTGAAGGCGGAGTTGCCCTGGCGCCGGTAGTTGACCGAGACATTGTACCGCTTGTCGTAGCCATAGGAGGCTGCGGCGATGTAGGAGAGGCTCTTCCGGTAGGTAATGCTCGAGGTGCCGCGCCGCAGGTCCGGATAGGAGGAATAGGATACTTCCTGGATGCTGTCGTTGACGAAACCGTATCCCGTGGCGCTCAGGTACGGGTGGGTGACGTTTCGCCACTCCCAGCCGGCCATGGCCGTCACCTTGTGCCTGCCGCCGAAGGTCTTGTCGAAGTTGGCGTGGAATTTCTGGAAGAAGTCGTAGTCGAACGCCGCGCTGCGGGTGGAACTGCCGGCCTTGGACGTATCTTCCGTGTTCATGCCGGAAAGGGTGTTCCGGGAGGAATAACTCGCCTCGTAAACGCCCATGAACGTGCCGGAGGTCTGCGAGGTGAACGACAGGTAATCCGTGGGTTTCCAGTTCAGGGTCAAGGCGGCCTTGAGGTTCAGCGCCTTGCTGAATTTGGTGTTGAGGTCGCGCTCGTCGATGTAGGTGTAGAACTTCTTGGGAACGACGTTGTACTCCTTGTCCCCGTTGCTGTAGTAGTTGTACCAGCGGTAGGTCCCGTCCGGGTTGTAGGGTTCGAAGATCGGCAGGAACTCGTCGAAGAAACTGGACGAGGAGAACAGGTCGTTGTAGTTGTAGCTGGCATCCAGGATGACGTTGGCGGAGAACTTGTCCGTGAACTTGACGACGGCGTTCTCCCGCAGGGTGAAGCGCTGCTGGGCGTTGCCGATGTAGGGACTCTGCTGGGCATAGGCACCGATGGACAGCATGTTGTTCATCCTGTCGCTGCCGCCCGAGACGGACACATTGGCCTGGAGCGTCTTGCCGGGCCGCTGGTAGTAGTCGTACCAGACGGTGTTTACGCCCGTAAATGTCTGATACTCATTATCCTGGTAGGGGAAAACGGAGAGGTCGCGCCCGGAGTTGACCCAGGCCTCCTTCGCCACTTTCATCCAGCCCTCCGCGTCGAGGTATTTCAGGCGCGTGGAGGGGTCGATGTCGGTGTAGCCCACCCGGACGGAGGCGTTGACCGACAGGGCGCCGGACTGGGCCTTCTTGGTCGTGACGAGGATGACGCCGTTGGAGCCGTCGGCGCCGTAGAGGGCGACGGTCGAGGCGTCCTTGAGGACCGTCATGGACTCGATGTCATCCGGGTTCATGAAGGAGATCGGGCTGATGGTCTGGTTTACGCCGGCGATGTAGTTGTTCTTGCCGCCGTTGTAGATCGGGACGCCGTCGATGATCCAGAGCGGTTCGTTGGAGGCGGACAGGGAACCGTCGCCGCGGATGCGGATCTTTACGCTCGGACGTCCGTTGGTGGTCTCTTCAATGACGTTCATGCCCGGGACCACGCCGGCGAGCATGTCATCGACGCGGGCGGCCGGCTTGAACTTGAGGTCGTCGTTGGTGACCTGGAACGCCGAGCCGACGAGGTCCTCGCGCTTGTGGGCGAGGCCGTAACCGACGACGACCACTTCATCGAGCGTGTTGTCGGCGGTCATCACGACGTCGAGGCGGCCGGGACCGCTCACGAGCCGTTCCTGCGTCTGGAGACCGATGAACTGGAAAACGAGATTGAATGGATGGGGCGTTGCGATGATACTGATGGAATAGTTGCCGTCCAGGTCCGTCGAGACGCCATGGGTCTGTCCACCACGTTCCATATTGTAGAAGACGAAGGCCCCGGGGACCGGTTCTCCGGCACTGTCCGTCACCTTTCCGTAGATGTCTTTGCTGGTCTTCTGGACAGGTTCGGACAGTTGCGTCTTCTTCTGCCCGGGCGCGGGAAGCACGGAAAACAGGAACAGGGCCGCGGCAAGGGCGGGGAGTAGCCTGTGTATGCTCATAGGCGTATGGGTTTATGCCAAAATAAAGTAAGCCACTACTAAACGTAACAGCACAAAGATAGGAAAAAAATATAAAAAACAGGTATCCCTACTCGAATTCCACTGTCGCAAAGAATTGCGGGCAGTGGAAATTCGGGGCGGGAAGGTCGATGGGCGCCCAGGAGAGGAAGTGATACTTCTCCAGGTGGTTGCCGCATTTGTAGAAGTTGGCGGTCATCTTCCGGCCGTCGAAGCGGTCGATGGCATGGAGGAAGAGGGCTTCGGCGGGGATGATCTCGACGAGGTCCCACTTGAAGTCGCCCTTGCGGCTCTCGAACGGTTCGCTGCCGAGGCTGCTCCAGCGCTCGACGGCCTTATAGGCCGCTTCGGGAGCGTTGCTGCGGTCCGTATCGACATGGCCCCCGTGGAGGAGGAGCTTGCCGATGCAGCTGCATTCGAAATTGTAATAGACCTGGTTCCGGTCGGGGGAGAGGAAGAACTCGCAGCAGGAGTCTTCCCAGACCTTGCCGTTGTCCTCCGCGGCGACCGCCAGGACCTCGTGCTCTTCCACATGGAAGTGGAGGAGGATCCGGTCGCCGGCATGGGCGATGCGGAAGCGGACGGCGGGATTGTCGTCGGAGCGTTTCCACGTGTCGCTTTCAATCTTGTTCCACGGGATTCCGGCCGCTTCCAAGAGGGCGGGAACTTCGGCGGCCGACTGGCCGTCATAGGCTATTTTCTTGATGATCATGGGGCTGGTTGAGGGATTGGATGATTCGTTCGTTGCGGCGACGGCATCCGTCGTCGGGTGACAGCAGGAGGAACAGGCAGGCGATGATGACCGCGGCTGCGCATGCAATGCGGCACCACCGCCAGGGTAGAAACCCGGCGGCAAAGAGAAGGACGATGGCGAGAATGGTCAGGGCGAGGGTCCGCAGGCGGGTATTGCCGTTCGCCTCGCGGAACTGGACCGCATAAGCGCGCTCATCTTCTGCAAGTCCTTTAACGTCAGATTCTTCCAACTTTGCGCTGATGTATCGCCTGCGCCAGGCGTCCGAGTTGTCGAGCAGGAGCGTGCCGTCGTCGCTGCGCGTGACGCGGCCGCCTTCCCGGCCCATCTCGGTCATGACATGGTTCAGCGCCGCCGCCGGGCCGCCTTTGAGGCGGAACACCGCGAGGCCGCTGTCCATCCATTGCAATCTGTCTTCCGGATCCATGGGCGTTTCTATGGTTGAATGTGTAAATATACGGAAAAAAAGGTATCTTTGAAAAAAAACCAGGATGAAGACCCGTTTTGCCCTGTTTTTCCTGTTGACAGCCCTGTCCTGCACCCGGGTGGCCCCGGCGCCGGCCGGGGTGGGCGTTGAATATGCGCGGTGGTTCTCGCTGACGGATTCTTCAGCCGTGGTCCATTCTCCCTTCGGCGGTCCGGATGATACGATCTCCACGGCGCGGCCTTTCACCCGCTTTGTCTGCATGTCCTCCTCCACCGTCGCCTGCCTGGCCGCGGTCAGGGCGGATTCGCTGGTCCGCGGGGTGTCCGGCCTGGCGTTCGTCTCGGACCCGCTGGTCCGTGCACGGGCGTCGGAGGTCGGCTACGACGCGCAGCCCGATTACGAGACCATCCTGCGGCTGCAGCCGGACCTGCTGTTGACCTACACGGTATCCTCGGCGGAACCGCCTGCCATGGAGAAACTCCGTTCGCTCGGCATCCGCGTGGTCTCCCTGTATGACCATCTGGAAACCCATCCGCTGGCCCGGGCCGAATACGTGCGCCTCCTCGGCGCCCTGACCGGCCGCCGCGCGCTCGCGGACAGCGTCTTCGCCGCCGTCCGGGACCGCTACCTTGCCCTTGTCCGGCCCCTGGATCCTCCCGTCAAGGTGCTGATGAACATCCCGTACGGGGACCAGTGGTACATCCCGGGCGCCGACAATTTCCTGTCCCGGCTGGTCCGCGATGCCGGCGGGACGGTCCTCGGCGCAAAGCCCGGCCCGGAATCCGCCACCGTCAGCGTCGAGGAGGCCTACGCCCTCTCCGCCGGTGCCGACGTCTGGCTCCACCCCGGCTGGTGCCGGACCAAAGCCCAGCTCCGGAGTGTCCACCCGCTGTTCGCCGATTTCCCCGTGCTGGGGAAATCCGTCTATAACAACACGTTGCGGCAGACGCCCGGCGGCGGCAACGACTTCTGGGAATCCGGCGCCGTCCGCCCCGACCTCATCCTCGAGGACCTGCGCCGCATCTTCTCGGCTGCTTCCGGCCCAAATGCCCCCGCCGGCCCCGTCATTCCCGCGGACAGCCTCCATTACTACATCGAACTGCGTTAATCTGCGCTGAATCCGGCAGCAGGTACTGTTTCCGAACCTATGCCACCCTCGGCTGTATAAGAGGGAGGGGCCCGCTTGCGGGAGGGGTCGGCGGAGCCGACGGTTCGGGAACAGTACCTGCTGGCGGATGTATATCACCCTCGGCACTATAAGAGGGAGGGACCCGCCTGCGGGAGGGGTAGCGCAGCGACGGTACGGGAACAGTACCTGTTGCCGGAGCGCGCGCGAGCGGATCCTGTTGACTCAGAAGAGTTTCCCGGAGAACTTGTCCCGGAGCGAAGCGAGTTCGTCGTCGGTGGCGGGGCGGTTGAGCGCGGCCTGGCGGGCGGCGCGGGCCTCCTTGCGCTCGCGCTCGAACCGGGCCTTCAGCCGGGCGAACTGGGCCTTGGTGTCCAGGGTGAAATCGCCGCCCTCGATCCAGGCGAAATAGGCGGGCTCCGTTTCCCAGACCTCGCGGGCCGTACGCCCCTTGTGCTTCCCGAAACTGATGGTCGGTTCGCCGTTCTCGCCCAGGATGAGGCGGCCGGCGAAATCAACGTTGCGGGTGCGGGCACTGAAGGCGGAGAGGGCGTCGACGTCGTTCTTCAGGACCTCCTGCCGGTCCTCCGCCGGCTCGGCATAACGGTCGAGCTGGGCCTTGAGGACCTCATAGGTCGCCCAGGTGTCCGCATCGGCGGAATGGGCGTTTTCGAAGTCCTTGCCGCCGCAGTAGAAGCGGTAGGCGGCGCGGAGGTTGCGCGGCTCCATCTTGTGGTAGATGTTCTGGACGTCGACCATCCGGCTCTCGTGCAGGTCGACGCCCGCGATGAGGGCGAGCGTCTCCTCCGCCTTGGCATACTGCTCCTTCTGCTTCTCGCTGCCGTTGTTCCCCATCGCCGCCTTCAGCTCGGCCATCCTGCGGGTGCAGTAGGCGCGGACCCGTTCGAATTCCTCGGCGAGCAGCGGCAGGTCGAACTTGGCGGAGTTGAAGCCGGCGAGGTCGCAGCCGCGCAGCAGTTCCGTGATTTCGGGAATGAGTTCGATGAACCGCGGTTCCCCGACCAGGTCCTCGTCCTTGATGTGGTTCACTTCCGAGGCGCCGGGGGTCATCGGGATGACCCGGTTGTGCTCCAGGTCCCACGGCCGGATCCGTTTCGTCCAGACCTGTGGATTCACGCCCTCCACCTCCGGGCCGGGAAAAACCTTGACGAAGCAGAGTTCGACGATGGCGTCGGTTGCGATGTTCAGGCCGGTGCTCTCGATGTCGAAAAAGAGCAGCGGCCGCTTGAGACTCAGTTCCATACGGAAGGATGCGCTAGATCATGATCGGCATCAGGATGCCGCAAATCTTCTCGCTTTCGGCTTCTTCCTCCGAGGGGAGGATGAGCGCGGCCCGGCGGGAGTCGGCGAACTTGATGACAACCCCGTCGCAGCCCATGTTTGCGAGGATTTCCGTGAGGAAGGTGGACTTGAAGCCGATCGTGAGCTCGTCTCCCTGGTAGTCGCAGGCGATCTTCTCATATGCGGCGAGGGCGAAGCCGAGGTCCTGGGCGGACACCTCGAGCTGGCCTTCCTTGAGGTCGAACTTGATGTGGTTCGACGCCTTGTTGGCGCAGACGGCCACGCGCTTGACCGTGTTCAGCAGGAGGGTGCGGTCGATCTTGAGGATGTTGGCGTTGTTCACGGGAATGACGTCCCGGTACTTCGGGTACTTGCCGACGATGAGGCGGCAGACCATCATGGTGGTGCCGAAACTGAACACGACCGTGCTGCCGTCGAAGGTGACGGTGACGCTTTCCGCGTCCTTGCCGATGATGGAGCGGAGGACGTTCGCGGGCTTCTTGTGGAGGATGAAGGAGGCCTTTTCGGCGGCTTTGACATCGTTCGTGGTATAGCAGATCAGCTTGTGGGAATCCGAGGCGACAAGGGTCGTCGAGGCCGGGTCGATGTCGAAGAAGATGCCGTTCATCGCGGGACGGATCTCATCGTCCGCCGTCGCATAAACGGTCCCTGCGATGCCGTCCACGAGGCTCTGGGCCGGGAAAACGACGGTCTGGGCGTCCTCGCCGGCCGTCTTGATCTCCGGGTAGTCGTCGGCCGGGAAGTAGGGGAGGACGGAATTGCCGCTCGCCCAGCTGCACTCGAAGGAACTGTCGCCGACGGTGCGGATGCTGAGGGGCTGGTCCGGGAGTTCCTTGAGGAGGTCGATCGTGTGGCGGGCCGGGATGGCGATGCTGCCGCCTTCCGCCGCCGTCTCGACTTCGATTTCGGTACGGAGGGTGAGCTCCGAATCGGACGCGGTGACCTGGAGCCGTCCGTCTTTGAGGACCAGGAGGAAATTCTCGAGGATCGGGAGGGCGGACTTGGCGGGAATCGCCTTGGAAACATCCATCAGTCCTTTCAGGAGGTCGGTGCTGGAAATGCTGAATTTCATATGTCGTTCTTTTTAATAATCCTTCATATCGGCTCAATGCACAAATATACGTTTTTTTTCTCTCTGAATGGCATATATTTTGAATTTTTTGCCCCGGCCTGCCGCGCATTCCCGCGGCCGGCCCTTGAATGGCAACAAATTTAACAACGTGTATTATGAAAAGAGGTTTTCTTGTGGTCCTTCTGTCCGTTCTGCTGAGCGGACTGACGGCTTACGGCGTGGTCAAGGCCACGAACACCGGCGGCATCCTGAACCAGCAGGCCGTTGAGAGCGGCAGTACGGTCGAGTACCGGACTGTCAATTTGGCAGAGAGCGATTATCCCGATTTCACCTATGCGGCGGAGAATGCCGTCCAGGCGGTGGTCTATGTGGAAGTGACGGTCAAGGCCCGCCAGCAGTACCAGCAGATCGACCCGTTCTTCCGGTTCTTCTTCGGCGACGAATACAACCAGCCGCAGTCCCGGGAGCAGAAGGGCAGCGGTTCGGGCGTCATCATCCGTCCCGACGGCTATATCGTCACGAACAACCATGTCGTCGAAAATGCGACGAAGGTGAGCGTAACCCTCTATGACAACAAGGTTTACGATGCTACCGTCATCGGCACCGACCCGGCCACCGACGTCGCGCTGATCAAGATCGACGCGACCGACCTGCCCGTCATCGAAATGGGCGACAGCGACAAGCTCCGCCTCGGCGAGTGGGTGCTGGCCATCGGCAGCCCGCTTTCCCAGTTCCTCCGCTCCACCATCACCGCCGGCATCGTCAGCGCCAAGGGCCGTTCGATGCCCAACACCACCGGCGAGTTCAAGATCGAATCCTTCATCCAGACCGACGCGGCCGTCAATCCCGGCAACTCCGGCGGCGCCCTTGTTAACAAGGAGGGCAAGCTGGTCGGCATCAACACCGCCATCATCTCCCAGACGGGCTCCTACAGCGGTTATTCCTTCGCCGTCCCGGTCAATATCGTCCGCAAGGTGGTCGACGACCTGATCGATTTCGGCTCCGTCAAGCGGGCCGTCCTCGGCATCATGATGTCCGGTGTCGACGATAAAGTTGCCAAGGAAATGAAACTTTCTTCCGCGGCGGGCGTATATATTAACGAGGTTTCGAAGGGAAGCGCTGCTGAAGAGGCCGGTCTCCGAAAGGGGGATGTCATCATCGCCATCGACGGGGAGAAGGTCCTGGACGGTGCCTCCGTACAGGCGAAAGTCAACAACTACCATCCTGGGGACAAGGCGCTCATCACCTACATCCGGGACGGGAAGGAGAATACGGTGGAAGTGACGTTCCAGGCGGCCAATGCCACGACCGGTGAGGTCAATGCAGACGGCACGACGGCCTTCTACGGTGCCAGCCTGAAGGCTGCGGGAGCGGAAACGCTCCGCATGTTCGGCCTGCGGGGCGGTGTTGAAATCGTCTCGGTCGGCCAGGGCAAGATGGCGGACGCCGGCGCGAAGGCCGGGTTCATCATCACGGCGGTGAACGACCAGAGCGTTTCGAAACCCGAAGATGTGATTGCCATCGCCAAGAAGGCGAAGAGCGGGATCTTCATCCAGGGTGTGGATGAAAACGGAAGGTCTTCCTACTTCGGCTTCGGCAAGGAATAGGAAACAAAAGAGAATGAGACAGTTAAAGATTACCAAGTCCATCACCAACCGCGAGAGCGCGTCCCTGGACAAGTACCTCCAGGAGATTGGCCGCGAAGAGTTGGTGACTCCTGAAGAAGAAGTTGAACTTGCCCAGCGCATCCGCAAGGGTGACCAGAAGGCCCTCGAGAAACTCACGAGGGCCAATCTGCGTTTCGTCGTTTCGGTGGCCAAGCAGTATCAGAACCAGGGCCTTTCCCTGCCCGACCTGATCAACGAGGGCAACCTCGGCCTGATCAAGGCGGCGGAGAAGTTCGATGAGACCCGTGGCTTCAAGTTCATCTCCTATGCGGTGTGGTGGATCCGGCAGTCCATCCTCCAGGCCCTGGCCGAGCAGTCCCGCATCGTGCGGCTCCCGCTCAACCAGGTGGGCTCCCTGAACAAGATCAACAAGGCCCTCTCCAAATTCGAACAGGAAAACGAGCGGCAGCCCTCCAACGAGGAACTGTCCGAGATGATCGACGTCCCGAAGGACAAGATCTCCGATACGCTCCGCGTTTCCGGACGCCACGTGTCCGTGGACGCCCCGTTCGTGGAAGGGGAGGACAACTCCCTGCTCGACGTCCTGCCGAACGACGACTCCCCGAGCGCCGACCGCGGCCTGGTCAACGAGTCGCTCAACACCGAGATCGAACGCGCCCTCTCGACCCTGACGGACCGGGAGCGCGAAATTATCAAGTCCTTCTTCGGCATCGGCTGCCAGGAGATGACCCTCGAGGAGATCGGCGAGCGCTTCGGCCTGACCCGCGAGCGGGTGCGCCAGATCAAGGAAAAGGCCATCCGGCGGCTCAAGAGCCCGAACCGGAGCAAGCTCCTGAAGGATTATCTCGGCTAGGATATGACCCAGGAAGCGTTTATCCAGCAGCAGGCGGCAGCGGCCATCCGGGCCCTGTACGCCGCGGAAGTGGCGCCGGAAACCCTCCAGGTCGCCGTTACCCGCAAGGAGTTTGAGGGAGACTACACGCTCGTGGTCTTTCCGCTTCTGCGCATCTCCCATGCCGCCCCCGAGGCGACCGGCAACGCCATCGGAGCCTATCTGGTGGAGCATGTGCCCGAAATCGCCGCGTTCAATTCCGTCAAGGGTTTCCTCAACCTGTCCTTCTCGGCCGTGTACTGGGACGAACTCTTCGCGGAAATCGCTTCGGACGCGGATTTCGGCCAGCTCCCCCCGACCGGCAAGACGGTCATGGTCGAGTTCTCCTCCCCGAACACCAACAAGCCGCTCCACCTCGGACACATCCGCAACAACCTGCTCGGCGACTCCGTTTCGCGTCTGCTGAAGGCCTGCGGCAACAAGGTCATCAAGTCCACGATCGTCAACGACCGCGGCGTCCATATCTGCAAATCGATGCTGGCCTGGCAGAAATGCTTCGCCGGCAAGACGCCGGAATCCACGGGCATCAAGGGCGACCACCTTGTCGGTGACTGCTATGTCGCCTTCGACAAACTCTACAAGGCGGAAGTCGCGCAGCTCGTCGCGGAAGGTATGGGCGAGGAGGAGGCCAAGAAGCAGGCCCCGAGCCTGAAGGAGGCCCATGAGATGCTCGTCAAGTGGGAACAGAACGACCCCGAGGTGCGTGCGCTCTGGTCCATGATGAACGGCTGGGTCTATCAGGGATTCGACGAGACCTATGCCGCCCTCGGCATCACCTTCGACCAGGTGGACCATGAATCCGAGACCTATCTTCTCGGGAAGGAACTGGTCCAGAAGGGGCTGCAGGAAGGCGTCTTCGAACGCGAGGCCGACGGGTCGGTCTGGTGCGACCTGACCGCCGACGGCCTTGACCGCAAGCTCGTCCTCCGCGGTGACGGTACCTCCGTCTATATCACGCAGGACCTCGGGACGGCCGAGCGGCGCTTCGCCACCTATGGCCTCGACTCCCACGTATATGTCGTCGGCAATGAGCAGGATTACCATTTCCAGGTCCTGAAACTCATCCTCGGCAAACTCGGCTTCGACTGGGCCTCGCGCATCTACCACCTTTCCTACGGGATGGTGGAGCTGCCGGAAGGCAAGATGAAGTCCCGCGAAGGGACGGTGGTCGATGCCGACGACCTGATCCAGCGCATGTACGAGGAGGCGAAGCGGACCTCGGAGGAAAGCGGCAAGCTTGAAGACGTGCCGGCCGAGGAGCGGGAGCGCCTCTACCGGATGATCGGCCTCGGGGCCCTGAAGTATTTCATTATCAAGGTGGACCCGAAGAAGACGATGCTGTTCAATCCGAAGGAATCCATCGATTTCAACGGCAATACCGGTCCCTTCATCCAGTACACGCACGCCCGTATCCGCTCGATCCTGCGCAAGGCGGCGGAACAGGGCATCGCCTTCTCTACGGCGGACATCGGGAAGGACATCGTTCCTTCCCCGAAGGAAATCCGCCTCATCAAGCTCCTGAGCCTGTTCCCCGGCAAGGTCGCCGAGGCCGGCGCCGCCCTGAGCCCGGCGGTCGTGGCGAACTATGCCTATGACCTCGCGAAGGAGTTCAACCAGTATTACCACGACACCCCGGTCCTGAAGGAGCCGGACCCGGCCCTGCTGCGGTTCCGTCTCGTGCTGATCCGGACCCTCGCCGATACCCTCGTCAAGGCGACGGACCTCCTCGGCATCGGACTCCCGGACCGGATGTAGCGATGGAAAAGGCGCCGATGATCCCGACCTCCGTGAAGGAGGTGCAGGCCCTGGGATGGGACTATATCGACGTCATCTTCTTTACGGGCGACGCGTTCGTCGACCATCCGTCCTTCGGGACGGCCGTGATTTCCCGGTGGCTCCAGAAATGGGGCTACCGGGTTGCCGTTGTACCCCAGCCGAACTGGCGGGACGACCTCCGCGATTTCCGGAAACTCGGCGCCCCGCGCCTGTATTTCGCCGTCAATTCGGGGGCGATGGACTCGATGGTCAACCATTACACCGCCTCCAAGCGCCTCCGCCACGACGACGCCTATACGCCGGACGGCAAGGCGGGCGCGCGGCCGGATTACGCCGTGACCGTTTACACAAAGATACTCAAGGAGTTATACCCTGATATCCCGGTGGTGATCGGTGGCATCGAGGCCTCGCTGCGCCGGCTGACGCATTATGATTACTGGAAGGACTGCCTGATGCCGTCCATCCTGGTCTCCTCCGGCGCCGACTGGCTTTGCTACGGGATGGGAGAGCGGCCGATGCTCGAACTGACGAAAGGGATCGAGAAGGGCTGGAACCTCCACCGGATGCGTTCCATCCCCCAGCTGGCCTTCTTCGTCAAGGGGGGTGTTCCGGCGGGGACACTGTCTCCCAAATCGTCGCTACGCGACCCCTCCCATCCTACGGACGGGCCCCTCCCTCTTATGCGCCCGAGGGTGGGCACAGATTTGGGAGACAGTGCCCCCGCCGGAAAGCTCGTTCTGCACAGTTTCGAGACCTGCGAGCGGGACAAACGCGCCTTCGCGGAGAACTTCCACTGGATCGAGACCCATGCCAACATGCTCCATCCGGATACGATCATCGAGCCGGTCGGGGACGGGTATGTCCAGATCAACCCGCCCTACCCGCCTGCGACGCAGGAGGAAATGGATTCGTTCTGGGACCTGCCGTTTACGAAACTGCCGCATCCGCGCTACAAGGGCAAGCGGATTCCGGCCTATGACATGATCAAGTTCTCGGTCAATACCCACCGGGGCTGTTTCGGCGGCTGCAATTTCTGCACGATCGCCGCGCACCAGGGCAAGTTCATCACCTCCCGCAGCGAGGAATCCATCCTGAAGGAAGTGCGGGAACTGAATGATCTTCCGGACTTTGCGGGGAACATTTCCGATGTCGGGGCCCCGACGGCCAATATGTACGGCATGCACGGGAAAGACGAGTCCCTCTGCGCGAAATGCCGGCGCCGGTCCTGCCTGTATCCGGCTCCCTGCCCGAACCTGGACCGGGACCATACCCGGCTGCTGAACCTGTATCACCGCATCGACGCAACGAAGGGGATCCGGCACTCCTATATCGGCAGCGGCATCCGCTACGACCTGTTCCTGGATGAGAACGGCTATGTGGACGCGAGTTCGCGGCCCTATCTGAAGGAACTGGTGCTCGACCACACCTCCGGACGGCTGAAAGTGGCCCCGGAGCACACCGAGGACCATGTCCTCCAGAAGATGGCGAAGCCTTCCTTCCGTCTTTTCGAGCGGCTCCGGAGCGAATTCGACCGGATCAACCGGGAGGCGGGGACCCATGTCGGGCTTGTCCCGTACTTCATATCGAGCCATCCCGGCTGCACGCTGAAGGACATGCAGCGCCTCGCCGACCATCCCGCCCTGAAGGGAATCTGGATGGACCAGGTCCAGGATTTCACCCCGACGCCGATGACTACTTCGTCCGTCATGTACTGGACCGGACTGGACCCCCGGGACATGCGTCCGGTGTTCACGGAACGCGATCCGGAGCGCAAACGCGAGCAGAAATCACTTTTCTTCAAAAATTCTTCGAAAAATTCCGCCAAAGGTGTGAGGAATTCAAAAAATTCCACTAATATTGCAGCGCGAAATCGCAACAGAACGAAGAAAGACTAGCATATGGCAATCGACAACAGGAAAAGACACGTAGTCAGCTACGAAAAAATGGCCCAGAACCCCGAACTGGCGGCTGCTTTCGCTGAAAAGTATCCGCGCGGCTTCAATGACTACCTCGCCGACCTCGTCAAGTATCCGAAGCCGGACGGGACGTCCTTCTATGCTGTCACCGTGGAGATTCCGGATGCCGTCTATCTGGTGAAGATCAACGTGAAGACCGACGATGTCGAAGACCTCGAGCGCTGGCTCGAGGGCGAGGAAGACGCCGGGAACGAGGCGGTGGCCGGCAGCAGCGCCGATGCCTCCGACGCGGGCGGCGAGACCCTTCCCGACGACAATATCGCCCAGTACTCCGAGGGAGGCGACGACGCGGGCGAATAGCATTGGATCCCATGCCGAAGAACACTGGCGTGAAATACCTGTGGGGCCCGGGAAGGGCCCTTTTGCGTAAGTGGCCGGAGCGCAACGTGCTGCTCCTGCTCTCCGTGGTCGTCGGCATCCTGTGCGGCCTGGCCGCCGTACTCCTGAAAGTCGCCATCCACGCCATTCAGCGGGGCTTGATGCACCTTTTCCCTTCGGATGGATTCAATCTTCCGTATCTGGTCCTTCCGGGGATCGGCATGCTCCTGTCGCTGCTGATTGTCCGGTATGTCGTGAAACGGGACATCGGCCACGGGGTGACGAAGGTGCTCCAGGCCGTCTCCCGCAATGAATCCCGGGTCGAGCGGCACAATATCTGGTCGTCGCTCGTCACCAGTGCCCTGACCATCGGTTTCGGCGGTTCGGTCGGCGCCGAGGCCCCGATCGTCTATACCGGCGCGGCCATCGGTTCCAACCTGGGCCGCTACATGGGGCTTTCCTACCGGGGCGTGACCCTGCTGCTCGGCTGCGGGGCCGCCGGCGCCGTGGCGGGCATTTTCAATGCTCCGCTCGCCGGCGTCCTCTTCACGCTGGAGATCCTTCTCTTCAACCTGTCGATGACCTCGATCCTGCCGCTGCTGCTCTCCACCGTGTCGGCGACGATCGTGTCCTACCTCTGTCTCGGACAGGCGACGCATTTCTCCTGCTCCCTGGCGGCGTTCTCCCTGGCCAATGTGCCCTTCTATCTGCTTCTGGGCGTTTTCTGCGGCTTCTGTTCGCTGTATTTCCTTCGGATGACCCTCCGCCTGGAAGACCGGCTCGGGAAGATGAAGCGTCCGCTGCTCCGCTGGGCGCTCTGCGCCGCGGCGCTGGGGCTGCTGATCTTCCTGTTCCCACCGCTTTTCGGCGAAGGTTATGATGACCTCGTCCCGCTCCTGAATGGGGAAGTGCTTGATTTCGAGGGGAAGACGGTCCTGTCTTTCTTCATGCAGAGAAAGTGGGCGATTCCGGTGTTCTTCGCCCTGATCCTCCTGCTGAAGGTCTTCGCCATGACCTTCACCAATGCCGGCGGCGGGGTCGGCGGCACCTTCGGTCCGACGCTGTTTTCCGGCGCCATCGCCGGATTCGTCCTGGCTTCCGTCGTCAACCTCATCCGTCCGGACACGCTCCCCGTCGCGAACTTCGTGCTTGTGGGCATGGCGGGCCTGATGGCCGGGGTGATGCAGGCGCCGATGACCGCCATCTTCCTGATCGCGGAGATTTCCGGCGGTTACGGGCTGCTGATCCCGCTCATCATCACCTCCGCGCTCTCCTACGGGACGATGCGCCTTTTCGAGAAGTATTCCATCTATACCAAGCGCATCGCCCAGACCGGCGAACTGCTGACCCACGACTCGGACCATTCGGTCCTCACCCTGCTGAAGACCAGCGAACTCATTGAAACCGACTTCATTCCGGTTCGCATCGACGCCACGCTCGGCGACCTGGTGGAGGCCGTCTCCGCTTCCCACCGGAACATTTTCCCGGTGCTCGATTCCCGCGGCCGTTTCCAGGGCTATGTCTCCCTGGAGGACATCCGCCGCGACATGTTCCGGACAGAGCTGTATGCGGTCAATCACGTCTATAATTACATGCGCTCCGCCCCTGAGTATGTCCTCGAGGACGAGAGCATGGAAAGCGTGATGCGCAAATTCGAAAAATCCGGCGCCTGGAACCTGCCCGTCGTCCGGGAAGGCCGCATTTACGCCGGATTCGTTTCCAAATCCAAAATCTTCAACGCCTACCGCGTGCAGCTGCGCGATTTCTCGCAGGATTGAGTGTGCGAAATCCATAACAGAGGAGCTGTCTCTTCTTCCGAGCTATTCCTTCGGTAACGGCCGGTTCTTCCTGTCGGGACGCTATCTGATGCTGAATTTCCGCTACGTCTTCAATCGGATGAAGTAGGCCTTGTGCGTGGCACGAAAGAGCAACGCTCCTGATTCCGGTCAGGAGCGCTGTCTCAATGGGAAATTGCCGGGTCGGGGCGTTATTTCGCGCGCTGCTCGGCGAGGAAGCGGTCGAGGCTCGCGAAGAACTCCTTGCGGTACGGCTCGATCTTGTCCGTGCCGAACTCGGAAGTGGTGAAGCCCCAGCCGTGGCCGCCGGCGGGATAGATGTACATTTCCGCAGGGACCTTGTTCTCGATGAGTTTCTCGTACATCCAGATGCTGTTGATGGCCGGGACGGTCTTGTCGTCGGTGCAGAGGGCGAGGAAGGTTGCCGGCGTGGACGCGGTGACCTGACGCTGGAGGGAGTACTTCCGGGCGAGCTTTTCATGACGATCCCTGCTTTCCATCAGCTCCTTCCGGTAGGCTTCCAGGGATTTCCCGTCGCGGAGGACATCCCCTTCCCCGCGGCCGATCAGGTTGACATGGGTGCCGCGGTGGGTGTCCTGTTCCAGGGAAATGACCGGGTAGATCAGCACCGCGAAGTCGGGCTTGGTGACGGCATCGACATACATGGTCTCGGTCGTCGCGGCGAGGTGGCCGCCGGCGGAAAAGCCCATGACGCCGATCTGGCTGACCTTCCACTGGGCGGCATGCTCCCGGCAATAGCGGAAGGTGTTCTGGACATCCGTCAGCGGGACACGGTGATGCTGGTTCGGCATGCGGTATTTGACGACGGCGACCGTAATGCCCCTTTCGAGCATCCATTTCGCGACGTAAAGGCCTTCATTCCAGGAAGATGTGTACTTGTATCCGCCGCCGGGACAGACGATCAGCATCTGCCCGTTCGGCTTCTTCGGGAAGTACAGGTCGAAGCGGGCCAGATCATTGATATTGCCGAGGTTCCCGGTTTCGGAAAGGGTCTCGGGCCCGGTGAGGCCGTTGGCTTCCTTCATCTCGAATCCGGCATAGGTCGTTTTCTTGCCATACACCGGATCGACCGTCTGGGCCTCGCTGGACGCGGCATACAGGAAGACCGTCTCGTCCGGACGGAGTTTGGAATTGGGGGTCTGCGCTTCCGCTGCCGCGGAAAGCAGGAGGGCGGCACCGAGCGCCGCAGCAAGGGAAATGAGGATTCTTTTCATCGTTTGAACAATCTGGTAGGACAAATCTCGCACATTTTTCCCGCATTTCAAACAGAGGCGCTGTGCCAGATGTGTTTTTTCTGCATCGCATCTGGTACGCGAATCGCCTTTGTAGTGCCTTTTGGTGTGCCAGGTGCGCATACTTTCTTCGCATCTGGTACGCCAATCGTTGTTGTGTGGCCCTTTGGTGTGCCAGGTGCGCCGTCTTTCTTCACATCTGGTACGCCAATCGTTGTTGTGGGGCCCTTTGGTGTGCCAGGTGCGCCGTCTTTCTTCGCATCTGGTTCGCCAATCGTTGTTGTGGGGCCCTTCGGTGTGCCAGGTGCGCATACTTTTTTCGCATCTGGTACACCAATCAATATCGCTTGCCTTTCCGGTGTACTAGATGTGCATACTTTCTTCACATCTGGTACGCGAAATAGCTTTGCAGCCTCTTCCGCTGTACCAGATGTGTTTTTCTGCATCGCATCTGGAACGCCAATCGCCCTTGCTTGCCTATCCGGTGAGCCAGGCGCGCATGCTTTTTTCGCATCTGGTACACCAATCACTATCGCTTGCCTTTCCGGTGTACTAGATGTGCATACTTTCTTCACATCTGATACGCGAATCGCCTTTGCTTGCCTATCCGGTGTGCCAGATGCGCCGTCTTTTTTCGCATCTGGTACGCGAAATAGCTTTGCAGCCTCTTCCGCTGTGCCAGATGTGTTTTTCTGCATCGCATCTGGTACGCCAATCGTTGTTGTGAGGCCCTTCGGTGTGCCAGGTGCGCTGTCTTTCTTCGCATCTGGTACGCGAAATAGCTTTGCAGCCTCTTCCGCTGTGCCGGATGTGTTTTTCTGCATCGCATCTGGTACGCCAATCGTTGTTGTGAGGCCCTTCGGTGTGCCA